>Ga0256406_1006732_pt1 | contig 11351 bp, 11 predicted proteins | sample RumenRJG_03DNA_FD_185986 | JGI IMG/M metagenome (GOLD analysis project Ga0256406, IMG submission 185986) | Bovine rumen microbial communities from Lethbridge, Alberta, Canada - RJG_03 | ecosystem: Host-associated > Mammals > Digestive system > Stomach > Rumen | place: Canada: Alberta | collected...
AGAGGACATTCCTTTGTGTGGATTTACATTTGCGAGATGCATTTCCACATCTTAGCGGATGTCCTCTTTTTTGGCAACATGAACTATACGTAGGGATTATTCATCCCACAGATTTTGTGATTGAACCTTTTTTCTTCAAATCCATGAGCCAGAATACCTACATCACCAACGGTTAAATCGGTGATGCGACTATCAAATAGGTTGATAGCACGGATAGTTTCTTCGCTGTCTGCATGCATTAGATACGTCGGCACAGAGGTAGATGCCGCTGTATCCGTAGGAAGCAGTCTTACTCGATCTGCAGAATTTTCACTGAGAATACCATTTAAGAAGGAAGATTTCCCCGTACTGAATCCACCACCAAGAGCGACAATGTTCTTTCCAATCATGTCTTTGAATACTAAGAAATCCTCAAATTGCTCATATACTTCTTGTAAATCGAAGCACAGAGCCGGTAAATCGGGCGGTGCTTCCATCTCCAACGCTTTCGGTAAATCTGTTTTGATGATTTTTTCGATTTTATGGGCTTCTTCTAACAGTTCATCCTTGTCTGTTTTCAAAGCGATTAATTTCTTTACTAAGGAAAATTGCTTTTCCATATCCTCTAGGAGCTGTGTTTCCATATATTCCTCCTTGTGTAAAAACAGGATTCAGCGATTAGAGAGTTTCATATCCGGTTCATTTCCCCGAAAGGCAACGTTACTAAAGTCGATAGTAGTGTTGTTTTTTATACATTTTCTTCCTTAGAAAAGTGCAAGGTAGGGGATGTCTCTTCACTTGAGATATCCCCTCTGCTATGACACTCTACATTTACGACTTGTTTCTCCTCTTCGACTATCACTGGCTCGCTGACTTTTTACAGCTCTTGTCAGTCCGCAGTACTCAACCAAGTTTCTACTTGTTTCCAATCTTGCCGGAGTTGCTGTTCTTTCTTTTCTTTTTCTTCCTGTTCGTTGTTCGCCTGTACAATCAGGTCATTCAATGCTTTTTCTTCAGCCTGAATCTGGGCATCCACTTCAGCAGCCAGTGTCTGACTGATTTGTTCAACCTGATTTGTAATCAGCTCTTCTACAATGCTCTTCACGCTAGCAGATAGCTGCGGCACAACCTCGGTCCGAAACTGTTGGATCACTTTCTGACGTAGTTCTTCTGTTTCACTAGATTTTCCAAAAAGAGTAACCGCCACTGTGATAGCCACTGATATGATCTGGACAATCGGCATTGGTATTTTAGTGCCGATCATGGCCAGCAATTTCAACAAGCCTTTTCTTACTAATTCTTCGGTAATCAGTCCCGTCAAGCCTGTTATTCCAGCTGAATCTGAATTAGGCATTTGTGGATTTATTTCCGGTATATCCACTTTTACGGCATTAGATACACTTTGCAAATATTTCTCTACCTTGGGTGCAAAAGTGCGTTTCATTCCTTCTTCTACCTTGGTACGAACAATGGTATTTACCCGTGATTTAATAGTTTCTCTACGACCGGATATAGTCAAATCAGCAAATTCTTCTGCAAAATCTTCTAAGGCAATTCCTACATCGCTGGCAATGCTATCCATGCAAGCTGGTATCTGTCCTTGAAATTCGTCCTTTTCACTAGCCAGCTTTGCTCTAAGCTGCTCAATATGTTTTTCTCGTTTTTCTTTCTCTGCTTCTAGTTCAGATACGGAGCAGTGCACTTGATTCAAAGTAGTGCGGAGATATTGTTGCAAAACGCTACCAAACTGCATGACTTTTTGATTTGTTTCTCTATCAAAAAGAGAGGCACTCTGTTTTTCCAATTCATTCAAAATAATTTTGAATCCTTCTACATCAACATTTTTTCCTTTGGCATTGGTGCAGTAAATGGGAACATTGTCCAATCCCACGTCCTGGTGAAGCTGTTGCTTTAAATTTTCTACGCACTGCTCCCGCTGCTCTTCCAGCACACTACCGGATTTAGTGACTACCACATATACCGGCATATCATGGAATTTTAATTCTTTTAAAAACTCCAGCGTATCTTCTTCAATGGTAGAATTTCTTGCCTGAAAGGTCAGAATATAGGCTTTACTTTCTGGCAGATATTCATTGATGGCTTTATTATGCAATTCGATGTTTGTCCCAAAGCCAGGCATATCTACCACTCGCACATCAGGCACGGTCTTCAAAAAATCACTGGGAATCCGCAGCTTCACGGTGGACCAATCTTTAATATTGAAATCATGACCTATGAAATCTTCCATGGAAATATGCTTTTCTAGCAGAACTATCTTGGTATCTCGGTCTTTTTTTACCAAAGTCACCTTTTCAATATCTCCATACATGATTTCTGTAGGGATTGCTGTTTCTGGCAGTGTATTTTCTGATAAATATTTCTTTCCTAATAATCCATTCAATAAACTACTTTTCCCTGTACTAAAGCGCCCCACCAATGGACTGGTTACTTTAAAATCATCGATACTTTCTATATAGGAAGTAATGGCGGTGGTCTGCAGGTCGTATTTCTCCATCATCTGTTTCATCGCAAGGAATTTGTCTTTTGCAATTTGTTTATTCATAGGTATCCTCTTTTTCTGTACATATTGCCCTTGAATCATCATTTGGGCGAAAGCTCCACAGCTTATATCTAATATTTCTATGGAATTTTGTCATCCTGCTAATAAAAACAATCAACGTTCCATAACTGCAATGATTCTAATTTTATGGAACGAATGACGACTTAACACTTTGGCTCTAGCATCCATACGATTAGCTGCTTGTACCGTAGTCCGCTGTTTAGTAGAACCCTGCTTCTCCACCTGAAATTCCACAATATACGATTTCATTGTAATGACTCCTCTCTTTCAATAATTTGCAATCACAGTGGCTCAAAAATTCACGGCCATATGGCTCATATTTTCATTACCATTCACAAAATCAGAACCTCAACATTAGTAAGTATCTCTATATCTTCAGTTCAAACTTATTACAAGTATGACACCCCTTGGTCTTCAACCCCACAGACTCCATACAGCGAGCCTCTTTCTCTCTATCGAACTCCCACCAATTTCCGGGCAGTGGCTTGATGGCTGAATTGGTCGGATCATACCAGTGTTTGCAAAATGCACAATACCCCAAATGGAAATCACCGGCATAAAATTTTCCTTTACTCATTTTGAACACTCTCCTTTTGCAATAGGTAAGCGGTTGACAGTTAGCAGTTGGCAGTTAACAGGTTACGGTCAACTGCCTACTGAATGACCTTCACCTTATTCCCCTGGCTTCCCAGCCACATATCGATGCCGATCCCATAGGCTTCGGCGGTGATGGTGTAAACGCCATCTTTTTCTTCCAGAATTTGTGCTGTAGGAAGTCTATCCAGTACAGCTTCCACGGAAGGGCCGCTATAGGTGAATTTCACACGCCGCAGAGGCCCTGAGTACATGAATTGCACCCGCTTGCGAAATTCCCCGTCTTTGAAGCGGTCCGCATAGGGGATGTGAAAGGTATTTCCTGTGCTTTCCATGGTTCCTATACGGTCCACCCGGAAAATGGTGGGAAATTCCGTTTCCTCTTCTTTGTAGGCCACCAGGTAGAAATAGAATTCGGAGAAAAGGAGGGCCACCGGCTTGGCGGTGTGCTCTTTTTCTGCCCCGTCCTGCCGCTTGTAGGAAAAACGGATGATTTCCCTGTTTTTGATGAAAAGGGAAATATCCCACAGGGCATCCAGCAGCTTCTTCCCATGCCGGGGCGGGACGTAGCAGAAGGTTTCGTTCCGTATCATATCTTCCACTACCTTGCGCCCTTCTCTGGGACAGGCTTCGATAAGTTTGTCCAGAATGGTGTGGAGTTCTTCTTTGGCAAAGGCCCGGCTTTCCAGAAGGATTTTCGCCATGGCCAGGATTTCCTTCCTGGTGAGGCATCTGCTTTCCTCTTCCACCAGACGGTATCCTTTCGCCTGCCTGTCGTAGCAGATGTCCGCTGCCCCTTCGTCCTTGTCGCCTGCCAGGTAGCTCCGGATGTCATCGATATCCCGCTGGATGGATTTCTCCGTGACTCCGTACTCCCGGGCCAGCACTTCCTTGGAAATCAGTTCGCCCTGGGATAGGCGGTGGTATATTCCTAAAAGCCGCTGGCCCTTGTTTTCTCCTTCTGCCATATTTCCTCCTTTCTTCCTTCATTGTAGCCATTCACATGGACAGCTGATGGGATCCTGCCCAAAAAGGCGCAAAAAAGCCCATGCACAGAAGACGCACCTCCTGCACACGGACTTTCCATGATTTATATGAAATAGTACCTGCTTTTCCCGTTTCTTCCCACAGATAAGCGGACATGACAGCACCACCCAACGATAGAACGTTTTAGAAGTCTTCACTTCATAGGAATTTCACATGCTTGTATGATTTAATTATAACTCACAGACCCCGAGCCAGGAAGCCCCAGGTTTAACCTTATTTAACTCATTTTTTAGCATAATGAGGCGCATTGGCAGGAACCGCCCGTTTCCGCCGTCCCTGCAGCTTCCATTTCTCCATGGAAGCCGGCTGTTTCCATTTCTTATCTTGTGAAGCTAAATTTTTAGCTTATTTAGGTGACATGCTCGCCCCGATTTTATCATATAATATAATAAAGAAGTCAAAGACATGAGAGGAACGATTATGGAAACAAAGCGGGAAATCATCATGCGCCAGATTGGCGCGAAAATTGCGTATCAGAGAAAGATTCACGGCTACAGCCAGGAGCAGCTCTCCCAGAAGCTTCATCTGGGCAAGACCGTACTGTCCCGGGTGGAACGGGGCAAGTACAACCAGAACATCTCCCTCAATATGCTGCTGGATATTGCCGAGGGCCTGGGCGTGCCGGTGTCGGTGTTCGTATCCTTCACGCCGGGGGAGCAGGCCCTCTGGAACGGCTACGGCCTCCGGGATACGGTGGTGACGAAGGGAGACGTGATAAAATTCGTCCGCCGCCTGCACGAAAAGAATCCGAACTCTCCCCTCTTTCATGATGACAAGTAAGGGAGAATGGTAAATGGTAGAAAAAGGCAGCGCCCTTCTGGAAATCAAGGGCGCTGCCTTTTTGTGTGGGATAGGAAGCGGTGGTGCTGGAATAAAATAAAGCCGGATACATGCCGCTGTATCCGGTTTTTGATTTCTGAGCTGAGCACCCATAGTGCCACCGGAGCAAAGGTGTTGGCGCCAGCCATCAAAGGGAGATACCGCCATTATCTGCTAAATCTCATAAGCATCACACGGCATAGTGCCGCTAAAACTTCCCCCTCCGGGGAAAGTGGTGCGCAGCACCAAAAGGGGTGTATTTCTATCGCCCGACAGGGCGGTTGCAGGGTTTTATAATAACTGGCGGCGAAGCCCCCACCACCAGCGGTCAGCCTAATCTCTTCCATCTGGCACCTTTTTAGTACAGATGTCCAACCATTTCCTCATTGTGGCAGATTTAATTTCCAAGTATAATAGGAGTAGAGAAAGGCGGTGCTCCAATGAACGAACAGACCTTATCGGATTTGCAGAAACGGCGGCATACGCGTGCTCTGCAGATTATCAAAAGATGGCGTCTTATGGATGATGATTTCATGAAGCGGTGTCTCAAGAATAACATTCCTGCGGTAGAATGCATTCTGCGGATCATTATGGAACAGCCCGATCTTCATGTATTATCGGTAACCATAGAGGACACTATCCCCAGTCTTTTGGGACATGGAATCCGTATGGACGTGCATGCTGTTGACTCTGCCGGAACTGAATACGACATCGAAGTGCAGCGTTCAGACAAAGGAGCCGGCGCCAGAAGAGCTCGTTTCAACAGCAGTCTTCTGGATCTTAACAGCCTGAAAAAAGGAAATACCTATGACCAGCTGCCTGAAAGCTATGTCATTTTTATTACAGAAAATGATATTTTCAAGGCGGGACTGGCCCGTTACCATATCAATCGAATCATTGAAGAATTAAGCCGTCCCTTTAATGATGGAGAACATATCATTTATGTAAATGGAGACTATCACGGCTCCGATGATATAGGTAAGCTGATGAATGATTTTCGTTCTTCCAAAGTGGATGATATGATCTTGGAGCCGTTAAAGGAAACAGTCAATCGTTATAAAAATAACCCCAGGGAGGTGGCTGCCATGTGTGCCGATTTGGAAAAATGGAGTATGGATGAACGTTCTGAAGGACGGGCTGAAGGACGGGCTGAAGGACGCGCTGAAGGACGCGCCGAAGGACGTGCCGAAGGACGCACTGAAGGCGCTGAACTGCTTGCCCGGCTTTTGAAGCTGCTGCAGGCAGAGGGCCGCACCGATGATGTCAAGCTGGCTTTGGAAGATAAGGAAGCCCGGGAAAAGCTGTATAAGGAATATCATCTGGATTAAAGAGGAACCGGACAAGGCTTGAGCCCTGTCCGGTTTTGATCTTCTTCGTTATTTTTATTCCGCAAAGGTTTGAGATTCATTCAAAGCAATTTTTCTTCTCCTCCTTGAGACAGTTTTACCGGTTTAATCATAAGAGACGCCTTTTATTGTGAGCAGGAGCAGGCCCCTTCTTTCCTGTTCACCGGTATTTATATAAATGGAGACTATGGCGGATCCGATGTTATAGAAAAACTGATGAATGATTTTCGTTCATCCAAAGTGGATGATATGATTCTGGAACCGTTAAAGGAAACAGTCAATCGTTATAAAAATAACCCCAGGGAGGTGGCTGCCATATGTGCCGATTTGGAAAAATGGAGTATGGATGAGCGTTCTGAAGGGCGTGCTGAAGGCGCTGAACTGCTTGCCCGGCTTTTGAAACTGCTGCAGGCAGAGGGCCGCACCGATGATGTCCGACTGGCTTTGGAAGATAAGGAAGCCCGGGAAAGGCTGTATAAGGAATATCATCTGGATTAAAGAGGAACCGGACAAGGCTTGAGCCCTGTCCGGTTTTTGCTTTCCTTGCTGTATGTATGCAGGAAGGGGCTTAAGTTCGCTTACCATTGAATTGACATCATAGCCCTTTGTCCAGCGTTGGAAGGCTCCTGGGTTATGGCTTTTCTGACAAATAAAAAAAGCGTCGAAGCATCGACGCTTTTTTATGGCGGAGTGAGGGAGATTCGAACTCCCGCACCGGTCACCCGGTCTAACGATTTAGCAAACCGTCCTCTTCAGCCACTTGAGTATCACTCCACATAGCTGACTTGTATAAGGATACACTATGAAGGGCCTCATTGTCAAGGACTTATTTTTTATTCTCTTCTTTTACGGCCTGCTGCTTTGCATCTTCATTCGCTTTCGCTTCCATGGTTTCATCAGTGGTATGACTCATTATCAGTACCATTCTTAACAGCAGTGCCCTATTTCCCTTCCTTTTTCAGCATTTCTCCTTCATGTGACATCAGCAGCAGTTCATATCCCGGCTTCCTGCGTTTCTGCAGGCGGTCCCATATAGGAACAAAAAAGACCGGAAGCCCGGTCTTTTCTTATCGTATCAGATATACATTCACTTTGGGTTTCATACCCCATTTGTAGGCCTGGTCGTAGTTATCCACGCCCACATCAATAATATTTCCATGAATGGCGCCGCCTATATCGTCGCAGATGGCATAGCCATAGCCTTCGATGTAGACTTCACTGCCCAGAGGGATAATATTGGGATCCACCGCCGCATGGCCTTTGCCTGCATAGGCACCCATGGCTGTCATCCCTCTTCCATCTCCGTCATTAGGCGTGTAGGCGGTAGCTTCCATGCGGAATACTTTTTTATAGTTTCCTGTAAAGCGGGGGGCGCTGTCCAGTCTGTCCCATACATCACCGTCGGCAATGCCGGTTCTGGCCAGATTTTCTTCTGCCTGGAGCTGGCGCACCGCCTCAGCAGTCCCCTCCCCGTAAATACCATCGACACTGCCGGGATTATAACCGTGAAGGAGAAGTTTGTTCTGAAGACGGATAACTTTCTTCCCGGAGTCTCCCGGGGAAAGCACGGTTTCACCGCTCTGGGCCGCATACTCGGAGGTAATGCGGGACAGGGTGTCTCCATTCACCATGCCGGTGACGGAAAGGCCTTCGTCGCTCTGGAAGGCTTTCACTGCAGAAGCGGTATCGCCGCCGTAAATACCGTCTACCGCTCCATCCAGGTATCCCATTTTCTTCAGCTTCCGCTGAATCGATGAAACATCACTGCCGCTGTCACCGATACTGTAAAGGGAGGATCCTCTGTCGCCGCTTTCTTCCTCTTCCCTCTCTCCTTCGTAGGAAACAGAAGAGGTATCTTCATTTCTCAGGGCGCCATAGGTCATTTCATCAATGACACCGGAAACAGGAATGCCTTTGGCTTTCTGAAAAGCCCTTACGGCATTGGTAGTATCTTCACCGTATACGCCGTCAATGCCGCCTTTCAGATAACCTGCGGCCTGGAGCCGTACCTGCATGTCACTGATCATGCTGCCCCGGTTGCCCTCGGCATAGACTACGCCGCCGCCGGGACGATAGCCCGCTCCGGCGGCCCGTTCAATCGCTGCCCGGGTATCATCATCAGCCCTGCCGGTAACAGGCAGGCCTTTGGCCTTCTGGAATAAGGCCACTGCTTCTTTTGTGGTGGAGCCGTAATCTCCATCTACTGTACGTGCAAGATAGCCTGCCGCCACCAGGTCGTTCTGCAGGGAAGAGACTTCACTTCCTGACATGCCGATAGACAGGGTCTGGGCAGACGCGGTAAGAGACGCCACCAGCCAGATGGCTGCGGCGCATCCCCATGTATATAAAGCACGCATTCATATCACCTCCATAGACTCCTGTATTTTACCATTTTCTGCCGATTTTGTAAAAAAAAGAGTAAAACCCTCATATTTCATACTGCAAATGATTCGTTTTTGAGGCTTGCTTAACCGGGCAGAAATACTGATTTTTTCGGTGGGAAATATCCTCTGAAAATACCGGAAATCGGGGGATTTCAGCCCAAGTGGACAGCTGTTTTATCGGGGAATTGCATTTGGACAAATCTTTGGTATAAATGCCCAAAACCTCAAGGCGCCTTTTGCCTCCCCCAAGGGTCGGCCCCTTTTTATTTTCCCCTTTCCAGTCATATTTTTTGAATTGTCTAAATCTGGAAATCATATTATAATAATTATGTATGCGTAGCTTTCATTTCAAGGAGGAAATATGGAATCACTGAATCAACTGATTTCCACCATTAACGGATTTTTATGGTCATCTGTTATCATCGCCCTGCTGGTGGGAGCAGGCTTCTATTTTACTGTCCGAACCAGGGCTGTACAGATTCGTTACTTCGGACGGATGTTCCAGCTCATAGCCCATACGGCCGGCCGGAAGACCGAGGGAAATGAGGTTTCTCCTTTCCAGGCTTTCTGTGTCAGCACTGCTTCCCGAGTAGGTGTAGGCAACATTGCAGGCATCGCTATTGCCATCGTATCCGGCGGTCCCGGCGCTATTTTCTGGATGTGGTTTATTGCGGTCATCGGTTCTGCCACGGGCTTTGTGGAATCTACCCTGGCCCAGCTTTATAAGGTGCCAAGAGAAGACGGCAACGGCTTCCGCGGCGGCCCTGCCTATTATCTGAAAAACGGCCTCGGCCACCGTATCTGGGCTGCCCTCTTTGCTATTCTGATTTCCGTCACCTACGGTATGATTTATAATTCCGTACAGTCCAATACCATTTCCCTGGCCCTGAACCATGCACTGGGTCTGGACCGTATGATGGTAGGCGGCGTGGTTACTGTGCTGGCCATGCTGGTCATCTGCGGCGGTATGGGCCGGGTAGCCCGGGTGACGGAATGGATGGTGCCTATTATGGCAGGCATTTACATCGTGGTTGCTCTGGGCATTATGCTCTATAATATTACCGAAATGCCCCATGTGTTCTACATTATCCTCCGGGATGCCTTCGACTGGCAGGCAGTATTTGGCGGCGGCATGGGCGCTGCTGTGCTCACCGGATTCAAGAGAGGCCTTTTCTCCAACGAAGCCGGCGAAGGTTCCGTACCAAATGCAGCAGCCACTGCAGATGCCACCCATCCGGTGGTGCAGGGCCTCATCCAGGCCTTCGGCGTGTATGTAGATACCCTTTTCATCTGCTCTGCTTCTGCTTTCATCGTTCTTCTTACCGGAGACTACAGCGCCACCGGCCTGACCGGCATCGAACTGATTCAGTGGGACATGTCCCAGTACTTCGGCAGCGGCGCTCCGAAAGCCGTTTCCTTCCTCATTTTCCTCTTTGCCTTCACTTCCCTTATTGGAAATTATTATTACGGGGAAATCAACATCGGTCATCTCACTCATAAAAAATGGCCGCTGAACCTCTTCCGCCTTCTCATTGCTGTCATGATTTTCTGGGGTTCTATTGCGGATCTGCCCCTTGTGTGGAACCTGGCGGACCTCTTCATGGCCTTTATGGTCTTAACCAACGTAAGCGCCATTATTCTTCTTTTCCCCCAGGCCCGGGCCTGCCTTCTGGATTATGAAAAGCAGCTGAAAAAAGGCATCCGGGTACCTCTCTTCCACCGGGATGTGCTGTCCGATACGAAGGGTATCGTATGGTGGGATAAGGAAAACAATTCCAATCATTTGAAACGGATGGAGAAATAAGGATTTCCAAAGAAAGCACGGACTCATTTACAAGTCTGTTCTTATCTATTGCTTAGTCATGGGATCTCCTAAACAAATGGCTGTTCACATCTAGTCATTCCCTGACAAAAGAAAACAATTGCTGCATCCATACTTGTCCAAAGGACTGTGAGGAAAGAGGGGCATCCCTTTTCCCCCACAGTCTTTTTTGCAAAGGAAGAAAAAACGAGCACCTATCCCTCTCCCCTGAAAGGATTTCTTACAAACTAAACCATTTTCCTATTTTATATCATTATACTAAGGAGGAAATATGATAATCAAAGCACCCTGCGGAGCCATGGAAGGCATGGAAATCCAGGGCATACATCAGTTGCTGGGTATTCCCTACGCCAAGCCGCCGGTAGGTGCCCTTCGCTTTATGCCCACAGAACCGGCGGAACCCTGGACAGGAATCCGTTCCTGCAGAAAACTGGGCCACGCTGCGCCTCAGCTCTATGTACCGGGACTTACTTTTCTGAAAAAAGAAGAGACCCTGGATGAAGACTGTCTTTATTTAAATGTGACCACCCCTGATACGACAGGAAAGCTTCCTGTCCTCTGCTGGATTCACGGCGGCGCCTTTCAGAAAGGATCTGCCACAGCAGGCATCAATCCGCCTGCCTTTGCCAGAGAAGGCATGGTGGTTGTCAATATCTCAAACTTCGCACACGGAAAACATCCCGTATGCCCTGAAAATCCAGCATGAGCTGGATGTAAAAATCCACTCATGCACACCTTTGCCCATTCAGATGGCGCATCCAAAGAGCGGGCAAGTCGCT
>Ga0256406_1006733_pt1 | contig 11351 bp, 9 predicted proteins | sample RumenRJG_03DNA_FD_185986 | JGI IMG/M metagenome (GOLD analysis project Ga0256406, IMG submission 185986) | Bovine rumen microbial communities from Lethbridge, Alberta, Canada - RJG_03 | ecosystem: Host-associated > Mammals > Digestive system > Stomach > Rumen | place: Canada: Alberta | collected...
TAACTTTTGGCTATAGCCATGCAAAGGTACAAAATTGAAAAGTACACGTAAGGTATATGCTTGTAAATGTCTGACCTAAGGGCAGTTTAAGCGAATGTTAAAGGATTTAAGTGGACACTAGTGAAATTATCTATAGATCTATTGTCTAGGAATTCATATGTATTTGGCTGCAATCTTTTTAAATAGCTACAGCCTTCATGAATAACGAGTTTCTTTAACTTCAATGACATACTTCGTTCTTTTTATAGTAAATTATAATACAACAGTTATTTGGTCAGCCACTTTTATTTCGGTTGTACCATTGTATTTATCGAAATCCCATTGCTCAGAACATTTGTAGAAAGATCGTATTTCGAATCCCTCTACATTTTGTAACGTTCCGATTTTACCATACTTAATCCATAAGATATAAGAATCACAATTTATTCGGAATAAAAGATATTCCGTTTTTTTGTTAATTGCTTTGTATTTTGCATGCAATTCCACTAAATCAAGCAATGATGCAGGAAGATTCCTTATATCCACACAAGGAATATCGTCATTCATTGATGCACCATTTCCTAAATTCATGTATGGGAAATAATGCCGATTCAAAACATGTGTGTACGTAAATATATCGCCATAAAAATCAAAGCCAAAAATATTTCTGAAATTCGCTTTAAATTTATACTCGTCGAAATATAACCTTACAAAATAATATATATGAAAGAAACATGCTTTTGTATAGATTACTCTATTTGTATAAGTATGAGAATTAATCGCCTTATTATTCTTCCAGTCCAATAGTTCCTTAATTTTCCTTTCATACATTGGTTTCATAACAGAATAATAAGGACCACTACCTTTTATAAATTCATCAAACCATTCATTCAATTTTTTATAAAAAAAGGACTGATGTTTTGCTTTTCTTTTAGATGAAATGACTCCAGCATAATCAGATACTTTCTGCTTAAAATCAATACAGAATGAAGACGTTCCATATATCAAAATAATGCAATATAGTACATAGTTCTTAGCTTCTGGATATTCCAGTAGGTTAAAGCCATATTCCCCTTTGTCATTTTTCATAATCTTCATATGCTGAAAAAGAAAGTCTAATTCATGCCATTTCAATTTTTTGAATTCTTTCCGACGAGGAAACACCTTATTTATATACCTCTGAACAACAGCATGACTATCAATAAAACTCTTGTTCGATAATTCTTCACGACTATAAAGCATTGGCAATATAAAAAAATTATATTTACTTAGATATCAAATTACAAAAAACATTACTCAATCTCTCCGTTTCCTCCTGCAACTTCTGCGGATTCTGCTTGGCGAGCTTCTTTAAATTAAGCAACTTCCATTGTACTGATGGATATTCTTTGAAGTATTCAAATTCGTATCCATCCCACTCTGGCTGACCAGATTCGAAACTAATCAGGAACTTCTTATCTGCTTCGGTCATCAACAACTTGACATCATTAATGAGTTTTAAACGGACTTCTTCAAACTCTTCGTAAGTAAAAGGAATATCCGTCATACCTGAAAACTGGTTATCCATTGCCTCGCGCTGGTCAATCAGGCGTGGAGCAAAAGACTCATAGATTGGTCTGTCGCTACCAAGCAAGCAGAAAATGAGTCCTTCGCGGCATTCGCTCAATTGGATATCCATATACTTTACATCGAACAAGTCACGAGGATGCTGGCGCGAAAGTGCTGCTGCAATCTTGCCACCATATAATTGAGTTAGGGGTACAACGCTTGCCTCACAAAAGAGAGAAAACTCTTCCTGTGCTTTCTCGCTCAATGGTATTGTTTGAACATCACCACCTATAATACCTCTCTTAGTCTGGTTAACCTCTATCTTCACCTGCTTACCTCGATACTCGCACAACAGTTTGCAGGTACTGAAGTTTGGAACGATATGCATTCCTTTGAAAGCTTTCTTTGCCTTTTCCGCGATGACATTCAGGTGCATATTGATGTCATCCAAACTTATCTGACGGTCAGCCAATGGGATATAGGTCAAATCAATATCTACAGAATAACGTGGCAAGTCCTTCAAGAACAAATTGATGGCGGTGCCACCATGTATGGCAAACACATGCTCTTCCATCACTATCGGAATAAGACGGAGTAGCAGTTCTACTTTCTGAGCGTAAACACTTGATCTTATATCATTCATATTCTGCAAGTTCTTTTGAGATTGTCATATTATACTTATTGATGTACTTCCCAGTTGGCGTGATCATATACCTGGATGTGCCAAGATTAATATTCTCCAGTTTCAAAGCCTTATACCAGGCGTGGCCAGCCTTTTCTGCCATATATAAGAACAGTCGTTTCACTTTCTGTGACGTGCAAGTCTCCAGTAATGTCTGAACCAACTTGGGACGCAATGTCGTCAAGCCCTCCATGATATAATAGATATCGAGCAAAGATGATGATGCATCCGGCGAGTTCAAACACTCCAATATGGCACGCTCTGGAGATGACACCAGCAAATCATGTTGATTGATTGTCATGTTTTCTACCCCCAACAGCTCATCACCCAGAAAAGAGGTAGTCATATATTTTATGGTCATATCCCACTCCTCTTTTAGTAACCATGAAGGTAACTTGTTGCTTTTGTCTGTAAACAGATAAGCCGTAGGTTTCCCCATTGACAGGTAATGAGAGTATCCTCGAAGTTCCAAGGCAGTATATGCACCTACATTGCAACTCTTGCTAAGTTGCGTGTTGTATGACGATATAGCAGCAAATAAGCTTGGTTCCGTCCCATGTATCTTATAAACTCCTTTCGATATACGGTCAAGCCATCCACTTTTCATATAAGCATACTGACCACGAGCATCCAATCCCTGACTTGAAAGCCACGAACCAAACAAGACCGATTCATTGGGCGCCGTCTCTAATATTTGCTGTATTTTTGTAGCCATCTTCGTTTATTTTATGAATACCAGCCTAAATTTGTTGCAAAAATACTCTTTTTATTTTTACTAAACCAAATATTTTCCTCAAATAATGGCGATTTTTATAGAAAATTATCTTCATATTCGCATTTTTATAGAATTTAGAAGCAAAATACACGCATATAACGCTAAATATAAGATGCGATTGCTGTCAAAAAGGAAAAGTGGTCGATAGATCGGTTCAATTGGACATGGCTCGGTTTAGTTTATCACCATATTATATATTTATGACCTAAACTAAACCTTTTATCTTACGGCTACGAAACTAGCATTACTATACAAGGGACAAACTCGAATACGACGGAATACTGACGGTATACAAAAACGTATTCGCCTTACATGGAACAACAATAAATGTCATCAAGTGCGTTACTATAAAAAGGATTAGAAATGACGATAAGTATCACTAAAAGATATACCAGACTCATTCCTTGCTCGCTTCTCAGCGATTGCAAGAATGTGCAAAAATCTGCGTTAAGAAGTGTAAACGTGCAAAGAACTGGAAAAACAATTTTGCAGATGTTTGCATTTTCTTTTTTTGACGGCAGTCATATTTGCAGATTTTGCGTCCCTCTACCGTCCCTCGGAGTCACTTTAGTTACCCCAAAACAAAGGCATTGATACTGATTATCAGCCACTTGTATTTGCATATAGTAACTTCTGCATCGGAAAGTAGTTTTAGTTTACTGCCGATTATATAATCCAGAAATACAGAACACATTAGCGTTCAGTGGATATTCACACATGCCAAGACATCAACATAGAATAAATTATTGTCACAAAAATCTGCAGCACCGGCACTGCCCTTGTAGCAGCGCAGATGCACCACTACGACCAGCTGTTCCATCGGCAGACTGACCAGCTGGCCTGCAATCGTTCACGCGAGCAGACCATTTTCGACCTCTTCCTCCAACTGGTCACCCAGCATTGTTCCGAACATCACCAGGTAGGCTACTATGCCGGGCGCATGTGCCTCACTGAGCGATACCTGAGCACCGTCATCCGACAAACCAGCGGCACCACCGCCAAAGACTGGATTGACTGTGCCCTCATCACGCGTATAAAATAGCCGTATGACGTACATCGGAGACCCTGCACTTTGTCGATAACCGGACCCACAAAACGGGAAAATTGCTCTCTCACATGAAATATTCCTCCAAAAGGAGTGATTTTCTCAGATTTTATTTATACTTTAGCCATTCCATTGAAGATTTTGCTTGTCTTGAAATGCAGCACTAAGGTAAGTGAAAAATCTGACATGGTAAAATCCTGGACAATATTTTGTTGCTCAGGATCTTAAAAAGGAAGTTAAACTAAAGTGCTGCGGAATTTAGTACCATATGAAAAACCATAAATCTCTGGTCTTCATGATTCTCCTCCTGCTGTGTTGCAGGATGTCAGCTCAGCAGTTGTGCAGCAACATCGTGAAAGTGCCGTTCAGCGTCACTGATACTGGACAGCCGACACTCATCAATTGGGGCATGGACACAGCCTGGGATGACGAGGGTAACGTGTTGCGTGGCATCAATTTCATCGGTGCCGACCGTCTCACCTACGGCCGGGTCTCCTTCCAGGTGATGGACTCTGTGAATGCTGATGGCACATTGTCTGCCCGGCAGCAGAAGTTTTTGCGGTCGCGATTGCAGCATATCGCACTGAGCAAGCCCACGGGCATTCTACTCAATAGCGACCCCGTAGACATTAACGTGGACGTCTTCACCCACCACCCCGAACAGTGGTACAAGGTCATCAAGGCAACTGTGAAATATGTGCAAGACTATGGACTGAAAGTGGTCTCTATCGCTCCTTTCAACGAGCCGGATGTGTCGGCCAGCAATCAAGGAACAAAGGACGACTTCAAGGCTGTGGCCAAACTGCTGAAAGAAGTTCCGAGCTTGCCGGCATACGCATTTGCGCCGGCAACACCTGCAACAACGATGGCGCCATGGAATGGTATCAGCACATGAAGCCATACGTCGATGAAGGGAATACGCACCAGCTGGCCGGCGATTTCGACCACTATGCCGATTTCTATACTACGGTGAAAGCCGACGGCAACGTGGCTACGAACGACGAGCTGCACAACGTGATGGAAGGCATCGTGGGCGCACAATACGGTTTGGAGAATGGCATCTGGTGGGGAACGGTTGGACCTACACGAGGCGACTTCTGTCTGGCCACCAGCCCTGGCGGGGTGCGCCTGGGCTATGGCGAGAATCGCGCTGCATGGAGTGGGGCTGCTGTCTACAGGATGCCCGACGGCCGCATCAAGGCATTTGCAGGCGCCAGCGAGCGACAGGCCTCACCATGCACCTATGAACTGGTAAGTACAGACAAAGCGGTGTATTTCGATGGCTATGGCCCCGCTTACACCTACCCCGTCTCCCTGCCCGGTGGCTACCGTTATGGCGACAAGCACCAGCAAAGTGCCGAGCGCAGCATACAGATATGCCAAGGTGAGGACGTGCCTCTCTGTCCGCTGACAGGCAGCAACTACATTATCGTCAACAAGAAGAGTCAGAAGGTGCTGACAATTCTGTCAGGCTCCACAGCTAATTCGGCAACCGTAGGCCAGTACGAAGACAAGGGCTATGCCTACCAGCAATGGACGCTGGAAGCCCTAAAGGACAATGGAGGCGACCTCACGGGGTTCTATATCCACAGCCTGCGCAATGCGAACATGAACCTCGAGACTGCGGGCTTTCAGGTGAAACCCGGTGCCACGGTGAGCGTCTATCCCGTGACAAAGGCAGAGAACCAGCGCTGGACCTTTGAGTATGCCAGCGACGGTTACTACAAGATTCGCAACTACCAGTCGGGACTCTATCTTGAGGTGGCTGGCGGAAGTTCGATCAACAACGTCCCCGTGCGTCTGTGCACCGAGGCTACCGACGACCGCCAGCTGTGGAAACTCCTACCCATCGATGCGCCCTGCGAACGTGTGGCTCCCACCGTTCCGTCGGGACTGAAAGCCACGCCGGGCATAAGCACCATCGAACTCAGCTGGGAAGCCAACACTCAGGACAAGGATTTCAATGGGTATATGGTGCTCCGTGGTGAAAAGAACGCAGCGGGAACAATTGAATACGACGTCATCGGACGACAAGTCATGGATAATCATTTCACCGACAGCGACTGCCGCCAGAACACCATCTACTACTATGCCCTGCAAAGCGTGGACTACTCCCAGAACCGCTCCGACAAATCGGAACCTGTGGAGGCAGCCCTGAGCGGACAGCGTGGACTGGTGGCGAAGTACGATGGCAGCTCGGCAAGCGATATTCGCATCCCGCCCGCTGCCCTATGTCTGGCACAAACCACCATCGCTGCATGGGTGTATAACCCAGGCCGCTTGGCCGAGAACAGCCGCCTCTTTGACTTCGCTGCCAACGACACGCGCCAGGCCGTACTCTTCCTGAACCAAGGTGGAAACATCGTGCTGACGCTACAGGACGGCGAGCATGTGCAGACCATCAGCGGCGGTAAGCTGCCCGTAGGCTGGCATCATGTAGCCGTGACCATCGGCGAGGGCATGACAAAGGTCTATCTCGATGGTGAGCTGAGTGGAACTGGCGCGGCGCCATCTGTCGGGCTTGCTGACATCCGGCCCGTGTGCAACTACATCGGTCGTGGACAAGACGCGAGCGTACCACCGATGGATGGACGAATTGACGACCTGCGCATCTACAACTATGCGCTAAGTCCCGCAGAACTCCAGTCCGTGATGGGCGAGACCTCTTCACACGGCGATGAGAATGCATGGCCCGAGCCTGTACTGCCATCCAAGACTATAGCGGATATCAGCTCTGCAGAAGTCGTCTACCTCTACAACGTGGATGCCGACGCCTTCGTCACTTACGGAATGAGCTGGAACACACAATCGGTGGCACAGCGTCTGGCAAAAGGCGACTGCAGTCTGGACAACCGATTCCGAGTAAAAGTCACGAAACTGGCTGGAGGCAAAATCAGACTCTCGATGGCGGACAAGGCCAACGCATACATCGGATGCCTCCCGGAAGCCTGCAACGTTTGGAGCGACCGTTCGGCTGAGGAAGCCACATTCACGTGGAAAGAGACATCCACAGCCGCCGGAAGCACGTATGCCTTGATATCAAATGCACAAAATGACTATCTCGACGTGTCCTATGCCTATGGTGGTCCCCTGACCACGCGCCACGGACGTGGTTTCACGCGCTGGGCTTTTATCGCGCCGAAAGAGATCTCCTCCCAGTCATACGCCAAATACAAGGAACGACAGAAGCTGTTTGCCCTCCGCCAAGCCATTGCCGACTCAAGAAAGGAAGAGGCTTATGCTGCTAACATTCAGGCTGCGGCCCAAGTCTATCTGAATGCCGATGCAACGGTGGCAGAACTGCGTGCGGCCACTCGCAAACTGGTTCTGGCCGTAGCGGAAGGTCTCACGAGCAGCATAGACGCATCCTGCCTGTTCGACAACGCTGACATGCTTGGAAATGCGACCACGACCGACTGGACAACTGCTTCAACCACCATTAAGGACGGAAACATCGAGATGTTCCACAAGCCCTTTACCCTCACACAAACGCAAACCGACCTGCCGCTGGGCATCTACGACATCGTGTTACACGCATTCTATCGCAAAGGCAATGCAGACAAAGTGCCCTTTGTGACTGCCGAGGCCACGAACACCGTGACGGGAAAGGTGGTTGAGCGGCAGACGGTGGCAGACAACGAGGTGATGATGACAGCCGCCGAGACGACTGCCGGTGCGGCACAGACGCTAACCAGCGACCTGGCACAGACAGTACTGAAAGACGCGGTCGTGGACAATCACCAAATGACGCTGTCCGCAACAATCTCCAGCAGCACACAATGGGTCAATTTCCAAGGCTTCGAAATAAAATACCGACAGCCGTTTGTCACTGTGGAGATACCACAGTCGGGCTACACCACCTTCTACTATAGCGACCAGAGCTTCCTGCTGCCCGAAGGCATGGAGGCCTACACATTCCGCGAGACAACCCAAGGCTTTGCCGTCAGCCAGCACTTCACGGCTCCAGGTACCGTGTTGCCCGCAGGACAAGCCGTTGTACTTAGTGCTCAACCAGGGAGATATACCATGCTACCCACCACGAAGAAGAAAAGCCTCGACTCCAGAAACCAGCTCCGAGGCTCCGACGAGGACCAGCTGACCCACGGCGGCACTTTCTACTACACTTTATGTGAGAACGAAAATCACCAGATGGAATGGAACTGGACTGCAACAGACGGAGCTGTCTTCAAGAATCCGGCACACAAAGCATACCTCATCTCAACACGCTCCACCAAGCAGCCATCCATCCTTGCAGAACTGCCATCTGTCGTGCAGGCTATACAGGCCGTGCAGACTGAAAACCGCCCCAACTCCAAGGCAATCTACAATCTGGCTGGCCAGCAAGTAAAAGCCCAATCCTCGACAACCTTAAATGGGCTCCCGCGCGGCATCTATATCGTGAATGGCAAGAAAGTCGTACGCTGACGCCTCTCCTTTGGAGGCAATTGCCGAACACAATACCGTAAAGACTGCAACAGACGTTTTACTATCAGAGAAGTGATTCAAGGGTGTGTCGAAATTTTGACACACCCTTGATAATTCCTACACCCACACAAAAACCAGGGCTGCTCGGCCTGAAAGGCCAAAAGCTGCTAGCCCAGGGCAACTACATGGTAATTACATTACCATGCTTTGGTAACCACATTACCATGCGAAGGTAATTACATTACCAGGCTTTGGTAATTATGTTACCATCGCTTGGTAATTACATTACCAGCCCACGGTAATATTTTCACATTTTTTTTTCGTACATTAGAGCTTACTAATTTCGGAGATGTGAAACCGATGTTTTACGAGGAGATTTCTGTCATACGTTAATTGAAGCGCGCTCAGCAACGGTTTTAGTATCCCAGGATTCCGAAGAGGGCGACTGTAATACGGTCCGATATGTTAAAGGTGGTTAAGATGACTTCCATGATATTGCGCTATGTTGATAAGATTTTGTAATTTTGCATAGCAACCTGTCAAGGCGAGATAACATGTTGTGTATTCAGGACCTTACACGTAAGTCTAGTTATGAACTCCTGCAGGTGCTTTATTATCAGTTCATAACAAAAAACCAATGAGTGTAGTAAACAAGAAGTTGACAGATACCATTCTGTCTATGTCGCTGCTGACCGTCATGGCGGGAGCAGCCATCGCACCGGCCTTGGGCGTCATCAAGGCTCATTTCGCAGACGCGCCGGAACTGTTGGTACAGTTCATTGTCAGCATTCCCGCGCTGTTCATCATCATCACCAACCTCTTCTTTCTCAACATCAGCCGGCATTATGGCACCCGGGCTATTGCCCTCTTCGGTCTCGTGCTCTACGTCCTTGCGGGCGCGGGCTGCTTCTTAGCCAGTGACATCTACGTGCTGCTCGTCCTCCGCGCCTTGCTTGGCGTCAGTGTGGGACTCATCATGCCGCTGTCCACCGGACTCCTGGCTTACTACTATCCGCCGGAGCAGCAAGCCCATCTCATGGGGCTCTCGGCTGCCATGAACCAGATGGGCGGCGTCGTGGCCACACTGTTGGCAGGCCTGCTCTCGGCAATCGGATGGCGCTGGGCGTTCCTCGTCTATCTCTTAGGATTGATCGCAGTGGTCATGGTCGCCGTCAATCTACCCGACGACCACCTTGGATCAGCCAACAAGCGCGGCATTCCTTTCCAGCCGCGACAACTGCTCAAGTTCCACCCGTCGGTCAACGGCATGCTCCTGCTGATGATGATCTTCTTCATCTATCCCACCAACTTTGCCATCACCGCCGAGGAGCAGGCCGGACTGGGCTTGCAGGCCACCACGCTCATCATGGTCGGTTTGGATCTGTTTGCGTTCTTCGTGGGACTGGTCTTTGGCCAACTGATGAATATCTTCCGCGAGCCCATCAAATATTTTGCGCCCGTGTTTTTCCTCATTGGCTATGTTCTTTTTGCTTCCGCCCATTCGGTGCTTCCACTGTTGGTCGGAGCCGTGTTCACGGGCTTTGCCAATGGAGTGGGGGTGCCTTATCTCAACACCATTGCCTCTATCAAGGGTGGTCACAACTCAGCCACCACCGTCATGCCTCTGCTCTCCGCCGCCCTCTATTTAGGACAGTTTCTCTCACCGATCGTCGTCACACCGCTCTCGCGCCTGATCTTTGGCGACAACGATGTAGCGGGGTGCTACAAGATAGGCATCGCTCTCTGCCTTGTCTTCCTCGTGCAGGTCTATACCACCCGTCACTACCAGAGTCTGCCGCCGAAGACTGAATAGAAGTTAAACAAGGACGAAAAAATAGGGGAATTCCGCTGGAGACGAAAAAAACTTGTAAATTTGTAAGGGAGAGCAATATGGCAAATTCATGCCATACTACATATAACTACATAATTTTATTACAAGAACATTATGAAAGCATTGTTTATCAACGGAAGTCCCCGCAAGAACGGCAACACAGCCAAACTGTTGCAGCGGGCTATGGAAGGAGCCGAAGCAGCCGGAGCCGAAGTGGAGTGGGTCAACCTCTATGACCGCAAACTCAATATCAAAGGATGCATGAGTTGCTTCGCCTGTAAGGTGAAAGGGGGGAAGAAGGGCGTATGTTCATTCAAAGACGACCTGCTGCCGATCCTTCAGAAAGCCGTCGAAGCTGATGTGCTGGTGTGCGGATCACCCAACTATTGCGGTTACCCCACCGCTTTGCTTCGTGCGTTCATGGAACGGATTATCTTCCCTACGGTGAACTATTCCGACTACAGCAAGCCCACCGTACTGAAGAAGATCCATACGGCCACCATCTACACGATGAACTGTCCGAATGACGCGTTCTACCAAAAGATGAACTACCAGTATCTGATGGATACCAACGCCAACGAGTTGGGTGTCTTCGGTCCTACAGAGATTCTGCGGAGCTACGACACCTACCAGTTCAACAACTACAGCCGCTACGATGCCGCCATGTTTGACGAGCGCCACAAGGCTGAGGTGCGCGCCACACAGTTCCCCAAGGACATGGAAGCAGCCTTTGAGTTAGGCAAGCGATTGGTGAGAGAGGCAGCAGGTGAAGCCTGTTGCACAAAAGCCTAACGAATCTGCGTGTTCCTTCGATATTGAACGGGCGTCATCCCTGTATGCGATTTGAAGTAGCGTATCATCAGACTGTCATCAGGAAAATGAAAAGTGGTGGCTATCTGGCGGATACTGTCATTGGTATTTCGCAGACGTAGCTTCAGCCGGGTGATGACATATTCGTTGATCATCATCTTCGGTGTCTTGCCCGTCTTTCGCTTTACGATGACGGCAAGATACTTGCGGGTGATGCAGAGCCGGTCGGCATAGTATTGAACATCTTTCGATTCCA
>Ga0256406_1006734_pt1 | contig 11343 bp, 8 predicted proteins | sample RumenRJG_03DNA_FD_185986 | JGI IMG/M metagenome (GOLD analysis project Ga0256406, IMG submission 185986) | Bovine rumen microbial communities from Lethbridge, Alberta, Canada - RJG_03 | ecosystem: Host-associated > Mammals > Digestive system > Stomach > Rumen | place: Canada: Alberta | collected...
CAGCGTGGAGGATGCAGGGAAAGCATTCGGATCCATTCCGTACATCCTGAACATTTCCTGTGTGCGCCGGCTTTCCTCGGACATAACCATCATGGAGGATACATCCGCGTTCTTCAGCTTCTCAACCTTCACCTCCAGCTTGTCGTTGCTTAAAGCCTTGCGGAAGATTTCAGTCAGGCTGTCGGTTTCGGCCTTCAGATCGGCCTGCACGTCATCTTTCATGCCGGCGGTCACATCAGCATCGATGCTTTCAAATTTAACTTCCTCATTTTTCTGCTCTGCGTGGGAAAGATACGCGGTATCAATGTTATGGCGGAAGATGACGGCGTCCATGCCGTTCTGACGGAACATATTGATATACTGACCCTGCTGCTGTTCATTGGTAACGTAATAAATCGTGGTCTTCGGCTTTTCCTTCTTTTCATCTTCCGCATTTTCGGCGGGAGCGGAGTCTGATTTTTCATCAGCGGCACCTGGATCAGCGGAGACATTCGTTTCTGTTTCCACCTTCTCAGCGTCGCCTTCTTCGGTCTTTCCGGTTCCATCTTCAAAGGTTTCCTCCGGAACTTTTCCAGAAGCGGCCGCCTTGTCTGCCTTTTCCTTATCCAGCAGTTCCTTCAGCGTGAAATATTTGCCGTCCAGATCCTTGTAGAGGATGAAGTCATTCATACGCTCATCAAATTTTTCGTCGCGCAGGCAGCCGTACTTTACAAACGGGCTGATATCATCCCAGTACTTCTCATAATTCTGCCGGTCGGTCTTGCACATACCGGAGAGCTTGTCGCAAACTTTCTTCGTGATGTAGTCAGAAACCTTTTTAACAAAGCCATCGTTCTGAAGATAGCTTCTGGATACATTCAGCGGCAGATCCGGGCAGTCGATGACACCCTTCAGAACCATCAGATATTCCGGAATAACTTCCTTAATATTATCGGCAATGAACACCTGGCTGTTGTAGAGCTTGATGGTGCCTTCCAGTTTGTCGTAGTCCAGGTTAACCTTCGGGAAGTAGATAATTCCTCGCAGGTTAAACGGATAATCCATGTTCAGGTGGATCCAGAAGAGCGGCTCCTTATAGTCGTTAAATACCTTGCGGTAAAAGTCCTTGTATTCCTCAGGCTTGCATTCGCCCGGAGACCTGGTCCAGAGCGGATGGATATCATTGACCGGGACAGGGCGCTTGTTGATTTTCACGCGCTCACGGGCAGGAGATACCTCCACCTGCTTTTTCCCTCCGTTGCCATCATCCTGTTCCTCATATTTCGCATCCTCATGGATATGTTCGGCCACGACATCGGTATCCTTCAGATCCTTCTCGTCGATCGTCTCATATTCCTGCGGAGCATTTGCCTTCTCCAGATAAATTTCTACCGGCATAAACGCGCAGTATTTTTCGAGGACTTCACGGACGCGGTATTCGTTGGCAAATTCGAGAGATTCATCATTCAGATGAAGGATGATGGTGGTGCCGGTTTCCTTTTTTGTTCCATCGCCGATGGTGTAATCCGTCATGCCGTCGGATTCCCAGTGAACCGGAACGGCATCCTTCTGATAGGAGAGAGTATCAATTTCTACCAGATCCGCAACCATGAAAGCAGAATAGAACCCCAGACCGAAGTGGCCGATGATGTCGTTTTTGCCGCCCTGATCCTGGTATTTCTTAACGAAGTCACTTGCACCCGAAAATGCAATCTGAGTAATGTATTTTTCAACCTCATCAGCGGTCATGCCCAGACCAGTATCGGTGAAGGTCAGCGTCTTGTTGTCCGGGTCGCAGACCACATGGATGCTGTCCTTATGGTCTTCCGGATAAGCATAATCCCCCATCAGGGCAATTTTATGCAGCTTGGTAATGGCATCACAGCCGTTGGAAATCATTTCACGTACGAAAATATCATGATCCGAATAAAGCCATTTTTTGATAATCGGCATCATGTTCTCGCTGTTTATCGATAAATTTCCCTTTTTTGTTTCCATAAAATCACACTCCTATGTCATACAGAATAGACACTTACATCTGTACATTTTAGGACGGGGTTTAGGAAAAGTCAATATAAAATAGCACTCAATTTAAATGAGTGCTAGCAAACCAATCGGAGATTTTTCAAAGCTGACTTTGTATGGCAATGTTCAGCTGGCGGAACATTGCCGTAACGTACCGGTCCCAGGCCTGCTCCAGTGAGCGGTCTGCGGAAAAAACGCGCAGCGCTGTTCCGGAAGTTACAGATACAGATCCGGAAACATAGACAATATTGATATACAGCCCGCTTACGTCCCCGGAGGTAAGAGGAGCGCCCGTATCGGACAGGAGCTTTTGCACGATTTCTTCAGGTGCACGGAATACAAACCGCATTTTGAGCGGTTTTTGATGCCCGCGGATCATATCGAATACATGCGGACGTACATATCCCCAGGCTACATATTCGGGGTGCTTCCCGGCATCCTCCCGGTCAAAGTAGCCGGTACGGTAATGCCCGTCCATGAGATAGGTCATGCAGGTTGTCACCGATCCCTCTGTGAGAAGGAACGAATCAAAAGCCGGCCGGGCAAGCAGAGTATTCATAAATAATTTTAAATCCTCAACAGTCGCTGAAAGCAAGACGGGAGCCTCCCTATGGTAATCTGTAATCAGATGCGTGGAACCGGTGGTATTATCGCACAGTCCGCCGGAAGATTCCAATAGTAAAATTATGACCTTTCGATCTCTAAGGATGCCACGGATTGCTCCGTTTCTTCGAAACTCCCGCAACCCTTGCCTCCTCATCATGATATAATAAATATAAATGATCTCGTGACGCTTTCGCGCCACTTCATGCCTCCTGTGGGGCGTGTCAATAAGTCCTGCCGCCACTCACAGGCAAGCATGCGTGGTGACGGACTTTTGACACTGTAAACATATAAATTCGCGCAGGCGAAAAACAGACAGAATGGAGGAATCGCTTCCTGAACGGGCGATGATGGGCAATGATGAATAAGCGGATGGTATCTTCCGGGGAAGGGAAGGACTGCGGACAATTTCTTTCTGTTCGCATCCTGCTTCTCTCCCTTTTTACGCTGCTGGTGCATAATCTGTACCAGGAGCATGGTTTTTTTCTGAAAGACAGAGCGCATATCCCCTCCAATATTGCTTATTTTCTCTATGTTTATGTACTGATTTCCCTGCTCCTTTATGCGTTTCACGGGATAGGAAAAAGGAACGGCGGGGGTGTCCTCCTGTCCGCTTCGAAGCTGGAGGGAATGGGAAAACTCTTTGCATGGAACAGGAAAAATTTTGTCCGCACCGCCCTGATTATTTTTGCGGTGACGGTCCTTCATGATATTATCTGGTATCCTGGCCAGGTACAGGGAGATACATTTTTAATGATCCAGGATTATATTACCGGAATGCAGCCGCTTAAGGGCGCGAACTGGGCTTCGGATACCCCGTATTTTCTGAATGCGCATCATCCGATTGTGGATACCGCGCTCTACTCCTGGTTCTATAAACTTGGAGAAGCCTTCGGGAGCGCGAACGCCGGGATATTCACATATTCGCTTCTGCAGGGACTGGCCGGCAGCTTCTGCTGTTCTCTCGTGCTTTGCTCTCTGACACTTTTGAATGTACCCGCACCGTATATCAGCGCTGGTTTTTTGTACATCGTACTGCTTCCCTACATTCCGGTCTACCTGACCACCGTTATGAAGGATTCGACGAACGGAATATTTTTTGTTCTTTACTATACGGTTTTTGTTCATATCCTTGTTCGGGGAGGATCCCGGAAAAAATGGACGGCCCTGATGATATCGGCACTGCTGGTTACGCTGACGAAGCAGACGGGAATCTATATTGTAACCGTCTCCACGGTTTTTCTGCTTTTTGAAAAGCAGCTTCGCCGGAACTGGAAATCCATTCTTTTGTGCACAGTTATTCCGGTTCTGGTGTGGTTTGTCATTTTTCCGAAAATCGTCTATCCGGCGGTGAAGGTGAGAACGGAGAATATCCACGAAGCCCTGGGAGTACCTTTCCAGCAGATGGCACTGACGGTTATCGAACATGAAGATGAACTGAGCGAGGAGGAAAAGGAAACCATCGGACGTGTGCTTGATTATGAAAAAATAAAAACGAAGTTCCGGTATGACCTGACCGATCCGGTCAAAAATACATACAATGGGAAGGCTTCCGGCAGGGATGTCGCCGAATGTATGAAATTATGGGTAAAACTTGGCATCCGGCATCCGAAAACATACCTGAGCGCGCTGGCCGGAACCTGCGGGAGGTATTTCGTACCGGATATGAGCATCACTCCGGTCAATTACACATTTACAAACCAGATGGAGGACCGGGTACACCTTTATGTTCCCGAAAACTGGAAGGCAGTGCGGCAGTTTTTTGCGGAGATTTACAGTGCCCTGGTACAGACTCCGATCCTGAATATTTTGTTCGCGCAGGTGATCAGTGCGTTCTGGCTTCCTCTTTACGTGTTCTGCCTTGCCATCCGCAGGCGCAGCGGGAAAACAGGACTGGCAGCTGTGCCGGTTTATTTAAGCGTTCTCTGTCTGCTTCTCAGTCCGCATGCCGTAAACCGCTATGCGGCGCAGCTTATATTTACACTTCCGATGACGGCCGGCCTGGCGGCGCTTTTGGACTGCAGCGGGAAGAGAGTAAGTGACAGTGGGCGCCTTTTGTGATATGATTAAAGCGAACAGGGCAACTGTTTGAAATGAGAACGCAAAAAAAGAGGACGCGATATGAGTTATAAGATTGCACTTGACAGCTGCGGCGAACTGACAGCTGACATGAAGGCAGATCCGCATTTCGTCTCGGTACCGCTGACCATTCAGGTCGGAGATCTGCATATTGTTGATGATGAAAGTTTTAATCAGGCTGCGTTTCTGAAAGCAGTTGCCGCATGTCCGGAGCCGGCAAAAACAGCCTGCCCGTCACCGGATAAATACAGAGAAGCATTCGATGATCCGCAGGCGGATCATGCCTACGCAGTGACATTGTCAGGAGCACTCAGCGGTTCCTATAACAGCGCCTTGCTTGGACGCGAGATCACACTGGAAGATCATCCGGATAAAAAAATCCACGTATTTAATTCGCGTTCGGCTTCCGTGGGACAGACGCTGATTGCGCTGAAGATACAGGAACTGGAGGAGCAGGGGTTTGATTTCGATACGATCGTCCGTCTCGTTGAAGAATACATTGCCTCTCAGAAAACATGGTTCATACTGGAAAATCTGGAAACGCTGCGGAAAAACGGCCGTCTGAGCAATTTGAAGGCGAAAATGGCAACCATGCTTCGCATCCGGCCGGTTATGACGTCTACGCCGGAAGGGAGTATTGAGCAGTTGTGCCAGGCGAGGGGCTCCAATAAAGCCATGGTTATGATGGCTGATGATATCGCGCACAGGGAGAAGAATGAGGGACCGAAGCGTGTCGGAATATCCCATTGCAATAATCCGGAACGTGCAGAAATGGTCCGGGACGCGCTGATGGCCCGTATGCAGGTGAGCGATGTCGTGCTTGTGGATACGGGCGGAATCAGTTCTACCTATGCCAACGACGGGGGAATTATAGTAGTAGTATAACAGCGGCTGTTTATGGTTTCCGGTTGAAAAAAAACGATAAATCGTGTATACTATTACTTATATTTATCCTGTTAAGGAGAGGTGCAGAAAAATGAGTCAGGAAAAAGTTGATCGTTATAAAGAGCAGAAGAAAAACCGAAAGAAGATCATGGCCCGTGAAAAGAGAAACGCTGTTCTCAGGCGGATCGGCGCAGCAGCCGTCTGCGCGGCACTGGCCGTATGGGTGGGTGTTTCCATTTACCAGAACGCTTCCAAAACGGATGAGACACAGGAAGTTTCCACGAAATACTACACGGTTGATACATCCGCTCTGGACGATTATCTGAATACCCTTTCCGCCGACTGAAGCGGCTGATGCGGTTACATCAATTTACAGAATCTAAAAGAAACGGGGCAGCGCAGGCTGTCCCGTTTCTTTTAGATTCTGTGTGAAGGCGGCGGGCCGGAAGTCACGATGCAGGCTTGCCTGCATAGCATGGCTCCTGGCGACCGCTCAGTGCGGAGCACAGGATGACCGCACAGCCGCCGTATCGGGCAGGGCAGAGTTCATCTGCCCTGCCCGATGTATGGGTATACTATTTTCGGATTAGTCCACGGAAACAGGGTTCGAGTCCTTTTTCTGACTTTCAAGGTCCTTCTTTACCATAGCCCTTACCCGGAGCGGCAGACCAAACAGATTGATAAATCCGGTTGCATCGCTGTGATCGTACAGATCGCCGGTGGTGAAGGAAGCGAGAGAGGAGTTATACAGGCTGTAGGGGGAAGTGGATCCGGCCTTGATCATGTTGCCCTTGTAAAGCTTCATCTTTACCTCGCCGGTTACCACCTTCTGCGTAGATTCTACGAATGCCTGAATAGCCTCGCGAAGCGGTGTGAACCACTTGCCCTCGTAAACAATCTGTGCGAACTGGCTTCCCAGATTCTTCTTCGTTTCCATGGTTTCGCGGTCAAGAACAAGTTCCTCGAGCTGATCATGAGCCGCCATCAGAATGGTTCCGCCGGGAGTTTCATAAACGCCGCGGCTCTTCATGCCCACCACACGGTTTTCCACGATATCGACGATGCCGATACCGTTCTCACCGCCGGTTTTATTCAGCTTTTCAATGATTTCGGAAACCTTGAGCTCTTCACCGTTCAGTTTCTTCGGAACGCCGTTTTCAAACGTAAGAGAGATTTCAGTTTCCTTGTCCGGAGCCTTTTCCGGAGTGACGCTCATTACAAGAAGCTTGTCATAGTTTGGCTCCTGAGCCGGATCCTCGAGTTCCAGTCCCTCATGGCTGATGTGCCACAGGTTCCGGTCGCGGCTGTATCCCTTGCCCATGGAAAACGGAAGATCGATGCCATGCGCTTTGCAGTATTCAATTTCCTCCTCGCGGGAATTCATTTTCCATTTATCCGGCATACGCCACGGAGCGATCACTTCAATGTCCGGGTCCAGAGCCTTGATGCCCAGCTCGAAACGGATCTGATCATTGCCCTTTCCTGTGGCACCGTGACAGATTGCCTTCGCATTTTCCTTGTGCGCAATCTCGACCAGTTTTTTGGCAATCAGCGGGCGGGCCATGCTGGTGCCCAGCAGATAGCTGTGCTCATAAACAGCGCCGGCTTCTACGCACGGCATAATGTAATCGTCCGCAAATTCATCGATCACATCAAGAATATATAATTTGGATGCACCGGATGAAATGGCTCTTTCCTGCAGTTTGTCGTTCGTCAGTTCTTCTTCCTGGCCGCAGTTAATGCAGCAGCAGACAATTTCATATCCGTAGTTTTCCTTCAGCCACGGGATAAGAGCTGTTGTGTCAAGACCGCCTGAATAAGCTAAGATAACCTTTTCACTCATGATTCATTTCCTCCGAAATTTTCATTAATAACAAACTAATTACAAGCTGAAACTGAATTCAAGGATCAGCTGCGGTTTGCTTTTTCTGCATCTGAGTCTGTATCTGACTGAGATTGTCCTTACTATAGCGCAGAAGTAATAAATATGCAAGCACTATTTATATAAATTTAATCGGGTATTTTTGAACGATCCGGTAAAATCATGACGACAGCAGTTAAATGCGCGCAATATAAGGAAAAATGAATGACGCACGGGGAAGACACCGGCTTGCATCTATTCATTCAATATTGAATAAATATGCATAAAATATCGATTCTTTCTTTACTTATTCTTCCGGGGAGCGTATGATGTTATCAACGTTGTACGGCCGCGTCAGCGGAACGGAAACGTAAATGAAAAAACAATGGATATTAAAACGTACATCAGGAGGACCCTTAAGGAGGCTTATTTATGGAGATTATCAGCGGCGGTGTTACGGCGGCGCAGGGATTCCTGGCCGCCGGCATCGCGTCGGGCATCAAAAAAAGCGGCCGGGATATGGCCATGCTGTATTCATCTGTGCCGTGCCGGGCAGCCGGCACATTTACTACCAATATTGTCAAGGCAGCTCCCGTCCTCTGGGACAGGCGCATTGTTCATGAAAAAGGGATCGCTCAGGCATGCGTTATGAACAGCGGCATTGCCAATGCCTGCACCGGGGAGGAAGGCATTCGCGCCTGCCGCCAGATTGCCGGGGAGGCGGGACTGGCGCTGGGAATACCTTCGGATTATGTCCTGACGGCATCCACAGGTGTCATCGGGCGTCAGCTTCCGGTGGACATTATGAAAAAGGGAATCCGCGATATGGTTCCGCTGCTTTCTGATTCAGAGGCAGCAGGAACAGCTGCGGCCACCGCCATTATGACGACCGATACGAAAAAGAAAGAAATCGCCGTGAATCTTACACTCGGCGGCAGGAAGATCACGATCGGCGGCATGAGCAAGGGCGCCGGCATGATCCATCCGAAAATGTGCACGATGCTCGCATTTATCACGACGGACGCGGCTGTCTCTCAGCCGATGCTGCAGAAGGCGCTGAGCGCTTCTGTGGAGGAATCCTTCAATATGATTTCTGTGGACGGGGATACATCGACCAACGATACCTGTATCCTGCTGGCGAACGGTCTTGCCGGAAACAGTGAAATCACGGAGGAGGACAGTGATTTTCAGGCTTTCTGCGAAGGCCTGGATTTTGTCACCAGGTGGCTTGCCAGACATATGGCTGCGGACGGGGAAGGCGCAACGGCACTTTTGGAGGCGAAGGTGATCGGGGCAGAAAGCCGCGCGCAGGCGAAGGTTCTGGCAAAATCCATCATCACGTCCAATCTGGTAAAGACGGCGATTGCGGGGCATGATGCCAACTGGGGCCGTGTGCTGTGTGCGATGGGCTATTCCGGAGCTTCCTTCGACCCGGAAAAGGTAGATCTGTATTTTGAAAGCGCAGCCGGAAAAATCAAAATCATCGGGGACGGCGTGGATACCGGATACAGCGAGGAGGAGGCGACCAAAATCCTGTCGGAGAAAGAAATAACCGTGACAGCGGATATAAAGATGGGACAGGAGAGCGCCACCGCCTGGGGGTGTGATCTCACGCACGGATACATCAGTATCAACGCGGACTACCGGTCATGACGGACGACAGATCAGAAGGAGATACAGGTATGAATTCAGATTCAAAGGAAGTTCTGCTGCAGAAGGCAAATGTTCTGATTGAGGCACTGCCCTATATACAGCATTTCCGCGGAAAAACCATTATTGTAAAATACGGCGGAAGTGCCATGACGGACGATGAGCTTAAAAAAAGCGTAATTAAGGATGTGGCACTTTTGAAGCTGGTGGGCTTCCGCCCGATCATTGTTCACGGCGGGGGAAAGGCGATCACCGGTATGGTAAATAAGCTTGGACTGGAAACGGAATTCGTGAACGGGCTTCGCGTGACGGACAGGGAGACCATGGATGTCGCCGAGATGGTTTTAAATAAGGTGAACAAAGGACTTGTTTCCATGATGGAAAAAACAGGCGTGAAGGCGGTCGGCATCAGCGGCAAGGATGGAACACTGCTCCAGGTAAAAAAGAAGCTGTCCGGAGGAAAGGACATTGGCTATGTCGGAGAGGTGACACAGGTCAATACCGGCATTTTGAGTACATTGCTGGACAATGACTTTGTTCCGGTGGTCTGCCCGGTCGGATCAGATCCGGACTGCAATTCCTACAATGTCAATGCAGATGATGCCGCCTGCGCCATTGCCACTGCCATGAAGGCATCCAAACTTGTATTTCTCAGTGATATCGAAGGCGTGTATGCGGACCCGGACGACCGGACCACGCTGATCAGCGAGATGACGGTTGGCGAGGCGAAGGCTTTTACCGCCTCCGGCCACGCGGGAGGCGGTATGCTTCCGAAGCTGAACAGCTGCATTGAAGCGATAGAAAAGGGCGTCGGGAGGGTTCATATTCTCGACGGCCGTACGCCGCATGCGCTTCTTCTCGAGTTTTACACGGATAAAGGTATCGGCACCGCCATCATCGGTGACCACGAAGAGAAATATTTCAGCGCCCGGTAAGAGCGCAGGCAGTGAAACGGGAGGTAATTATGGACAGCAGGGAGATTATAGAACGCACCGAAAAAGTCGTTCTGCATACCTATAACCGGAACCCGGTCGTCTTAAAGTCAGGGAAAGGGGTGTATCTGGAGGATGCAGACGGAAAAGAGTATCTGGATTTCGGAGCGGGCATTGCGGTGTTTGCGCTGGGCTATGGGAACAGGGAATATAATGATGCCCTGAAGGATCAGATTGATCAGCTGATTCACACATCCAATCTTTATTACAATATTCCGCTGATGGGCGCGGCGGAAAAACTGGCGTCTCACAGCGGTCTTTCCAGGGTGTTCTTTACCAACAGCGGAACGGAAGCCATCGAAGGCGCCATCAAGGCAGCCCGGAAATATGCGTATCTGCGCGACGGCACAGCAGACCATGAAATCATAGCGATGAGAAATTCTTTCCATGGCCGCAGCATCGGATCGCTTTCCGTGACGGGAAATGAACATTATCAGGAACCGTTCCGCCCGCTGATGGGCGGCGTAAAATTTGCCGACTTCAATGATATCGACAGTATTCGATCTGAAGTGACGGACAAAACCTGCGCCATCCTTATGGAGACCGTGCAGGGAGAAGGCGGCATCTATCCGGCGGATCCTGAGTTTCTGAAACAGGTTCGTGCCCTGTGCGATGAAAAGGATATTTTGCTGATTCTCGACGAGATTCAGTGCGGCATGGGAAGGACCGGAAGCTACTTTGCCTACCAGCAGTACGGCGTCCGGCCGGATATCATGACAAGCGCCAAGGCTCTTGGCTGCGGTGTCCCGGTGGGGGCCTTCGTGCTCAGCGAAAAAGTGGCGCGGTCGTCTCTGGTCCCCGGAGATCACGGCAGTACATACGGAGGCAACCCGCTGGCCACGCGTGCCGTATCGACGGTTTTCGATCTGTTTGAGAAGCAGAAAATTATCGATCATGTAAAGGAAATTACTCCTTACTTTGAAAAGAAACTCGATGAGCTTACGGAACGGTATGACTTTCTGGAGAAACGCCGCGGCATGGGACTGATGCAGGGACTGGTTGTCAGGGACCGGCCGGTTGGCGGCATCGTAACGGGCGCCCTGAACCAGGGGCTTATCATACTGACAGCCGGAACCAATGTCCTTCGTCTGGTGCCGCCGCTCGTCATTACCAGAGAAGATATTGATGAGATGGCGGTGCGGCTGGAAAAAGCGTTTGATGCATAACGGCTGCATCTTCAGAATACATTCCCTCTGCGGTGGTTTCTGCGGTATAATAAATCTGCAAAAACTATTTCGCAGGGGGATTTTCTATGTCAGAAAAATATAT
>Ga0256406_1006735_pt1 | contig 11341 bp, 11 predicted proteins | sample RumenRJG_03DNA_FD_185986 | JGI IMG/M metagenome (GOLD analysis project Ga0256406, IMG submission 185986) | Bovine rumen microbial communities from Lethbridge, Alberta, Canada - RJG_03 | ecosystem: Host-associated > Mammals > Digestive system > Stomach > Rumen | place: Canada: Alberta | collected...
TCAAATATAAAAAATGATATTTATAAATTATATCCAGAAATATATAAAATAATAAATCCAATGATAGAGGTTGCAATTAACAGAAATAAGGATAAAGGAATAACAAATGAAATATTAGAAAAAATTGTAAATGAAATTTATTATGCAATTGAAGGATATGAAGGCAACAATATAATGCTTGTTTCAAAAAATGAAGAAAGTTCAATTTTATATGATTTAGTTAAAATTTTATTGTTAGATAAAGTAGCAAACAAAATGAATAATGATGATAATACTAATAGAACAAATAATGATAAAAATGATTTACAAAAATTAGCTAATAGTAAAAATAATGATGAAAATGATTCACAAAAATTAGCTAATAGTAAAAATAATGATGAAAATGATTTACAAAAATTAGCAGATAGTAAAAATAATAGTGAAAATGATTTACAAAAATTAGCTGATGGTAAAAATAATAGTAAAAACGATTTACAAAAATTAGCTGATAGTAAAAATAATAGTGAAAATCAAAACAACAATTTAAATCAAACAAATGACTTTAGTGTTAGTAATATTCCAAAAGTTTCATATTTTGATATTCCTTATCCTGAGGATGCATGATTTTTATGTTTATATAGGCAAAAAAGCAAAATATAAATAAATATGCATAAAAGAAAAATACTTGCATATAATAATTATAGCTAAAACGAAGGAGCTTAAAAATGGTTACAGATTTGAATTATTGGAGCAAAGTTTTAAAACGAATTTTTAATTTTGCTTTAACCCTATTGCTTCTATTTTTATTATTGAAGCTGTCTGTATTTTATCTACCATTTCTTATTGCCTTTGTTTTAGCTCTTTTTATTGAACCAATTATAAAACTTATAATGAAAAATTTTAAATGGACAAGAAGAGCAAGCTCCATTTTTGTAATTGCTATTTCGGTTTTATTATTATTTCTCATTATAGGCTGGGGAACATCAACGCTTTTTAAGGAAGCGGATAAACTTTTATCCGGTTCTGATTCATATTTTGATAAGACAAAAAATTTATTTGATAATTTGACTGATAATGAAAACATATTAAAAAATCTTCCGGAAGAAATGCGTAATGCAATAGAAAATTCTGAAGATGATTTAATTCATACATTTACAAACTGGATAGTAAATACATTGAGCCAAATAAAGAAATGGCTGACAAAAGTACCAAATTTATTGTTTATGTTTTTCTTTGCACTGATGGCACTTTATTTTATGTGTACAGACAAAATTTATATGATAGATCAAATGGAACATCATTTACCTGATCCATGGATGAAAAAACTAACAAAATATATTCGCGAAATTTCAAAATCAATAGGACACTATTTACGTGCTGAATTTACATTGATATTTATTTCCTTTATGGTATGTCTAACTGGATTATCATTATTTAAATTAGTAGGTTTAAACGTACCGTTTCCATTTTTGTCTGCCCTAGGAATAGCATTTGTTGATGCACTCCCAATACTTGGTTCAAGTGCTGTAATGATTCCATGGGCAGTAGTTGAAGCATTAAACGGCGATATTGTTTTAGGAATTGCAATAATTATATTGTTAGGAATGATGGCGGTTATAAGAAATGTTTTAGAGCCTAAGCTGGTAAGTAAACATATAGGAATTCATCCAGTAGTAACACTAATTGCAATGTATACTGGATATAAAATAATAGGTGTATTTGGAATGATTTTAGGACCAATATTATTAATTATATTAAAGGAAATTTATAGTCCAATGATTGAAAAAGGAGTAATAAGGAGTTTATTTGACAAAGATGACTAACCAAAATTAATGTTGACACATTCTAATTAAAAAATACAACAGTGATGTTTTTTACTAATTAAAAACAAAAGCTTTAATTAATATAAATTATAACATTAAAGGTATTTACTAATTAAAAACAAAAGCATCAATTAATATAAATTACAACGTTAAAGGTATTTACGATTTAAAAAGTTTTATTGGATTTAGTGTTTACCTAATAAATATATCTAATCAGAAGGTGAACTAACAAATTCATCTTCTGGAATAGCAATTTTAGAACATTTATCAATTTTTAATATTGGAATATCACCATGGTAATCGCCTTTTTCTATAATTCCTTCACATTCAATCCAAACATTATCTTTTAAATCTTTTGCATTATTATAATTTGCAAGCAAACCAACAACAACAGCAGTGCTATTCTTCATATCAAGCATTGTTCTAGCAATTACGATTTCATTATCATTAAAGTCAGGCATTCTATAAACATATCCAGAAATTTTAATTTTCTTTCCGATGTATTTATCCATATTTTCATGACAATCTTTCAAAAAATTTGTATAGTTATTGCTTTTAATTTCAAGCATTGTACCATCATTAACTGAATTAGATTTGATTTTTTTAGCAATTTTTGACATACTTAACAATAATGTTAATGCAATTAAAACAATAATTATTATGCATATAATTTTAAAAATCATATTTTTATTTAATTTTAAATTAAAGACAAACATACAAATATACCTCCAAATAATTAGTATTCATATATGTTTGTACATTATGTTCAAATTTCAAAAGTAATTTTACTGATATATTTATCTTAAAGATTGAGAAAAAACTCATTTTTATAGTTTTACAATAAATACGCCACACATAAGTAAATTTCAATATTTTTGTATATGACTTTTCTTCAAGTGAAAAGATAAGTACAATTTTCATGATAAATGTTAAGAAAAAAACTTAATGCAATGCGGTTTTTAATAATTGCATTTACTTTTTCGCCTTACTTTTTCTAAAAATATCAAAAAAACCTAATTTTAATATTGCAAAATGGCAAATAAAATGATATAGTTTAATGGAATTTTTATGAATGCAAATAGAAAAGAGGAATACGAATGAGTTTATTTAAATCTTACAGTGAAAAAGAAGTAAAAAGAGTTATGCCAATTGTTAAAAAAATAAACAATTTTGAGCCAGAACTTGAAAAATTAAGTGATGATGAATTAAAAGCAAAAACACCTTATTTTAAAAAATTATTATCAGAAGGTAAAACATTAGATGATATATTACCAGAGGCATTTGCTGTTGTTAGAGAGGCATCAAAAAGAGTTTTAGGGATGAGACATTTTGATGTTCAATTAATTGGTGGTATTATATTACACCAAGGTAGAATTGCAGAAATGAAAACTGGTGAAGGTAAAACATTAGTTGCTACGTTACCTGCATATTTAAATGCACTTGAAGGAGAAGGAGTGCATGTTATTACAGTTAACGATTATTTAGCCAAGAGAGACAGTGAATGGATGGGAAAGGTTTACAACTTTTTAGGTCTTACTGTTGGACTAGTAATTAGTGGAATGAAGCCAGTTGAAAAGCAAAAGGCATATAATTGTGATATTACATATGGAACAAATAATGAATTTGGTTTTGATTATCTAAGAGATAATATGGTTGTATATAAAAGCCAATTAGTACAAAGAAAATTACATTATGCAATAATTGATGAAATTGATAGTATTTTAATTGATGAAGCACGTACACCTCTTATTATTTCTGGTAGAGCAAATGAAGCATCTGATATATACAGAAAAGCTGATAGATTTGTTAGTAAACTAGAATCAAAAACTATTATTGAGGAAGATGTTAAAGATATTGACCAAGAGGAAGATAACGAAAAATACGATTATATAGTTGACTTAAAAGCAAAATCTGCTTCTTTAACTCAAAAAGGTATTGCAAAAGCTGAAAAAGAATTTGGACTTGAAAACTTTAATGATATTGAAAACTCTGAATTAGTACATGCTGTTAACCAAGCACTTCGTGCACATGGTGTAATGAAAAAAGATGTTGACTATATTGTTAAAAATGGTGAAGTTCTTATTGTTGATGAATTTACTGGACGTATCATGTACGGAAGAAGATATAACAATGGATTACATCAAGCAATTGAAGCAAAAGAACATGTTAAAGTTGCTGATGAAACAAAAACACTTGCTAATATTACATTCCAAAATTTCTTTAGAATGTATGATAAATTATCAGGTATGACTGGTACAGCTATGACAGAAGAAGAAGAATTTGAGGAAATCTATAAACTTGATGTAATTGAAATTCCTACAAATAAGCCTATGATTAGAAAAGATTTACCAGATGTTATTTATAAAACAGGTGATGCTAAATTTAGAGCAGTTGTTAGAGCTATAAAGGAATCTTATGAAAAGGGACAACCCGTTTTAGTTGGTACAGTTTCAATTGATAAATCTGAAAAATTGAGTAAGATGCTTGACAAGGAAAGAATTCCACATCAAGTATTGAATGCTAAATATCATGAAAAAGAAGCTGAAATTATAGCACAAGCTGGTAAATATAAAGCAGTTACAATTGCAACAAATATGGCTGGACGTGGAACTGATATTATGCTTGGTGGTAATAGCGAATATTTAGCAAAACAAGAAATGCGTAAAAAATATACATATGAAGAAATTGAAGAAGCAACAGCATTTAATGATACAGATGACAAAAAAATTCTAGCAAGAAGAGAAGAATTTAGATACTTAGTTGCAAAATTCGATAAGGGTATGCAAGATGAAAAGCAAAAAGTTATTGATGCAGGTGGACTTAGAATTATTGGTACAGAGCGTCATGAATCAAGACGTATTGATAACCAGTTAAGAGGTCGTTCTGGACGTCAAGGTGATCCAGGAGAATCACAATTCTATATTGCACTTGATGATGACTTAATGAAAATTTTCGGTGGAAAAACTATTCAAAATGCATACAACAAAATCGGAGTTTCAGAGGATATGCCAATCCAATCAAGACTTATTTCAAGAGTTGTTGAAAATTCTCAAAAGAAAGTTGAAGGTAGAAACTTTAGTATCAGAAAGAATGTTCTTCAATATGATGATGTTATGAACAAGCAAAGAGAAATAATTTATGCTCAAAGAAGAGAAGTTCTTGATGGTGAAAACTTGAAAGATAATATTGATGCAATGATTGATAATGTTGCAGAGGAAACTGTTTCTCAATATGTTAATGGAAATAACAAAGATAAAGAAGGCTTAATGCAAGAAGTTAATAATGAATTTGGAATTATAGAACTTGATTCATTAAAAAATGACAGATCTGACGAAGAAGACATTATAAAAGAACTTGCAGCAAAAGCCCATGCAATATATGATGAAAAATCAGAGAAATTTGGAGACTCATTAAGAGAACTTGAAAGAGTTGTTTTATTAAAAATAGTAGACCAAAAATGGATGGAACATATTGACAACATGGATGAACTTAAAAATGGTATTGGTCTAAGAGCATATGGTCAACATGATCCAGTAGTAGTTTATAGAACAGAAGGTGGAGAAATGTTTGAGCAAATGGTTTATGACATAAAATCTGATGTTGTTAAATTATTAATGCATGTTACAAAAAGAGACGAAGGAACATCAAGAAAAGAATCAGCACAAATTACAGATGCAAAGCTAGCTAATGCACAAGATGCTATTGAATTAGTAGATGGTAAAATGGCTCCAAAAAATGGTGGTGTTAATAAAACAATTGTAAATGCTGAACCAAAGATAGGAAGAAATGATCCTTGCCCATGTGGTTCGGGCTTAAAATACAAGAACTGTCACGGAAAGAACGCATAACTAGCTAATTACAAAACATTCAAAGGAACTAAAAAATAGGTGTCAAAATTTAATTTGCCACCCAAAATAAAAAAATATAGCTGAAAAGCATTGAAAAATAAGGAGTGTATCCAATAAAAATTGGGTGACACTTCTTTTTAATTGAATATTGTTTAATTAAAATTAATGTATAGAGAAAGATAAAATACAATATTTTGGCATTCCAAGCAAGTTAAACAAAATTTTTAAGAGAGATTTTTTAATAATTTCTCTTTTAATTATTGACCAAACTAATGCGATTAGTTATAATGTGAATGTAATTAGTTAAGGAGGTTGAGATGTCAAAGAATTATATTAGTGATGAGCTTATTATTACAACTTCTGCAAGGCTATCAAATGAAGTAGGATTAAATAATTTATCTCTAAAAATGATTGCAGAAGAACTAAATATTAAATCTCCATCTTTGTATAATCATATTTCAAGTCTTGATGAAATAAAAGAAAAACTTATGATTTATGGGTGGAAAGAATTAGGAGAAAAAGCCACAGAATCAGCTGTTGGTGTAGCAGGTTATGAAACATTACGAAATATGTGTTATGCCTTTTATGATTATGCTACAAGCAACAAAGGTGTATTTACTGCAATGCTTTGGTATAACAAATTTGAGAGCAAAGAAAAAAACGAGGCTACAACAAAATTATTTAGTTTATTGTTTAGAGTATTACAACCATTAAATATTAGTGATAATAATATAGAACACATTATAAGAACTTTAAGAGGTTTTTTAGAAGGCTTTGTATTGTTGGTTAATAATAATGCTTTTGGCAATCCAATTTCAATTAAAGAAAGTTTTGATTTATCATTAGATATTATATTTAATGGAATGAAATCATTGGAAGGAGTAGAATAGTATGAATGAATATATCAATTTAAGTTTAGAAAATATTGAAGAAGAACACATTTGTTGTGCAATAGGAGATCCAAAACATCAAGAAGGTGTTGATTGTAAAAAAGAATGGATTAAAAACAAATTGAAGGATGGTCATGTTTTTAGAAAATTAAATGCTAGAGGTAAAATATTTATTGAATATGAGCCAATAGAAACTGCTTGGATTCCAATTAACGGAAAGAATTATGAATATATTTATTGTTTATGGGTTGCAGGAAGTTTTAAAGGCAAAGGAATAGGAAAAGAATTATTAGAATATGCAATAAATGATTGTAAAGAAAAAGGGAAAAGTGGAATTTGCACTTTGGTCTCAAAAAAGAAGAAGCCATTTATAGGAGAAAAGAAATTCTTTGAACACTATGAATTTGAAGTTGTAGATAGTATTGAAGATTATGAACTAATGGCACTTAAATTTGAAGAAAGTGAAACACCTAAATTTAATGATAGTGCAAGAGCTATGAAAATTGACAATCAAGATTTTACAATTTATTATAGCAATGAATGTCCTTATGTAGAATATGAAGTTAAAGAACTTTCAGACTATGCTAAAGAAAAGAATATAAAACTAAAATTTATAAAAATAGATTCAATAGAAAAAGCAAAAAATGCACCTTGTATTTTCAATAATTGGGCTAATTTCTATAAAGGAAAATTTATTTCAAATACAATATTAAATGCAAATGCTTTTGAAAAACTATTAAAGTAGGTATTGGTATGGAATTTGTAAAGTCTAAAACTATATTAAGCAAAGTAAACTATGTAATTCATTTTCAGATTATTACATAATGTTAAAACATTCATTGATTGAATTAAAAGAATATCTATTGAAAACAGAGAATTTTAACTATAGGCTAAAATCACCACTTGAATTAAAAAATGTAATTATTGAGGTTAATAGAAAATTTATAAATTTTGCAAGCATGTTTAGAACATTTCTAGATTACTATGAAGTACAAGTTAATCAAATGATGATAAAATAAAAGTAACTAAATCTTTCGAAAATAGTTTGAAATTTTCCAATAATTCCAATAATATTATATAATTAGAAAAATGAATTGTTAAAGTTTGTTCGCAATATAAGTAATCTTGTTAACATGTTGGATAAAGAAAAATAGTAATTTATCGCTGAGGTTGGATTGTAAATTAAAGGAGCAGAATATGAGAAAATTAAATTTAATTGTGATATTTAATAATGATTTAAAAAAAGTACTTTTTTGTATTAGAGCAAAAGAACCATACAAAGGGTTATATAACTTTGTGGGTGGTAAGGTAGAAGATAATGAGACTAATGATGAGGCTGCATATAGAGAATTATTCGAAGAAACAGGAATATCTAATAAAGATATAGAACTAGACCATTTTATGGATCTAAATTATTTTAAATATGAAAATAATTTGCAGGTTTATTATGGTATTTTAAAACATGAAGTAACTTTAGTTGAAGAAAAAAATAAATTAGAATGGGTAACTATAAACGATCAATTATTAGATAATTCTAAATTTGCAGGAAACTATAATATACCTCATATTATAAGACAAATAAAGGTATATTTAAAAAATGGCATAGGAATAGATTAGTATTAAAAATTATATAAAATATGGAGGAATTAAATATGGTAGATTTAAAAAAATTACAAAAAGAAATATATCAAAATAAGGTAGATAAAGGTTTTAATGTTACTGATATCAATAAGGAGTTTTGTTTAACATATGGAGAAGTTGCAGAAGCATATGAAGCTTGGAGAAAAAAGAAAGATGATTTAGGCGAAGAACTAGCAGATGTAGCTATATATTTATTAGGATTATCAGAAATACTAGGAATAGATTTAGAAGATGAAATACAGAAAAAAGTTTATAAAAATTCTAAAAGAGAATATAAAATGGTAGACGGTGTGAATACAAGAGTTAAAGAATTTGAAGAAGATTCAGAAAGATAATCACAGCGATAAATTTCAATATGGAAGTGAGATGAGTTAATGAATATTCACTTTGGATTTTCATATATAGGTTTAATATTTTTACTAATGTTGATGTTACCAAATATTATATGGAGTAAAAATAAGCCTAAAGGCTATGATAAATATGTAAAAAATGAAAATAAAGTATTACTACTATTGGAGTGGCTTGGAGAAATGCTAGTAACCTGTCTGTCATTGATATTTAGTGATTTTAATATAAATAAAATATCAAACTGGTCTAGTATATTGTTAATTGCCTTTATTATAATGATTTTATACGAAATATATTGGATAAGATATTTTAAAAGTAATAAAACAATGAAAGATATGTATAGTAGCTTGTTAGGAATACCAGTTGCAGGAGCTACTTTGCCAGTAGTTGCATTTCTGTTACTAGGTATATATGGTAGAAATATATTTCTTATTATATCAACAATAGTATTAGGAATAGGACATATAGGAATACACTTAAATCATAAAAAAGAATTAGAATAAGAAATTACAATTTTATAGTTATTGATTTATAGTAATTTACCGAAAAGATTGTCAGTAATGACAGTCTTTTTTGTACGACAAGCAGTTATACAAATAGATTAGTTCAGTGCAACTAATCTATTTTTTATAAGAATTATAAACGAATTAAATGCAATTATTTTTTTATTATTTATTGACATTTAATTATAACTACTATAAAATATAGTAGTATAGTTTGTAGTAGAAAGAAGGGCTTAAATATATGAAAAATTATGACAACTATTTTCTTCCTGTAGATAATATGGAAGAAGCAAAAAGATATTATGAGGAAATATTGGGGTTAAAAAAGAAATTTGATTTTTCTGATAAGGGAATGGTTGCTTATAATATTGGAAATGAAGAACCTGCAATAATTTTAAAAGACAAAAATAAATTTGAGAATTTAAAGCCTACAATATGGTTTGAAGTAGAAGATGTTGCAATCTTCTATAAAGAAATGTTGAATAATGGTATAAAATTTTTGAGTGAGCCTTTTAAAATTGGAACTGGTAATGCAGTCGAGTTTGAAGATCCATTTGGAAATAGACTTGGCGTTACAGATTATATTAAGTAAGGAGTAGAGATTATGTCAAATATAGATTTGGTATTATTAGGACTTATTAAACAAAAATCACAAAGTGCTTATGATATTAAAAAAAATATAGAATATCGTAATATACCAAGATGGGTAAGAATTAGTGAACAGTCTATTTATAAGAAAGTATTACAATTAGAATCAAAAGAATATATTGTTAGCCATAAAGAGAAAGAGGGAAATATGCCAGATAAAGCAGTATATACTATTACTGACAAAGGTAATGATTATTTTAATAGACTTATGAATGATATTTCAAATTATGATGTTAGTCTATATTTGGATTTTAATGTTATTATCACGAATTTAGATTTAGTAGATGATGAACAAAAAAAGATTCTTGTTTCTAATATAAAATCAAAGATATTAGAATTAAAAGAATTACTAAATGAAAGACAATCTCATAGACAACATATTCCTAATGTTGGAAAACAAATGTTCAAACAACAATTAGCATTAGTAGAAACATTAGAAAAGTGGATAATTGATTTTGAGAATAGTTTAAAAGAACAAAATTAGCAAATATTGATTTTAAGTTAAAAGATAAATTTGTAGGGAGGGAAATTCAATGAAAATAATCAACATTGGTATTCTTGCTCATGTAGATGCAGGAAAGACAACTTTAACGGAAAGTCTGCTTTATACAAGTGGAGCGATTTTAGAATTAGGCAGTGTAGATAAGGGAACAACAAGGACAGATACTATGTTTTTAGAACGTCAGCGTGGAATCACAATTCAGGCAGCAGTTACTTCTTTTAATTGGAATGACTACAAAATCAATATTGTAGATACTCCTGGACATACAGATTTTATAACAGAAGTGTATCGTTCCTTATCTGTTCTTGATGGAGCTATTTTAGTAATTTCTGCTAAAGATGGTGTACAAGCACAAACCAGAATACTATTCCATGCACTTCAAAAAATGAATATACCAACAATTATTTTTATAAATAAAATAGATCAGGATGGAATTAACTTAAATAATATTTATCAAAATATCAAAGAAAAACTTTCAAATGATATTATTGTTATGCAAAATGTAACATTAACTCCAGAAATATCAATTAAAAATATTATTGATTTAGATGATTGGGATCCTGTAATTTCCAAAAATGATAAACTTTTAGAAAAATATATTGCAGGAGAAAAATTGACTATACAAGAATTAACGTATGAAGAATATAGGTGTGTTAAAAAAGGTTCGTTGTTTCCTATATACCATGGAAGTGCTAGAAATAATATAGGGACTCAACAACTCATCGAAGCTATTTCAAATCTTTTTTGTCCTGAAATGAATGAGAATGATTCAGAACTATGTGGAAGGGTTTTTAAAATTGAATATACAGACCATAAGCAAAGATTAGTTTATTTGCGTCTTTACAGTGGAACATTACACTTACGAGATACAATTATATTGCCAGAAAAAAAGAAAGTGAAACTTACAGAAATATATATTCCTTCAAATGGAGAAATGATACAGACAAAAACAGTTTGTTCTGGAGATATTTTTATTATACCTAACAATACATTAAGATTGAACGATATTATAGGAAATGAAAAGCTTTTGCCATGCAATGTATGGAATGACAAGACTGTACCAATACTACGAACAAGAATTGAACCGATAAAAATAGAAGAGAGAGAAAAATTATTGGATGCTCTTACAGAAATTGCAGATACTGATCCTCTTTTACGT
>Ga0256406_1006736_pt1 | contig 11339 bp, 5 predicted proteins | sample RumenRJG_03DNA_FD_185986 | JGI IMG/M metagenome (GOLD analysis project Ga0256406, IMG submission 185986) | Bovine rumen microbial communities from Lethbridge, Alberta, Canada - RJG_03 | ecosystem: Host-associated > Mammals > Digestive system > Stomach > Rumen | place: Canada: Alberta | collected...
GCCAGGGTCAGAAGCACCGGTGGCATCAAACCATTCGGGGTGCTCATCCTTGTATTTACGCATGATGTAGTAAACGTTATGGACCGTCGAATAGTCTGCAGAGCTATAAGACGGATACGGGGCTTCGGTTAAGCCTTCGGCATAACGAAGCGAAGCATCAGCCCAGCCTGGCGCAAGACGTGATTTATAGTCTGGAACTTCCACAATATCGAAGTTATAGAACGGCAATGGATCACCGCTTTCCGCTTTGGCATAGACGTAATGTTGATACATCAAGCAGTCATAACCAATCAAGTCTTCGAGTAAGCGTAACGCCGCAAGGTTATAGCCATCGGCACTCTTGGAGCCAACAAAGGCGCTGTCGCCAAGGCTTTCGATGTAGTAACCGCTGATACCAATATCCGTCGACGGGGCGGTGAATCCCGCTTCGGTATAGAGGCTATCGCAACCGAAATAGACGCATTTCATCGTGGCGTCATAGGCATATTCGGATAAGGCAATACGATTAACCGTTACCTTGCAACCTTGTTCGACTTGGCTCGCAAAGAAGTTCGCGGCATCGGTGGCACCCGTGTTTGTGGTATCCATGACGACGGTGTAATAACATTCTTTGCTTGGTTCGCAGAAAATCGTCGAGGATTCTTTGCTATTGAAGAGGTGGGTTGTTCCTTCGACTAGGTGTGGCGAGTCCGTATCAAGGACTTGACCATCTCCCGTATAAGGAACGAAGGAAGAATCGTCTTCCCCACTCCCGTTATCATCGGAACCAGGTTGGAACGTTTGCTCGGAGATCACCGAAGAAGATTGCTCTTGATGGTGTGTGCAAGAGGGCAACAATACTGCTGCTCCAAGAAGAATGGCGATTGTGCTATATTTTGATTTTTTCATGGTCATTCCCCCTTATTTCGCCGTTACGGTACGCGTAATGCAGGTCGAGTTACCAAACTCGTCCATCGCAAAGACAAAGAAGTCATAATCCCCAGCAATGCTGGCACGGACGCCTTCTTTGGGTTGAAGTTGAATTTGTCTGCCCGTCGGTAAGATGACACAGGCAAAGATCTTTAAGTCTTCGTCTTTCGTAAGATCATCATGCGCAATGACAGGCGGTAAGTAGATGATGTCACCGACTTTCACGGTGCTTGGCATATTGACGCTTAAGGCTAAGGATGGGGCCGTCGTGTCAATGCACTCAATCGTGTAAGCGGATAAACTGGAATTATTCCAAAGCCAGCCATCTTCTTGGGCGGTGAGATTCACGTGATAGATGCCATAAACCGATAAGACAATCGTGTGTTCTTCGCTCGGATCAATATTCTCTAAGCGGACACCATCCACATCGGTGACCACGTTGTCGTTTGGATCTAAGACAGTCATCGTAATCGAAGAGTTCGGCGCTAAGACGTCATAGGCTTTCGAAGCAGCAATGGTATATTCGCTTCCTAACGAATACATGCCGCCAATCGCGGAGGTGCTATAAACACCAGGGGCAGCCGTATCGTTACGGACGAAGGAAGAAATCGTGTTCCCAGCGACATCCGTGACGAGGTAGCCGTTATCTAAGGCAACGTCATAGGCTGTGACTGAGAGATAGACGAGGTCGCCAGAGAAACCGTTAAAGGCGTTCCCGTTATCGTCTTTCGTGATCGGGAGGTTAGAAGCCTTATCACTATCACGGGATTGATACGAAAGGATGTTGTCGTTTAACGAGACTTGGAAGCCAAACGAAGAATCCCCGATAAAGGAGCCCTCTAAGGTGAAGGACAAGTCCCCAACCGTAATCACGATATCGGTCTTGCCGAAGACAAGCGTCGCACTCACGGCAATCGAAGCATCGTCCGCATCGCGGAACGTGATCTTCATACCGGCCATTTGGCTCTTGCCCGCTTGGTTCCCGATGGTCACGGAAGCGCTTTGGGCCGGTAAGGTATTCGCAAACGTCCAAGTAATCGTGCTGCCGTCTTCTTTTGCCGTAAACGCAGCACCCGTACGGCCTAAATTCACTTCGTTTTCAGCGCCGACGAAGTAGTTTGCCATTTGAAGAAGGTTGTTTTTCGCGACCACAACGGCAGGGACTTCAATCGTGTCTAACGAGGTCGATCCGGCAAAATAACGTAACGAAATCTTATCGCCGTTATTGGCCACGGCTGGCGTGAATTCAGCGCCAGATTGATAGGTATTCGTGCTGCCATTCATCGTGACTTCAACTTGGCAAGTGGTTTCTTTTCTTGTGCCACTCGAATAGTCATAAGCAACACATTCTGGCAACGTATAGGTAGAACCAACTAAGTAATAAGCAGGTAATGTCGGCACATTCGGAATGACCGGATCCGGATTGGTGCTGACATGTAACGTGTAGCTGCCTTCCGATTCTGCACCTGCAAAGTCTTTGACGCTACAGATGATGCGGTAATCCCCAGAAACTTCAGGGGTAAATGAGGAAGATGTTAACGGAGTCACAACTCCATTAAATTCATAAGATAAGGAGGTTGTATGCGTGCCGCTGCCACCACTCATGGTGAATGCAGGAATGTCATACGATAAGCCAACTTTGGCGTTATCTTCGGTTTGTGCCGGGGTAACGGTTAACGGATCAATCGATCCACCCGCATGGACGTAATAAATCTTTTCAGTCTTATTTCGGAACGAATCGAGCGCCACATAACGAATGCGGTAGATACCAGCGCGGTCCGTTAAGAACGTGCCGTTTTCGACAGCAATGTCTTCGGGATTGCCCGATAAGTAGTTATAGTCGACGTAAATATCGACAGGGCGTTTGCCTGAAACATCATCATGTGCCGTTGCGGTAGGAACCGTATAACGTTTGCCGACGTAAGCTTCTGGCATCGCGTTCGGGTCTAACGTCGTATTGACCGTTAATTCTGGTCCTACGGTGTCATCCACGGTTTCTAAGCTTAAATCCTCCACATCACGGACATAGGTAAGCATAAAATCTGCGGTTTGTGACGAATAGGTATTGGCTTTGATGGAAAGATAAACAGAGGAAGAAGTAAACCCACTCCAGATGTTTTCAAACGCGTCTAAGCTATCCAAATCGGCGCAATAGGATAACGTGTGATAACCAACGCCGTTGTTGTTATTGTTTTGACCGGCATAGCAAGTCTTGGTCGCGTTGTCGTAACCTAAGATAAATTGGAACTTCGAGGCGGGGATTTCAGTACGAACGGTTTGTTCGCCCGTCGTTGGATCTTTGAAGAATTCAATATCGGTGAACGAATGAATGACCGTGGTACCCCAAATGTTATTCACGTGGTAAATGTTCTTCCCACTTTCAAAACCAGTTAAGGGTTGGCCGTTTCCTGCCACCTTCACCGAGGTAATCGTGGTGTAACGGTTCGTATCGGTATGACGAAGCAAGTTAAACGTGATATAACGGCTCGGATCTTCCGTATCCGTTAAGACGACGTCTAACGAGTTAAAGTCAGCGGTTCCAGGGTTCTTTGGCACCACAAAGCCTTGAATAAATTCCGAACCATCGAAGTTGCTTAAGGGGATGGGTTCGGTGAACGTTAAGGTATCGCCTTTCGCTAGGCTCACGAAAAGACCCGTGTTGGGATAACGTTTTAAGTTGCTATAACTGCCTTCTCCTTCTCCATGCTTTGAATAAGTCATGTAGGAGGCACTGCTCTTATCGCTCGTTAACGTATATAACGTGTTTTTGACGGTGATGTCATACATTAACGTGTGGGGAACGCCATCTTTCTTGGCGGTGTATTGCAACGTGTAAATGCCAGGCTGCGTTAACGGGATGCTATCGCCATATTTGGCGGTGCCATCTGGGAAGATTAACGTCGTGCTCGAAAGCGTTGCGCCTTGATAGGTCAAGGTTGGGATGTTGATGGTTTCGCCTAACTTATATTCCAACGAGAAATCCGAAGGAAGCTCACTCCAACCGGTTTCTCCGTCGGCCTTGACAGAGGATGACGAAAAGGAGACGGCCCCTGCCAAACAAAGGGATGCGAAGGCGGCAAGACGAAGCAATTGTTTCATAATAAACCTCCTGGAATTAACCCTTAATACCACCGATATCGATGTTTTGTAATAACCGTTTTTGGAAGACCAAGAAGAGCACAAGGACTGGGACTAACAAAATCACAGCGGCCATGATGACCGATGGCGGATAAGACAAATCCGCATCGCTCATCCGTGACATCATTGCCCAAGTGTTATAAGCCAACGTTGGCTTATCGGGCATATAGATGAACGGCGTCTGATAGTCATTCCAAAACGTGATGAAGTTGATGAGAAGTACCGTACCGAATTCGCCCATACAAAGGGGCATCGCAATCCGGGTCATGACGGCAAAATCGCTCGCCCCGTCGACCACCGCTGCTTCATGGTAAGCTTTCGGCTGCGATAAGAATGCGGCATAGAAGACTAAGAAATACACGCCTAAGTAGTTGGCTTTCATGACCCACTGACCCCAAATGTGGTTATAGAGGTTCAGCTGGTAAGTCAATAACAAGGCAGCTGGGGTAGAACCGACGATCGGGATGGACATGACGACAATCGCGGTCGTGACCAAGATTTTCGATACAGGGTTCCGATATTTTGCACAAGCGTAGGCCGTAACGAACGGAACTAACGTATTGAAGAAGGCGCAACCAAGCGAGTAGAGAATCGAGTTCATGAGCATCGTTCCGATACCGACTTCGGTGCCGTCTGATTTCGTGTAAGTCGAGTGACGTAACACCCGTTGAAGGTTACTGATAAACGCGGGTTGACCTGTGGTGTCATCAATCCAATAACGGGGGAAGCCCGCATAGTTTGGATCTTCGCCCCAGCCAATCCAGTCGTGAATGGATTTGCTGGCCGTCATTAAGCCCCAGAACAGCAATAAGAATAATAAGAACGTGTAGATGATTAAGAAGAGAAGCATGATGACATGCATCGCGGAGAAACCGTGTTTGGCCTTTTTCTTCTTATGGAAGACGACTTGGGTTTGCGTAGTTGCTTGTTCCATGTTTAGTCCTCCTTTGGTCCAATCTTTTGTAACGCCCATTTGACAAGGAACGTTAACGGGATGGCGACAGCGGTCATGAGTAAGCCGAAGGCCGAAAGAATATTCGCTTTCGAGTCATTCACGGCCGAAGTCGTGATGATTTCAGTCGATTCGTGATAAAGGATGTAGCCATAGGTCTGTAATTGAACAGGGGCATCATAGTCATAGAACGACCAAAGGTGAATTTGGTTTAAGAAGATGCTCGAAACACCAGAGACCAAAAAGACCATGACGGTCGGCCAGACCGCTGGAAGCACGATATGCCAGAACTCGCTCCAGCCTCTCGCGCCATCAATCTTCGCGGCATCGAGAACTTCGACGCTCACTTTGCTCATCGCGTTCGAATACATTAAGACGGATGTACCAAAACCAGTGATGATCAATGTGAAGAACATGACCATGAAGTACTGTTGTTGCCAAGTGGCACCATTGCTCTTCGATAGCCAGTCTCCGAAGTTCTGCCATCCTAGCGCTGCCATATAGTCCGGCAACGCATTGATGACAAAGTACTTATACAAGACGACCAAAACAATTTCAGGGATGATGGAAGGTAAGAAGAGAACGACGCGGAAGAATCCGCTGCCTGGCATCTTCTTGCCAATGTAATAAGCCGAGAATAAGCCGAGCGGGATGGTCACCACCACCGTTAACGCATAGGAAAGTAACGACATGGCGCCACCGCGGATAACGTCGTCTAAGTTCGGGTTGTCCGCGCGGTGCGTCAAGACCAATGCAAAGTTGCCAAATCCCCAATGCATGGCACCCGTATCATCGTAAACTTGGAATGCCATGATGATGGATTTCGCGTTAATCCATACGTAGAACACTAAAAACTGGAGGATCGGCCAGATCACAAGGCAAATATAGAAGATCGTGCTTGCCACGCGCGACCGTCCACGTTTTTTGTGTGGGGTGATGGTTTGTGTCATGATTAGTTACCTTTTTTCGCTCGATAGAAAGCACTGAACCATTTGGCGGCCGATAAGTCACCGATGGAACGGAAAGCAGCAGGAGCGTTATAGGTTTTTCCAGAGAAACTGGCTTGATAGTATTGCGTCGAACCTGTTAACGTCTGGAAGTTCGATTGGAAGTAAGTCGTATTCACATATGGGAAGACAACGTTGGCGCCATCCATATAGCGGGCAAGGCTCTTTCCATAAGGAGTCATGGATTTGTAGGCATCTTCTGGAATGTCATACTTCAAATTCCGTTTGACACCGGTATCCTTCGTGAATTCAACGAGTTGATTATCGCTGTAGGCAAAGCGGAGCAAGTCTTTAGCAGCCGCCGCTTTTCCTCCGCTTAACGAAGCTTTCGCAAAGGCAAACGCGCTGATGTTGTCGTATAACGTCGGTTTGGTACCAACCATACCTTGTGTTGGGAAAGGAAGAGGCATCCAAGCAAAGTTCCGTTTTTCTTTGGCTAAATTCGGATCGGATTTTTCCATTTGGTCAAACGTTTCACGAGCTTCGGATTCCCACCAAGGTCCATCGACGAGCATCGCGTAGTTCATGGCTTTGCCGTTTTCTTTTGTCGCATAAGCGGTGTCCGAACGAACGAAGTCCGATTGCGCGTTCAAATGCGAGTAAGTATCGGTGAATGCTTTGGTAGAGAAGTAGTCGTTTCCGCCATACTCGGAGTGGAGCAGACGTTGAATGAATTCGCCGCCATAGTAGTTGCCTAACGTACGATAGGCACCTTCACGAGAGCCTTGTTTGTCTTCGACTTTCACCGATTCAGTGATGACGGAAGCCGCGTGGACTGGACGGCCTTCTTCGTAGGTGATTTCGGCTGGTTCTCCTGCGGCATTTAATTTCACTGCATTGGTAACAGTGCCGTCATAGGTGCTTGCTAACATCGTATTGTTGACGCCATCAATATTGGCCGCTAACGCACGATAAAGTTCGGATAAGTGCATCGTGTAATATTGGCCAGTCCAGTGGACGGAATAGATGTTTTGGGCACGAATATAGGTGCAAAGGTCGAAGAATTGATCAAAGGTGGCTGGAAGGCCATCGTCGTCTGTGCCTTTAATGCCATCTGGACCATTGCCTTTTTCTTTGTTCGTTTCCGCGCATAGATTGCCATCAACATCAATGTAGAAGTTGTTCTTTTGGAACATTTCAACGTTGTAGATAAGGCCATAGAAGCCGCTATAGTGCGGAATGGCATAATAACGGCCATTTTGTTGCAAGAAGCTCTTTTGCGCATCGTTCATCTTGCTTTCGATGGTCTTGCTGTCATACGGCGAGGTTTCGGTGACAACGTCAGTCAAGTCTAAGAAACGGTTGCCGCTTTGGGCTTGGGTATAGCCATCATAGTCAACGTGCTCGGTGAAGAAGACTTCATCTTTGCTGCTATCGAGTTGGGTAACATCCGTTACGGCTTTGTTGGCTTTATCACGGTGAATGTGGATTTGAACGCCAGTTTTGCCGTCTTCGTAGGACTTATCTTTAACAGCCTCTTCAAAAGCAGCCGCGGTTTTGTCTAACCATTCGGCACGATAACCGCCGTTATAGGAATAGACGTTCAACTGCGTCTTGTTGGGGTCTTCCACCTCGGTGCTATCGGTGGGTTTGATGTGACCACAAGCCGCTAATGATGAAGCTACACCTGCCAAGGTGAGTGCCGAGAGAAGCGTAGGGATGAATTTGTTTTTCATTTTCATAGGAATACTTCCTTTCTTTTTGTTTTTATATCAAGCCTTTTGTGGCTAGATTCTGAATGAAGCGGTCGAAAACGGGATTCTCTCCCACAAAACCGGCGATGTTGGATAAAGTACTTAAGATGAGTTCCCCTTTGCCGAATCGTTTCAAGGCCACCACCTCTTTCTTTCCGAGGTGATTTTTGTCTGGCATCTCCTGATTGATCGGCATGTAAAGGATGGGGGTCGAATCTTTCCAGAAGTATTTATACCAAGCGGAAATGTCTTGGTAATCTCTATCTTTATTATAGAGATTTTTGAACTCTTCTAACCCAATTCCTTCACATAATGGGCTTTCGGGGTTGATGTGGAGATAGTTGCTCGCCATGTTGTTTCCCGGATTGGGGTGTTTCCAAAGTGGAATATCATCGTCAAACACATGAATCGGGTTTTCAAAGAAGAGCACAACACGTTTTCCTTCTTTGACCATCGTTTCAATTTCTTGCCGATGATTGAAATAGTATTTGTCATCCGTGAAGACGACTTTCGAGTTCGTTTCGCCAGAGAAGAGAACTTCTAAGGGTTTCACCGCATTTCCTAAGATGCAGGGGCGCGTTGGCGTTGGCTTTAATGCCGGGGCAACGGCGTAGTTCACTTCATCGTAGGTTACTTCGTCATGCGGATCGTCTGAGATTAATTGAGCTTTGATGACAAGCTCACCTTCCTTGCTCTTCCAATTGACATCACCAACATAAGTTTCGTTACAAGGATCCGCCATAACGTCTTTCCCAAACGAGGCAACGGCTTTGTCATTTTGATATACGGTCGCCACCAATTTGCCTTTTTTGACCATCGGGCAGTCATTTAAGAGATAAACTTCTACCTTGGCTGCTTCTCCCGCATAGAGGGAGTAACGATCACGTCGTAGTGAGACACGGAACGGAATATTCGCTTCTTGGAAGGCGTAATAGGCAGGCTTAGGAATGCGGTCCACGTCCACTAACGCTTTGGTCCAGCCCATCGGCCAGGCATCAATCAACAAGTGAACAGCTGTTGATTCAATGCGGTCCGTTCTCCGACGGAGCATGTGCACATATTGCTTAATCGCGTCCTTTTGATACGCGCGAGAGACACGAATCCAGTCTAAGATGTGTTCTTGTTCCATCACAAAGCCCGGGAGCAAATTGAAGCACTGCCCTTTCGCAATGACATTGGGATACCATTCATCGTTAATATTTTTGGGTAGCCAATCTTTCGGGGCGTATTTCTTCATGATTTCGTAAGAATCTAAGCCATCCACCCCATATTCACCGCAGCTGGTGTACCATTCCGCATTTACGCCAGGTAAATACCCTTTGTTCATGCGGCCTGCATCCATGGCGTGGGCGATATACCATAACGTATAACAATGGAAATCCGACACGCCCCAAGTATTCGGTAATGGGGCATAGTCGCCTTCGTTTAGCTTCAAAACCCGATCGGGGTTCTCTAAATGAATGATCTTTTGAGCGGCTTCGAAGAAGTCTTCCGCTTGATAACGATTGATGGAATATTGTTTCCGGCCCGTTTCTTGCGCATCGAAGAACTCATTGCATAACGTTTCAACGACCACGCAAGGATGGCTGCGGGTTAGCCGTTCCATCTCTACGACTTGTTTATAGGCTTCAGGCAAACAACGATAGGTGATGCTGCCAAAGAAGGGGAAATCCCCCTGCATCAACATGCCCATCATATCAAAGTAGGTATAAATCTTTTCAAAGACGGGGCGTTGCGTTAAACGATAGAAATTCAAATGGGCAACCTTGGCAGTTAAGATATCATCGATGATGTGTTCATCGTGATGTTCCATGACGGCCCGAGGGAAGTGGCCCATTTCATTCGCGCCACGGAGAATAATCCGTTCATGGTTCAAATAGAAAGCGCCTTTGTAGGGCTTGCTGTTCTCATCCATGGAGAATTGACGCATGCCAATGTGTTGGTGAGCGGTATCGACAAGATTTCCGTTCTCGTCATATAAGTCAATGGTCAATTCATAAAGATAAGGTTCATTTTGCGTCCAAAGACGGAAATTCGGGATGGAGAAGGTGCTTTCAATCCAGTTCTCATCAATCTCGAGACGTTCCAATTTCTGTTTTTTATCGGTGAAAACCGTCTCTTTGAAGTTCCGGCCTTCTAACGTTAACCCAAGCGAGAAGACTTTTTCTTTCTCCGAAGTATTGGTTCCGTTGATGATTTCTGTACGAACATAAACCTCGCCTTTGTCGATATCGGGACGAACATAGATGTCTTCAATCCGATATAACGGGCGTTCTTCAAAAGTAACTTTGCCGACAATCCCAGCGCCAGGCGGACAATGATGCCAGCCATCGTAGGGATCGTTATAGCCAAATGAGGTGGCAGCATAGATTTTTGGTCCAACGTTCGTTAATCCGTTCACGATTGAACCTTGAGTCACGTAATCGTCGTGCACTTGCACCACTAAGGTGTTATCGCCTTCGTGAAGATAATCCGTGACATCGATATAGAACGGAGCAAAGAAACCTTCGTGTTCTTTCACCATGCGGCCATTGAGATAGATGGTGGCCACATAGTCCACTGCTTCAAAACGAAGAAGATAACGACGATCTTTCCGAATCTCTTGGACCGTTAATGTCGTGTAGTAATAGGCATTCCAACGTCCAGCTGGGCCAACATAATGCGGCAACTTCACCGCTTCCCAGTTTCCACGGTGCCCTAAGACATTCGCAAAATCGGCGCGGTCTTCTGCCGTTTCTTTCCGATAGTCGAAGTCCACGAGTTCCTGTACGAATCCCGGGGCAACTTTCTTCGTATAGAGTTCTTGCAAGAATGGCTCATAATGGGCGCGCAAGGCGGCTTTTTCTTGCAAGAAATGTTGATATTGTTCTTCTTCGCTGGGGTGAGGGACGGCAATATTAGTCAAAGAAGTCTCTGGAACATCAACATGCGTATACGTGCGCGGAGGAAGTTGTGGCAAATCCGGAACCGACTTTAAAACCACGTCTGAAGAGACGGCAATCGCGTGAAACTGATCTTTCTCTTCCATCGGAATTCCTCCCCACCATCGAACACGACAAAACGCATTTGGATGCGTGCAAAAACGATAAAAGGTTCTCGAACGACTTTATTATTTAACCCTACCAAGAGAAATAAAATTGCAATTACGCGCATAAAAGAATGAAAAAACGCGCTAGTTGGTAAGGGCTTACATTCAGAAGGCTTGATGAAATGGGGCAAAGGGTCAAATTCTGCGCGTTTGCAAACCCAAGACTCTTCTTTCTTTAAAACGGCGTTTGGCGTTAAAATGTGGGCGTTATGGCTGACATCCGCGTAGAAAACCTCTATTTCCGTTATCCCAATCGTTTCCGTCATCCGGGCGAGGTTGCCCTGGATGGGTTTTCTGCCACATTCCTAGACCGTAAGTTCAATGTCATCATCGGAGGATCAGGGGCTGGCAAAACAACATTGTTACGAATATTGCTTGGCTTAGAAGATGATTATGAAGGCGGCGTTGCCTTTGGGAAAACGAACGCCGATGAACTACCTGCCAAGCAACGAGAAATCGGTTATGTATCGCAAGATATTGCGTTATATCCCCAATATACGTTGTTTCAGAATATTGCATTCCCCTTACAAGGTGTCCATGCGCCTGCCGAT
>Ga0256406_1006737_pt1 | contig 11337 bp, 13 predicted proteins | sample RumenRJG_03DNA_FD_185986 | JGI IMG/M metagenome (GOLD analysis project Ga0256406, IMG submission 185986) | Bovine rumen microbial communities from Lethbridge, Alberta, Canada - RJG_03 | ecosystem: Host-associated > Mammals > Digestive system > Stomach > Rumen | place: Canada: Alberta | collected...
GCTTACTGAAATCGGATGTTCGAAATCAACTGCATCTGATTGCTGAAGAACAAGCCGCTCTTCTGGCAGCATAGTTATCAACAGTTATACCTGAAGGCAATTTACACACAAATATGGACTTGACTACATCGTATTGAAAAGTGTTATAATGTACATTATTAAAAAAGAAACATTCAATATGAAAACACAATGATATTTTGGCAACGAAGTCATAAGCTATGATTTCGCTGCCTTTTTTATTGCAGCCGCAATACAGGTTTTGTTTACGGAATGCTTGATAGAAAAGGTGATTGCTATGGCGGTTGAATTACAAAGTCTGATTGAAAAGGTGTCTGATAAAGACCTGGAACTCGTTGCCGGAAAAGAAGGCATGAATCATCTCGTGACGTGGGTGCATATGGTCGAGACGGTTGATGCAACAACCTTTCTCGAAGGAAATGAGGTCGCAGTTTCGACTGGAATAGGGCTTACCAAAGATGAGGATTTCCTGATGCTGATAAAAGCTCTGGTCGAGCATAATGCAGCAGCAATTCTCATTAATATTGGTCCCTATGTAAGCCAGATTCCGCAATCCGTAATAGACTGCTGCAATGAAAACCATCTGCCTATGTTCACAGTTCCATGGAGAGTGCACCTCGCTGAAATCATACGAATTTTTACTTATGCGATCACAATAAGCGATCAGGAACAGCTGGAACTTTCGAATGCCTTCAAGAATGCGATTTTCTTTCCAAATCAGGAAGACCTTTATATTATTCCGCTCTCCCATCAGAATTTTTCGTCATCATGGGCGTACTCCGTCATATGCATCCGTGTGATTTCTGAAGCAGCAGCTGCTGAACGTGCTGAGAAGCTGTCACATGCTGCAATTTCCCATATGAAATGCAGTTTTGATAAATTCTGCATTTTCTCATACCAGGATGACATCATCGCAGTGGTCGGAGATTATGACACGGAGAAACTTCATGCTTTTTCAGATGAACTCATTTCATTTATCATGCATTCACTTTCTGAAAAGGAAAAAATATATTATGGCGTCGGCAAAATCACGAAGTCTGTCCGCTGCATTTACAAGAGCTACAGCCAGGCGCGCGCCATCATGAAGATGCATGAAAAAGGAATCTTCGCTGATGACATGACCTTCTATGACGAGCTCGGCGTCTACAAGCTCATCATGAACATTCACGATTCGGAAATTCTATATGAATATTATAAAAAAGAGCTCGGTGCGCTCGAAAGCTATGATATGAATAACGGCACTAATTTCTATCATTCACTCAAAGATTTTCTTCTAAAATACAATGGCAGCATCATGGAGATGTCCAATGCCCTCTTCATGCCGCAAAACATGATAATAAACAATCTCGACAAGATAAGTGAAATTCTTAATTGCAACCTTTACAGGCTCGACGCCCGCACAAGGCTCTCCGTCGCCTTCATGGTAAAGGAAATCCTGAGCCCAGATGGGTGATGAATGCCTTCATTTTCTGATGAAAAATAGTGTGATTTTTAGTATAATAATGTCTATGGTGCAGATGCACTGTGGGCATTATTTTTAATAATATTTATGGATGTTCTTACAAAAAATCAGCGTCGCAAGGCAATGCAGCATATCCACTCGAAGGATACTAGCATTGAAGTAAAACTGAGAAAAGCCTTGTGGCATAAAGGTTATAGATATAGAAAAAATTACAAAAAACTGCCCGGCTCACCTGATATTGCAATCACAAAATATAAGATTGCCATATTCTGCGACAGTGAATTTTTTCATGGCAAAGATTTCAGTGAAAGGAAAAAGAAAATTCAGAATGGAACCCATGGTGACTACTGGGTAAATAAAATCGATGCCAATATTGAACGCGATTTGCGAACAGATAAAGATTTAGCTTCTTTAGGGTGGACAGTCCTCCATTTCTGGGGAGGAGAAATAAACAAAAACCTGGATGAATGCGTAAAGACTGTAGAGGAAGCGATATTTAAGAAAAAAATCGAGGGAGATAAATAATTTTCTATTGCTATATGGGTCTCCAAATGTTAATATTTATTCATAACTTTGGAGGTGTATTATGACATTATCAAAAGTAAAAATTAAACAATGCATGGAACAAAAAAATATCCATTCATTTTCTGAATTAGCTGACAATATTGGTATTACAAAACAGCAGATGTCTGTAATGCTTTCTTCGAATTATTCTCCTTTTAAATCACGTGTAGATGAACTATGTAATTTTCTTGACGTTGATCAGCTTGATATTCTTGATGAAGACAACACCGAACAAAAAAGCATTGATTTTTCTGGCGTAACAGCAATTGAACTTTTTGCTGGTGCAGGTGGTTGTGCACTAGGAATGGAAGAAGCTGGCATTAATACTGTTGAGTTAGTCGAATTTAATAAAACGGCAAGTGCTACGCTTAAAAAGAATAGACCAGATTGGAATGTGATCTGCGACGATGTTCATAAAGTTGACTTTACTCCTTTCAAGGGAAGAGTTGATATTGTATCGGGAGGATTCCCCTGCCAGGCATTTTCCTATGCTGGAAAGAAATTAGGTTTCGATGATACTCGTGGAACGCTGTTTCATGAACTGGCTCGTTGCATTGAAGAAGTTCAACCAAAAATGTTCTTTGCAGAAAACGTTAAAGGCTTATTATCTCACGACAAGGGTAGAACATTCAAAACCATTTATGATGTGCTCACATCATTAAATTATACAGTTCAATATAAAGTACTGAATGCCGCATATTATGGGGTTGGGCAAAAAAGAGAAAGAACAATTATTATCGGAATCCAAAATGATTTAATCGATAAAATACATTTTGAATTTCCAGAGCCAGACGAGAAAATGACTACGCTAAGAGAGGCTCTCAAAGACTGCCCTGTATCAGAAGGCCAGTCATATTCTGAAAAAAAGAAAAAAGTATTTGAATTAGTTCCACCTGGCGGCTGCTGGGTAGACTTACCAGAAGATGTCGCTAAAGACTATATGGGAAAATCATATTACAGTGGCGGCGGACGTAGAGGGATGGCAAGAAGAATTTCCTGGGATGAACCATGCCTTACTCTCACATGCTCACCATCACAAAAACAGACAGATAGATGCCACCCTGACGAAACCCGTCCGTTCACAGTAAGAGAATATGCGCGGATTCAGTCATTCCCAGATGATTGGGAATTTTGTGGGGGCATCGGAGATAAATATAAACAGATTGGTAATGCGCTTCCTGTTGAATTAGCAAGAAGAATTTCAGTACAAATAAAGAAAGCTATAGAAGAAATGACGGACTAATCATCGTTTCCTTCGTGCATTTTTATGTCATAGGAAAGCATACGTATTGTTTGGTTCATAACTTCTGAAGATTCCATTTCATCAGCTACACTTGCAAATGCATTTATTAATTCATCATAGAAATTCTCATCACCAGTTAAATGATGCCAAAAGTCTTTGCCTACCAAGACTGGATAATCGTCTTGTATCTTTTTGTAATTTGCAGAAAGTTGACTTGGTTCTCCATAAACCACACCTACTATGCAATCATCAAATCCAATTCGCAAACCATTTGTACGAGCTAAATTTTTCACACCCTTAAAATGATTTTCTATTGTAACAATATCATCTTTATTTATTGTAGTAGGGCCAGCTTTTAATTGGCAATATTTATGTCTTCCATCAATTTCGTCATCAAATTCAATATCTATCCCCTGAGTAGTAGAGGCGAAACCCTTTAATACATCAACCGTAAAATATTGCATATTTGTTCCAAAAGAGGTTGCAAGCGAAGTCCCAAGTGCTCTTGGATATATAAGTGCCTTCGCAAGTGATTCAGGAGAAGTATCTCCAAAAGCAAATTTTGCCAAATACCTCCAGGTAAAAGGATTGATATTAAAAGCATCTTCCTTTGCAAGCTTTTCAGTATTTTTTATATGATTTGTGGCAAGCCTTGTTTTAAAAAACACTTTTGCATTTGCTAAAATTTGTTGCTTTTCACTTTCATTCATCTTGAAAACCTCCTTCATCAACGATATGATACTATCATTGCCGGTTATGAAAGTAAAGCAAATATATTAATTTCGATTATCATAGAATAGAGTAATAATACAGCCATTATGAAAATCATTCACGTCGTTGCCGCAATCATCATAAAAGACAACAAAATATTTGCCACCCAGCGGGGCTATGGAGAATTCAAAGACGGATGGGAATTCCCCGGCGGGAAAATCGAAGCAGGCGAGACGCCCGAAGAAGCACTGAAAAGAGAAATCCGTGAAGAGCTAAACACCGAGATTTCAGTCGATGAATTCTTCATAAATATTGAATATGATTACCCGGCATTTCATCTTTCAATGAAGTGTTATCTCTGCCATGTGCTTTCCGGAAAGCTCGAATTACTCGAGCATGAAAATGCAAAGTGGCTTTCAAAGAATGAGCTTGACTCAGTCGACTGGTTGCCTGCAGATGCGGAAATCATCGAAAAACTGAAGATTTCTGAAATTAACTGACAGCGTGCATTTCATATTGACCACAACAAAAATAATTAAGAATAATAAAGAATAATAAAAGAAAATAAAAATGATAAAAATATTATTCTCCCTCGAATACCCTGTATTCCTTCTTTTCTCCGTCTTTTTCAACTACCAGAACCAGGTCGCCGTAGGTCGCAGTGCCAAAATTCACCCTGTCGGTGCCATTGTCGTCCAGAACATAATATAGATATGACTTCCTGAGCTTCAGCTTTCAATTTCTTTTCATGTTCTTCATTTTTTATCGCAAAAATTCCTATTACCGCTGCCGCTGCCAGGACTACAATAATAATTATAATCCACCATTTACTTTTTGATTTCTCCTGTACAGACTGAGATATATATGCTGATTCAGCATTCCCGATGACTACTTTGTCTTCCATAGCAATCCCCTTAATAAATCCCAAGTAAAAGATTTTCCCTCATGCCGCAACAAAGCCGGTCAATTATTAATATAAAGAGCAAAAAGTATTCTGTCAAGAAAATGTAAAAATTATTTTTTCATATTTTCAAATCTGTAAGAAAAGTGTAGAATAAATAATAGTGTTATTTTCCGAAGGAGGAAATTTATGATATGTCCAAATTGTCACAGTGAGATTTCTGATACGAGCCTTTTCTGCCCGGTCTGCAATTTCCAGATTGTGAGTGCTACAGGTATACCGAATACGCCGAATAATTCTTACAGCCAGCCTTTTGTACAGAATATGTCTGGTCAGCCACAGAATGGAAACTTCCAAAATATGTCAGGTCAGCCGCAGAATCCAAATCCGCAGAATTTTTCAAATAATCCACAGGCAGATATGATGAACGATCAGATTCTGTCAGATGAGGCACCATATCAGAACGCACCTCAAAGCAATATGTATGGTACTCCGCAGGGAAATCCATATGGTCCGCAGTATTCTGGTGCTCCTCAGGGAAATCCATATGGTACCGCTCCACAGTATTCGAACATACCGCCACAGGGCAATATATATGGTACTCCGCAGGGAAATCCATATGGTACCGCTCCACAGTATTCGAACATACCGCCACAGGGCAATATGTATGGTGCACAGATTCCATATTATTCCCAGAATAATACAGGTGAGGGAAAAGCCACGGCCGCACTGGTAATTGGAATTATCTCCCTTTCAACGTGCTGGGTACCATTTGTTGGTCTCATATTCTCAATTATCGGCCTCATCCTTTCAGCAACAAGCAAGAATTCCGATGGAACCAAACCTACCCCGGCAATTGTCGGATTAGTGCTTTCTATTCTGTCAATTATCGTTGCTGCAATAATGACCATTATTGTAATTTGTTTTATCGTCGGACTTGCATCGTGGTGATATTTGGTCAGGAATAGTCAAACCTGCTAAATTTCTCATGATTCGGCAGGACATCTCGAATCGCACAGATCGTGTCAGCAAGATCAAGAATCCAACCTTCCCGGGAAGTCGGTGTAAGCGGCGTTGCCGGCCACATATGGCGTGAAATCATCCTGCTCAGATGCTTTGACATATCTGGGTACAGCACCTTTGCAATCTTCACTGAATCATGCGGATGAGCTAACCAGCATACCAAATTGTTCGGATATTTTTCATGACGGCCTATGATGCCGAGATCATGACAAAGAGAACCTTTGATGAGTTCTTCACGATCAATCTTTATTCCATGACTTTCAAGAACATCAGAAATATGGAGTGCCTCTTCCGTAACTTCCAGCGTATGTCTTCCGACTGTAGATGTCCCATGGTGCACCTGACCACAGCCTTCCTTAAAAATCTCTGAATCAAGGACTACTCGTCCAACCTCTTTTATCTCAAGAAGGTTTCGATAATCCTCTGAAAACATGGAAGAATCCCCTTCAAATGTATTATTTTCAAAATCTTCCATCAGCCAATCTCCATAAGGAACATTTCATAATAATCATCCTGTCCGTCGAGTACCGGTGCATTCTCACCACCGCCATTCGTGGATCTCTTCATCGTAGAATACATTTCCTCGCCGACTTCTACGACATCCATCGGATAAAGCTCTATTCCATGCTCCGTAGCAATCTTACAGAAAGCATCGAGTGGGCTCTTCTCATTCTTTGTATCAAGCAGTTCCTTGCGAACTGTTTCATCCTTCATCGCAAGCTTTTTTAGTTCATCTAATTTCTCAAGTGTATCCATATTTTCACCTCTGTTCACAGATTCGGTGACGGTCACTTAAATATTTTTCAATGAAGCAGGTATAGCTCATTGCCTGTCCGGTTCATTCGAACAAAATGACGCCACCAGATCTGACGTCATTGTCAAATACAAATATTTTTTTACTGACAGCTTTCAAAACAGACTGCCACATAAAACTTTCTATATTTTATATCTGAAAACAGAAAAGTTCAACATCAAAAGAGCTATGTAAATTGTATTTACATAGCTTAAAAACATAATTGGATCCCGTGGCATATTTTCTCCTTTAAAATTAGATACCTCTGATATTTCTTTTCCTTCTTGAAATACACTTCACGGAACTGCTCAGGATTTCCTTCATAGGAAAGTTTCTTTGCCTCTTCACCAAACTGCTCGCTCGTAAGGTCAAAAATAATTCCATTTAGTCTTTGACTAGCGACAGACTAACAACCGTCTCGAGGCTTCTTTGATAGTCCCAACCAGAATCAAAAAGATCCACTTCCTGTGTCTCGGCCCCATTGTAGTATACCGGGAACCGAAATTTGATACTCTTCAAGAAGCGACCATCCTCCTGTTCCTCTTCAAAGATTTCAACACGCTCTACAAAAGAGTTAATAAAGCGCTTCTTTTCTGCATCTGTGAATTCACCGTATATTTTATCAAAGCTCTTAAGGATGCGATAGATAGAGTCTTTGGAAAGCTGCTTCTTGTTTATGTTTTCGATTCTCAGAGAGATGGTATCAATCTCATCTTCTATTGCACCAATTTCCTCATATAGCTTATTCATGCGCTCCTGCATATCATCATATTTTCTGTCATAGAACCTGTCACTAACATCAAGAGCGTCCATCTGCTCAGCCAGTTTATTCTTAGCACCGATTGTCTGTCGAAGTCTGGTCCGACAGATTTCTCTTTCTTTTTCCAACTCTTCTGTATCTGTTTTTGCTCCCACTTTAGTTTTGAGAGCATCTTGAAACTTTGGGTTATTGACGAGCTTATATATAACCTCTTCTACGGCAGCATTTACTTTATCCTGCCCCCATTGATGATGGTAGCTACAGTTATGACCATCGACTTTAAGCCTATGCTTACATGCATAATAGAAGAAATCCTTATAGTATGTGCCGTCAGCTTTCTTTTTACGATTAACATTAGAATACATAGCGCCATGACAAACAGGACAACGAAGAATTCCTGATAAAATATGTTCATGCTCAAGGCTATGCGTCTTTTCTCTTTTTACTCCTGTCTCCTTTCGCTTCTGAGCCGCAAGCCTGAAGTCATCCTCTGAAATAATAGCCTCATGGATTCCATCATATAAATCATATTCTTCTTGTTTTACAACATGATATTCATTTCGAGTTCCTTGAATCTTCTCATTAGAGCGTCTGCCATAAGGCATTTTTCCCATATAGATAGGATTATCAAGTACTCCCTTTATGAAAGAGCTTGCAAATGCATCAAGCGTATTATTCTGACGCTTTTTCTTCTTGTATCCATGCGTATTTAAGTAATCCGCCACACCGTTGACACCCATATTGGTATGAATATACTTGTCAAAAATAATACGAATGATTTCAGCCTCATCTTCTGCAATTATGAGTTCCCCATTAACAAGCGTATATCCGTAGGGAGCAAAGCCACCATTCCAACGACCTTCTCTTGCTTTCTGTCTACGGCCTTCCATTGTTTGGACGAGAATATTTTCTCGCTCAATTTCAGCGACAGCCGATAGAACTGAAATCATAAGCTTTCCTGCTTCCTTAGAACTATCTATTCCATCTTCTACGCAGATCAGATTAACACCATAATCCTGCATTAGCTGTAATGAACTGAGAACATCAGCTGCATTTCTTCCAAATCTTGACAACTTAAAAACGAGAACGTAGCTTATTCCATCCGCACCACTTGCGATTTCTTCGAGCATCCTTGAGAACTCCGGTCTACCATTTATATTCTTGCCGGAGTGGCCTGCATCAGAAAACTCTTTTACAACTTCCATCTCCTGATATTCAGCATATTTGCTTAGCTTATCTCGTTGGGCGTCCAAGCTATAACCGTCAACCTGAATTGCTGTAGAAACACGGGTGTAGATATAGCATTTTGTTTGTTTCTTCATTTAGAACATCCTCCTATGGAAGTTGCAATAATCCATTTTGCAATAATTTCTTTATCATCGGTTTATACTTATCTATTCCAAAATCTTCTACAATACTTGTGATACGACCACCTGCATCTTTTGACGATGCACCGCACAGAAATACACGTTCATCTTTTGTTCCGTAATCAAGAACAATAAATCTGTCATGAAAAATTCCACCGGTACGTTGCATTGTAATTTTTAATGTTGGGTATTCTTTGCAGAAATCTTTGTATTCAATATTGTGGAGTTTTGAAGTACCTACATTATCACTAAACACCTTGATCTCCACTCCCGAAATAACATTTTTCAAGTGTACCAACGTTCTAATTCCAATATAATTATCAACAAGATATACTGATTTCTTGGCTTTACTGTATATTGAAGAATATGCCACATCCGCACTGCAATACTTGGTATTATACATGAGCCAGCCATTATCCTCGTCACTAACAAAACTATTCATCATGTCTGCAAGATCAGATTTTGTCACAACATCGCTAAGTCCATCCATGACATCTGACATTTGTTTTTCCACAGAAACAAGATCCATTCGGAGCTTTTTTATCTCGACCACATTGCTTGCAGTTTGCATTGATAGCTGCATCATTTCACGCTGACCAATAAGACTCTGATTATCAATAATATAGTCCTTCATCTTTTTGAAAGTACGAACTAAATCTATACTCTGTTTTTCTGCCAGTGTTCCTTTTAAAACTGTCATTAACATATACAATCCTTGCTCTGTAAAAACGTATGGATTACTACGCGACATTGAATTAATATTTGCGGTCGCATTTTGCGACCACAAAATTTTCACTTCTTCATCAGTCACTTGAAACATAAAGTCTTCAGGAAATTTTCTTATATTTCTCTTTACCTGCTCGTTTAACCTTTTAGTTTCATATCCATATATTTCTGCCAAATCTGCATCAAGCATTACCTTTACGCCACGAACTTCATATAGTTTTTCTCTCAAAAATTCTTCTGTAACTTCTACTGGAACTAATTCAGTATTATCCACCACTTCGTTCTTTTTTTCGCCCATATTTTCCTTTCCAATCTTGAGGTGAAAAATTTTGACCTCAAGATTCTACGTTTTAACCTTTTTTCTTTTTAACCCCGTCGAATTCGACCGGTTTAAACTTTATAGTTAAAGTGTTCACTTTTGAACACTTTTTGAAGTCCCTGCAATTTTCTGCAGTTCTTTATAATATGCCAGATAGCGATAAGCTGTTCTTCTGCTGACATCCCCTTCTGCCACAATCTCCATAAGAGTCATGCCACTCTCATACTTCAACATAAAATCATTATATGCTGCCATCCAAGCTTCATCATGTTTTTTGCGACCACCGAAGTTACGGTTACGGAGCGTTTCATTTTCCGCCTTTAGCTCTGCAACCTCTTTTTCTAATTCCTTTATTCTTTCAAGGGCTTCATCAAGAGTTGTAATCTTCATCTTGTGCCACCTCGCTTTCTGACACCATTGTAATTCCGCACTGTGTCACTGTCAACTTGCTTTTTGGCACATGCTCTTTTCTGATTTCATCCCTGAGTCTTGATTGTGATAACATTGCCTATAATAATCTTTGAATCGATCACCCAAATTTTTGTATGAATAAACAAGTGTGACCGGAGTATTGCCAATATATACGCAATAGTCATAGCCTATATCATCCATAGCAAACTTACCGGCATACTTTTCAATTAGCTCAGCAAGTACATCGATGCATCTTTCAAAAGCTACATTACAAGATGGATTTTCAAAGTAATTCCTTCCCATATTTTCCTCCCTTTCATCATAGTTTTATAGTCTTTCACAAATTGGCAAGCAGGGCACCGAGGACCCTCGACGCGTCTTTGCTTGTTGGTGGTCATTCCTCCCAATCCCCCTGAACCTCGTTATCACTCAGAGCCACGCATCATGAAATGATGCTAATGCGTTAAACTCAGATTGCTTCGTGCTACGCACTCTCACAATCTGACCGGCATTCGCAATCCGACCTATCGGTCTACTTGCTCATGTCGGTACACTCGTCAAATATCTGCACCGGATTTCATGTAAACACGAATCCGGCACAGCTACTTGACTCGTTGTTTAACGCAAAAAAGAGGGAGACTCCACCGTGTCGCCACAATGAAATCTCCCTCGGTCTTAACGTATCTGTTCAGTTGTCTTTTGCTTTTCAGCCTGCTCTTTCTGCTCCTCAAAATTGAGGAACAGATCCACTTTCCTGCATCGTCCCTAATTGTCCAATTCCTGATTGGACAATTTGCGATTCACGATCTTTGTATGTCAGATAGAACTTTCTCATCCCAGCCAGGTTGCGTCTCGAAAAACCGCGACCGTATTCGCTTGTCAGATATACCGAAAGCGAATCCAGTACTCTTGCTCCATATTGTGCGCGCTCTGAGCCTTGTTGTTCTTCCTCTATCATGTATTTTCCCAGAAGATAGCTGGTATATACTGTCACCGCATTGACGACAACACCCATGCTGCTTCTTGCATTGTCTATCAA
>Ga0256406_1006739_pt1 | contig 11335 bp, 9 predicted proteins | sample RumenRJG_03DNA_FD_185986 | JGI IMG/M metagenome (GOLD analysis project Ga0256406, IMG submission 185986) | Bovine rumen microbial communities from Lethbridge, Alberta, Canada - RJG_03 | ecosystem: Host-associated > Mammals > Digestive system > Stomach > Rumen | place: Canada: Alberta | collected...
ATCGCTGCGCGATGCGGCTTCGGCAGCAGCAGCTATTTTATTCAGGTTTTCCGGAAGCATGAGAACATGACGCCGCTGCAATATCGCAGCTATTTTTTACAGCGCTCGGAAGAATAACGCGCAGACATTGTGATCACGCCAAACGCGCCGGCATCGAACCTTTTCAGTCCGATGTCGGCGCGTCTTTCGAATTCCTGTACTGTTGTTCTGCCGGGTCCGGCGGTCTCCGCCTCATGACGCGGACTTTCCTTCCTCCGCCCGCTCCTTATTCTGCCGTGATGTCTGCGCCAAAATACTTCTCGGAAATCTTCGCGAGAGTGCCGTCCGCCCTCATCGCTGCGATCGCCTGGTTGATTGCCTCCTGGAGCGTGTCATTGTCTGATCCCTTCTTCAGCGGAATCGCATAGGAGGTCGTCTCCGGATCGGTCGCTGCGACCTTGAGGCCCTTTTCTCCTGTCGTATTGAAATAGTCCTGCACCGAGGTGTTGGCGTTGATCGTGGCGTCCGCCGTCCCGTTCAGCACCAGCTCCATGGTTTCCCCGAGGGTCGGTACATTGACCACAGTGGCGCCGTACTGCTCGCCCATCGCCGCATAGGTGGAGCCGACGGAATTGGCCGTCGTCTTTCCCTTCAGATCGTCAAAGGTCTTGATCGACTCATTATCGCTCTTCGTGACAAGAACCGCATGATCGTAGGCATACGGATCGGTGAAATCAAACGTCTGCTCCCGGTCCGGCGTGACATCGACACCATTTGCCATCATGTCGAAGGTCCCCTGGCTCACGCCGGTGAGCCCGCCGTCAAAATCGCCCTCCTTGAACTCCGCCTCGACGCCCAGGCGGGATGCGATTTCCTTCGCCACCTCCACATCAAAGCCGACCAGCTCGTTTGTGTCCGCATCGTGATACGTGAACGGAGACCACTCGCCCTCTGTAGCCACCGTGATCTTGCCGGCGGCCAGAATTTTGGCGAGATGATCATCGCCGTTCGGCTGAACCGAAATCTGCGCCGCACTGTTCTCCGCCGTCCCGGATGCCGTGCTGTCAGCCGATGCATCGGTCTGCGCGGTGCTGTCCGCCGCAGCCTCCGTGCTGCTCTGCGCCGTCGTCTCCTGGGGCGCAGCCGCTTCGTCCGTGGAAGCATTTCCGGAAGCTCCGCTGGAAGAACTGCCGCAGCCGGCAAGCACGCCTGCTGCAAGAATCGCTGTCATCAAAATGGATACGGTACGTTTTTTCATTTTCTGCTCCCTGCCGCCCTTCCGCGGCCCCATGTCTGTCAAAGTGTCAGTTAACTGTGCTATGAAACAATACCTGCACCATCCGGCGCGGTGCGATTTCCGACCATTCGCAGGAAGGTACGGGTTCTCTCCTCCCTCGGATGGGCGAAGAACTCCTTCGATGGGCCTTCCTCGACAATTTTGCCCTTTTCCATGAAAATGACGTGATTCGACACATCCCTTGCGAATGCCATCTCATGGGTGACCACGACCATGGTGATTCCCGACGCCGCGAGGTTCCTCATCACTTCCAGAACCTCCCCGATCAGCTCCGGGTCGAGCGCCGAGGTCGGCTCGTCAAAATAAATGACCTCCGGATCGTCGGCAAGCGCTCTGGCGATCGCGACGCGCTGCTGCTGCCCACCGGAGAGCTGTGACGGATAGTGATCCGCCCGGTCCGCCATGCCGACCTTCCGCAGCATCTCCATGCCGATCTCCTCCGCCCTGTCTCTCGGCATCTTTCTGGCTGTCTGAAGGCCCAGCGTCACGTTCTGCAGCGCTGTCTTGTTGGAAAAAAGATTGTAATTCTGAAAGACAAATCCTGTGTGGCTCCGGATTTCGCGGATTTCCTTCTTATCCGCGTGCGCCATGTCAACGGTTCTGCCGTCGAACACCATGGTTCCCGCATCCGCCCGCTCCAGGAAGTTAATACATCGAAGGAGGGTCGTCTTTCCGGAGCCGGAGGGGCCGAGAATGGCGACCACATCGCCCTTGTTCACCGTGAGATCCACGCCGTTCAGGACGGTCAGATCATCAAAGGTCTTATGAATATTTTTGACTTCCAGTAATGCCATTGTCTGCTCTCTTCCCCGCGGAATATCCGTCTTTTCGCCGCATGTGCCGCGTTCCGCTGCCTCTGCTGACGTATTTTGCCTCAGTTCCGCTTCCTGCGCGCTGCAACGGGCTGCCTGCCCTCATAGCGGCTGAGCTTCTTCTCTCCCCATCTCTGGATCCATGTCATGACCGTGGAGAAAATGAGGTAAATGAACGCGACCTCCAGATAGAGCGGAAGGAACTGATATGTTCTTCCCGCGATCTGCCGCGTCGCGAGGAACATCTCCGTGACCGTGATGTTGGAGGCGAGCGACGTATCCTTGACCATGCCGATGATGGAATTGGACAGCGCCGGGAACGCCGTGCGGAAGGCCTGCGGCAGAACGATATGCCACATAATCTGCATGTAGCTCATGCCGACGCAGCTGCCGGCCTCGAGCTGTCCCTTCGGAACGCCCTCGATACTGCCGCGGATCGTCTCGGCACAGTACGCGCCTTCGTTGATGGCAAAAACCGCCACCGCCACGGTGAACCCGTTCGGGTGAAAGCCAAACGTCGAGGGGCCGTAATAGCCGACCATCAGCTGCACAAGCAGCGGCGTTCCCCGGATGATCCAGATATAAAACCGGGCGATCTGCCGCAGCACCGGGACATGTGCATACTGAATCAGCGCCGTGATGACCGCGATGACCAGCGCCAGCGCGAACGCAATCAGCGTCAGCGGAATGGTCATCAGCAGTCCCGGAAGAAGAATGCGTGGAAAAGATTCAATTAACAACTGTATGACATCAGAGGACATATTATCCAATTCCTACTTTTATTGTATGTTTTGAAGTTGCTTCTGATTATACACAAATCCTGCCGCATGGCAAGCACTTTTTATATTTGATGGAATAAGAAAAGGGCTGCTGCAGATAATTCTGCAACAGTCCTCCAATCAGGCATAGCCGGTCAATTCTTTCCCGTCCGATTCGGCGGCTCCGCCGTCATCTCGTGCTTCTCACCCGATGACGCGCAGTCAGCCGATCCGGCTGATCAGATTCGCTGTTTCTCCCGCCGGGCCGCTTCATCCGCCCGCCGTGACGCTTCCGCGTCATCAGTCAATTTTGCAGATCCAGCCTTCCGGCGCCTCCACGGTACCCATCTGAATGCCGGTCAGGGTATCGTAAAGCTTCTGAAGCACCGGTCCCATCACGCCATGGTTATTGTCCTCAAAGACAATCTCCTTCCCATGATCGTTGATGGCGCGAACCGGGCAGATCACAGCCGCAGTGCCGCACAGACCCATTTCCTTGAAGTTGTGAACCTCGTCGAGGTACACCTCGCGCTCGTCCACCTTGAGTCCCAGATAATGCTCCGCCACATAATGAATGCTGCGGCGTGTGATGGACGGCAGGATGGAATCACTCTTCGGAATGACAAGATTCCCGTCCGCATCGACAAAAATCGTGTTTGCTCCGCCGGTCTCCTCAATCTTCGTTCTCGTCGCCGGGTCAAGATAGATATTCTCGGCAAAGCCCTCCTTGTGCGCCAGAACAATCGCATGCAGGCTCATCGCATAATTCAGACCCGCTTTGATATTGCCTGTGCCGCGCGGCGCCGCACGGTCAAAGTCCGAAACCTTGATGTCAATCGGCTTTGCGCCGCCCTTGAAGTAAGGTCCCACCGGCGTGACAAAAATGCGGAACTGATAGTCCTCCGCCGGCTTCACACCGATGACCGGGCTGATGCCGAACATATAAGGACGGATATACAGCGTAGCGCCGCTGCCATACGGCGGAACCCAGGCCTCGTTGCCGGCGATCACCTGCTTCACCGCCTCGACAAATTTATCCTTCGGGTACGGAGGCATCTCAAGGCGCAGCGCGGAATTGTACATTCTCTCCGCATTCAGATCCGGACGGAAACAGACAATATGGCCATCCGCCGTGGTATACGCCTTCAGTCCTTCAAAGACAGACTGGGAATACTGCAGAACACCGGCATCCTCGCTCATGACAACCTTGTCGTCCGAAATCAGGCCGCCCTCATCCCAGGCGCCGTTCCGGTAATTGGCGACATAACGCTTGTCCGTGACCACATAGCTGAAGCCAAGGCTTCCCCAGTCAATATCCTTCTTCTGTACCATCACTACCTCCTGCTCCGCTGTCCCTGCAACAAACAACAGCGGCAAACTCAAATTTCCGCTTGGAATCCCCCTCATTATAGAGCGCACTTTTCCAGAATTCCATAGTTTGTCCCTGACGAGTTTAGCTTGTTTGGGACAATTTTTGTCCCAAACAAGCTAAACTCGTCAGGGACAATTTCCGCGCAGCCGCATGCTCAGGCGGTGCAGTCTGCGTGTCAGGACGGGTGCCCGGGTGAGGAGAAGGAGATAGCGTTTGTCCCTTGCGGTGAGATAGGGACTTCTTCGCCGCTCGCCGGCATGGCTCCGGAGGTAGCGGATGACATGCCGGTAGAAGGCGTTGTCCCTGCGCATGTCGTCAACCGGCACGTGGAGCATGTAGTCGAGGCGGACGTATAGCCCGAACCGGACGGCCTGCCGCGCCAGGTCCGGATAGCGCGGAACAATCGTGCGCTCAACCAGGTCGGCGTGGCGGACCACGTCCTCATACGCGCGGGAGAAGACATGTTTCCCGCGGGTGACGGAGCCCTCCCGGTGCACGACGTGGTACCCGGGCTTCGGGATGAGGAGAACCCCGTCGATATCGGGCAGCATCTGCAGATGCAGGACAAAATCCTCCCCCGTCTCTCCTTCCGGGAATGGATGCGCAAGCAGTAGTTTCCGCGGCACGAGCTTTGTGCAGTAGGAGCTGTCGCTGGTATAAAGCAGGAGTCCCTCGATGAAATCGTGGGATGAGACAAAAGTTGCCTTCTCCGGAAGAGGCAGATCCGCCGCGAGCGGACGGAGCTTCTCATCCACCTCGTCCCGCCCGGCCTGCACCAGAAATCTGTCCGGCGCATGATCGCCGGCCGCCGCGGTCCTCCTGGCGGCATCCAGCAGATTCTCACAAAAATCGGGTTCAATATAATCGTCGGCATCGACGAAGCAGACATACTGCCCGGATGCCGCGCGGATCCCGGTGTTCCGTGCGGCTGCCGCGCCGCCGTTCTGCCGCGTCAGAACCCGGATCCGGCTGTCCTCTGCCGCGAGCGAGCGGCAAAGAGCAGCTGTTCCATCCGTCGATCCGTCGTCCACGAGCAGAATTTCAATGTTTTTCATCGTCTGACGGCGGATGGAATCGACCGCGCGTGTCAGGAACCGCTCCGCGTTATACGCAGGTACGACGACGGAAATATCCGGCTTCCAACCCTGCTCCTGTCCTGCCTGTTCCAGTGAATTCATCTCCACACTCCCGCCGCGTGCTTCCTGCATGTTCGTCAGGTGCCGCGGTCCCGCCCCCGAATCTCCGGCACCTTCATGAAGGGCCGCAGCACCGGTGCCGGACTCATCGGCCCGTCCTCCGGTACGGTGAACCCGCCTTCCCGAATGTCTCCCAGAACTGTACCCGCAAACCGCACAAGCCGCTCCGCAGCGCAGTCCGCGTTCCAGGTCGTTTCGATCGTCCGATACGCCTCCATCCCGAGCGCCACAATCCGTTCCGGATGCCTGATCAGATAATCCGTCTTCGCGGTAAAATCGCCCTCGTTCTCTCCATCGAAAACCAGGCCGTTCTGATTCTGCTGGAGAAGGAACGGCACCGCGCCGGCCTCGGATCCTGCCACCACCGCGCAGCCGCTGTTCATCGCCTCATTGAGAACGGCGCCCCAGCCCTCGAGATGGTTGCTGGTGAACAGAAACAGGTCCGCCCGCTCCATATAGCCGCGCACCTCTCCGGGCGGCAGAAATCCGTGAAATGTCACGTTCCCGTCCAGTCCGCTCTGCCTCACATAGGTCCGCAGCGCATCCGCCAGCTCTCCCTCTCCGATCATATCGAGATGAAACGGTATGCCCTGTTCCCGGAGATGCGCCGCATAGTGCACAGCAAACTCCGGGTGCTTCAGCGCGAGAAACCGGCCTGCCCAGAGCAGACGCAGCGGCCCCGGCTCCCCTCTCCAGACAGGTCCCTTCCACGCACGCAGCTGCTCCTCTGTGTACGTTCGAAGCGCCGGGAAATACCCCCATCGGAACATTTTTCCCGGATAAGCATGCACGATGGCAAAATCCGATGCGACATACGCGCCGTTGCACAGGAGATAGGCTTCTGCGCTTCTCCATCGCGTGTGATCATGATACTTTCGGAGCAGTCCCCGCGGAGATAGCGCCTTCCACTGTCCCTCGCGGTAAAGCCGCTCGCTTTCCCGGATCACCGGCTTCCCGGCGGACAGTCTCCTCTGCGCCAGGTCCTCTCGCTCCGTCCAGCCGAAGAGCGCGATATCACAGTCCTGAATCTCCTGTTCGAGCTGCCCGACCGCCTCCGGCTCGCCATAGAGCACCCGGACGTACGGAAGCCGGGCAAGGTCGACGCCCCAGCCCATTCTGACCCGCTCCTCCGCCATCGGCTCCGTCTGAATAAAACAGAAATTCTCCCCCAGACGGCGCCGCATCGCCTCACAGAATGGAATCTGATGATGATTGATGTAATTAGAGACAAAAATAAACTTCATGTCACATCCGACTGTATTTCCCGCCGCGTCCGCGCGGGAGTGCCCCCTACGCCATCATAGACCGGTAAATCTCGACCAGCCGCTTGAAATTGGTGTCCGGGTTATGGCGCACCCGGGCTGTTCTGCGCGCCCTGTGTCCCAGCGAAAACGCGAGCTGCCGGTCGCCAAGCACGCGGTTCACACAGGCCGCGAGACACTTCGGATCTCCGCCCGGGAACAGCAGTCCATTTTCCCGGTCTGTGATGAGATCCGGGATGCCGCCGACCCGCGCTGCCACCACCGGCATCCCGAGCAGCATGGCCTCGCAGAGGGAATTCGGGGAATTTTCCATGATCGACGGACAGACGAAGACCTGAGAGTCCAGAAAGCGCTGCTTCATCGCCTCCGCCGACAGCGGACCGGTCATGAAAACATGTCCCTCCAGACCGAGATCCCGGATCAACTTCCGAAGATAAATTCCATACGAAGTGATCCGCAGAAACTCCGGAACCCGATGCGCGTCCTGATACAGACCGCCGACCGGACCGATCACGGAAATGCCGGCGACGTAGAGTTTTGCCTTCGGAAATTCCGCAAGAATATCCGGCATCGCCTGGAGCATGTAGTGAAGCCCCTTGAGCGGATAGTCGCCCTGCCCGACAAATATGCTGTACGGCTCGGCGCGGTCGGTATCCCACTGCCCTGCGTAAAAAGGCCTGCGCATCGTTTCATTCATCGGATGATACAGCGCCTCCGGGTTGATCCGGCCCGTCTCCCTGCGGTCCAGTTCCGTCCTCCCGGTCACATGTCCGGTCAGTCGGAGGGCTGCCGCCTCTGCTGCCGCGCGCCGCACAAATTTTGCCTGCTGCTGACGCAGAGAATCCCGACGCACACGGTCCCGGAAGGTGGCGCGGCGCTGAACGCGGTATGGCAGATCCGCCATATAGGCGTCCGCAATGCTGCAGCACAGGCCCTGAATGCCGATCAGAGTGCGTCCTGGATTGCGGAACGCACGGGCCATGGCAAGCGTGTGCGGAAATTCCGTTCCGAAGATATGGACAATGTCCGGCCTGTAATCCCGCAAAATATCCGCGAACACTTCCTCCAGTCCCGGATCGTAGTGCTCGGGATGGCCGAGATCTTCCCGAAACCCATAGAAAATCACGCCGTCCACTTCCTGCCTGACACTTCCAAGGAAGGCCGGGACAGGACAGCACACTGCAAGATCGATGTACCGCGCCTCGTCGCCCAGGGCGTCCCGCCCCGTCGCCTCATTCAGATCCGGAAGATCCAGATGCAGGTCGGACGTGTCGTCGAGGGCAAGATGCCCTGTGCTCTCCCGCACAGAGGCAGGCGCCGCACCGAAAACCACATGCGGTACATGCTCGCCGCTGCCGCTCTCCTCCGCGACGTTTTCCGCGCCGGCGGCCGCGCGCTCCCGCTCCCTCCGCGCCGCCACGATACGGTCAAAGCTTCCGGACAGCCAGCCCTCCCGATTTGTGCAGGGAAGCCCGTTCGCCTTTGCGAAGACCGGAAGCATAATGTTACAAAGCCATAATACTTTCAATCTTATACCCCATGCCGCGATCCTTGCGGCATCCGCGGGAGAAACGCCCGAATGGACTTTCTCCCGTATCAGGACATTCTTACGTTCGATGATACCGCCGCCGCCGGACCGCGTCATACAGCCGCGCCGTATGCGGATTGGCCGCAAGCTTCTCCCGCAGCGGCTGCAGCGTCAGAACCAGATACGCCCGGTAGAGCAGAACCTTTTGCATCGGCATGTACATCTGCGTCACCATCCGGTGCTCCTGCGCGGATACCGCACGGTTCCGCTTCGTCTCCGAGAAGCCGCCGCCCTCATATTCCGCGATGGTCTCCGGAAAATAGACCATCCTCGCTCCCGCCCGGTAATGGCACCACAGAAAATGTTCATAATCCGCCCGCACCGTGAGGCCGGTGTCGAACCCCCGCTCTGCAAATAAATCGCGGGAATAAAAGCAAGCCTGATGACAGGGCACGTTCCGGAACAGTGCGAAATCATCCATCTCCGGCTTGGCCGCCGCCACCTGACCGCTCCGCCGCTCGAGCACATCTCCATACAGAATAAACCGTCGCATGGGAGTTTGTCCCCCGCAGCCCGTTTTTCCGCATTCTCCCTGCCGCAGAATCTCCCGCCGCACCTTCTCCAGCACCCCGGCATCCGCCAGACGGTCTCCTGTGTTGAGAAAGTACAGGAATTCCCCTTCCGCCTGGCGCACCGCAAAATTCATGGCGTCATAGATACCGCGGTCCTTTCCCGCAAAAATCCGGATCCGCGGGTCCTCCGGGCACTGCTGCAGCGATCCGTCCGCAGAGCCGCCATCCTTCACCAGAACCTCAAACGAGCCGCAGGTCTGGCCCAGAATGCTGTTCACCGTCATGGCAAGCCGCGGTCCGGCATTATAGGTCACCACAATAATACTGAAAAAAGGATTCATCATGAGCTCCATACCGCATGCTCCGCGGCATCTGTGCGGGCAGCGCTCCCCCGCATCATCCGCCTCAGTCGCTCATCTGCGACAGCGTCTTCGGCATATCCGTGAACAAAAACGTGTGGTACGGCAGGATTCGCAGCTCCGGACGGGACAGCTTTCCCAGAAACAGCACAAAATACAGTACCGCCGCAAGCACGGTCAGAATGGTGAACACCTTTCCCATCGCAGCTCTCCGCGCTGTGCCGCCTTCCTGCATCTTCCGGAGCAGACGCGGGATATAAAAGATCTGCGGCAGCGTGAGATAATAGCCGATCCGTGAGATAATGGGCAGAAACTGGCAGAACACATAGAGCGCGAGTGCCATGACTGTCAGGTGAAGCCAGAACCGCTCCTGTCGTGCCTGTCCCGGCGTCTCTTCCTGCGGAAGCCGCATTTCCTCTTTTGCCTGGGCAGACCTCCGCCCGCCCAGGCAGGTCACAGCCGCGAGCAGGAGCACGGCGCCGCAGCGTGCGATGTTGGTGGGATTGATGCCGCTGCCGGCCAGATACTCCGTGTCCTCGTAGGACGGATACAGCTTCACCACCACCCGCAGCCAGAAATTTTGAAACAATGGGAAAGAAACGGACAGTACGGCCCCCGCCGCCCAGACCCATTTCTTCCAGGGAAGCGCCGCCACAGGATACAGAAGCAGCGCCAGAAGCGCCGATTTGTGAAACAGGGCAGCCAGCAGCACAAGAACGACAAACGGCGCGAATTCCCTGCGCAGCAGATACCCGGACGCGAAGAGCACCAGAGACAGGGCAAAATAATACCGGACCGTATTGTAGGTCTGGAAGTAATAGCCCAGCATCATGAACAGGAAAAACGAAGCCGCGAAGTCATCCGCCTGCTGCCAGATGGCCGCCAGAAAGAGTGCCAGCGTCGCCGCCGCGATCAGGGCAAAGACAAGCAGATAGTTTTCAAAGCCGCTCAGCGCGTACACCGCACGGACAAAGGCATTGAAGCCCGCCTCCGTCGGCACATAGGCATGACTGCGGATAAGATGCATGAAATCCACATATTTTGCGTAATCGTTTCCCGTATTGACCCGCAGTGCGAGCGGAAGAAACAGCGCCGTGAAAAGCAGCGCCATCGCAATCCTGGAGCATGCCTCCGCCCGGGTCCGGCGGCAGCGCCCGTCAAATGCCGGGCGGCGCCTCTGCGCGGCGCCATCTGCGTGGAACAGCCGTCCAGGAAGCGGGTCCGGAGATAGCACAAGGCGGGCCGCCGCCAGCGCCAGAATGGTAACGATGAGATACAAAGCCATGGTGATACCCCATGCCGCATCCTTCTGCGGCATCCGCGCGGGAAACAGCCGCACAGGCTTTTCCCCGAATCTGATTTGGAGCGCGTCTGCGTCCTACGCCTCCCGGATTCCCTTCCGCATCAGGGCAAACGCCTGCCGCACCGGAATCTCCCGGCACATCTCCCGCCGGTGCGCCAGTAGAAAGCGCAGGGAAAAAGGCACCGCCATGCAGCCATACAGGTAATGATACAGGACGCCTCTGTCATAGAAGAACTTCTCATTGAAGCCGTGAAACCAGGTGGAGTCAATTTCCTCCCGCCTTCTCTCACGGCCGATCGTCACCGGCACGGCGCAGAGCCGGAGATGTTTTCTGAGACAGTCGTGGATAAACAGAGAATCCTCGCCGTTGCTGTATTTTGCACCCCCTCCGAACAGGAGGCTGAAGGTGACGTTGGCCTTCCGGAGGCTCTCCGTCCGGGCGCACATGCTGTATGTCGGATAGCGGCCGTAATTATACCATCGCACGCGCCTGGACCGGACATTCTCGTAGGTGCGCCGGCTCTCCACCGCCCGCACATTGAAAAACAAAATGTCCGCGCCGGGATGCTTCTCAAATTCCTGAAGAATTTTGGCCTCGTAGCCATCCTCGTAGACGATATCCTCGTCTGAGAAGAGCACAAATTCCGCCTCCGCGCGCATCAGCGCGTTGTTCCGGTTGAGACCGACGCCGCGCTCATTCCAGTTGAATACCCGGATGATCCGCCCGTTCCGCTCAAATTCCTCCGCGCTGTAGGTGTGACACTGATTGCAGATGATCGCCTCCGTCTGCAGATTCATGTGATCCGCCAGCATGATCGGATTCTCATCCACGGCCGCGACAAGAACCTCCATACGCTTCTCCGCCATGGTCAGTCTCCCCCTGTCCGCCTGTCCGCC
>Ga0256406_1006740_pt1 | contig 11333 bp, 9 predicted proteins | sample RumenRJG_03DNA_FD_185986 | JGI IMG/M metagenome (GOLD analysis project Ga0256406, IMG submission 185986) | Bovine rumen microbial communities from Lethbridge, Alberta, Canada - RJG_03 | ecosystem: Host-associated > Mammals > Digestive system > Stomach > Rumen | place: Canada: Alberta | collected...
TGGATCGATTTATTGCAATGTCCGGAAAATCTCCGAACATGCGATTAAATAACACTGATTTCAAAGAACTTTTATTCTACGGCGTTCGCGCCGCGGTGTAACTTTTATAATTTTACCGAACTATTGTGATAATCTTATTTGTGATTTCCGGTTCAGGTAACTGTGTCTAAATAAGTGAGTTAGTGTCATTTGGACTAATTTGAATCTTGATAATCTCGTCCGAATTGTGTAGCTTTGTGCGCTATTATAAGTAAATGACCTGGTAACTGATTGTAAGTGCATGGATGAAGGGAGAACCATAATGTGGTATGTTCTGACCATGCGTTATCTGAGGGCGTCAGTTGTTGCGCAGGAGATGAGAGAGGAGGGGTTCGAGTGCTTTGTGCCGCCGAAGATAACCAACATGCTATTCGTACATTCCACACGCTCCAGGGTCGATTTCTTCCTGACTTACAGAAAGACCGGACAACTGCTTGCCTACATGCGTTCCAGAAAGGACCTTCAGCCTCTGGTGGTTCCCGACAGGGACATGCAGTATTTCATGATGATATGCGACGGTTGCGAAGCGCCGATCATCATGGATGAATGCCCGACAGTCAAGCTTGGCGACAGGGTGAGGGTCATATCCGGACCCCTTACCGGCATTGAAGGCAACGTGGTGAGGATTCGCAAGTCAAAGAGGGTGCTCATATCGGTGGGTGACTTTGTCTGGGTTGCGACCGCATATATCCCGCCGGACATGCTGAAGGTCATTGAATGACGTGTTTTCAGAAAAGGAGGAATTGATGGGAATGGAGAGAAAACATATCTGCGACGTGCTGTAAACTGGTGCTGTATAGTCAAAGAACCGTGCGTCTTCCTATCTGACCGCATAGCGGCCAGAGGGATTTCTTTTTGCGTGTGTTAAATCACTAATATTATATCTGCCTATGTTGAAGGAAAATGTGGCTCTTGATGGAAAGACCGTTCTCGTGACCGGCGCCGCCGGTTTCATCGGAGCCAACCTGGTGAAAAGACTGTTTGCCGATGTTACTGACATCAGGGTCGTGGGAATCGACTCAATCACTGATTATTACGATGTAAATATCAAATACGAAAGGCTGAGGGAAATCGAAGCCCTCGGGCGTGACTGGACCTTTGTCAAAGGCAGCATTGCCGACAGGGACCTGGTGGAGAAGCTTTTCTCGGACTACCGCCCTGCGGTCGTAGTCAATCTCGCAGCCCAGGCCGGAGTGCGTTATTCCATAACCAACCCGGACGCTTATGTGGAATCCAATCTCATCGGATTCTACAACATCCTTGAGGCATGCCGCCACCACGAAGTGGAGCATCTGGTCTATGCCTCTTCTTCTTCCGTATACGGCTCCAACAAGAAGATACCTTATTCGACAGACGACAAGGTGGACAACCCTGTCAGCCTCTACGCTGCCACCAAGAAGAGCAACGAGCTGATGGCCCACGCCTACAGCAAGCTCTACGACATACCTTCCACAGGCCTGCGGTTCTTCACTGTCTATGGCCCTGCTGGACGTCCCGACATGGCTTACTTCGGCTTCACGAACAAGCTCCGCGAGGGAAAGACCATACAGATCTTCAACTACGGCAACTGCAAGAGGGACTTTACCTATGTGGACGACATAGTCGAGGGCGTGGTCCGCGTGATGCGGCACGCACCGGAGCGCAGGACCGGCGAGGACGGACTCCCTGTACCGCCGTACAAGGTCTATAACATCGGAAACAGCAATCCGGAGAACCTGCTGGACTTCGTGACCATACTCCAGGAAGAGCTTATCGCCGCGGGCGTGCTCCCCTCCGACTACGACTTCGAGGCGCACAAGGAGCTTGTCCCCATGCAGCCGGGTGACGTGCCCGTGACCTATGCCGACACCGCTCCGCTTGAGGAGGACTTCGGATTCAGACCGAACACCAGCCTCAGGGATGGCTTGAGAAACTTCGCACGCTGGTACGCAGCCTATTACGGCACAGCGCAGTGATTTTAAGGTTAATGTTGTAAAATATTATAAAACAGATCCTTACGATTTATCGTGTGGGAGGGGTGCTTAACTGATACATTATGAATCTGTTTCGCAAGGTAGTTGATTGGTATTTTTCGAACAAGGCACTTCCTTATTGGTGTATCCTGCTTCTCGACTGTGTGATCGTGGCTTTCTCCACGTACGTTGGGCACTACATTGAACTGGGAGGCGATATCTTTGCCGGCCACTTCTGGAGCATAACCAGGGGCATACTGCTGGGTCTCGTCCTTTTCGTGGTCTCCTTCAGGGCGTTCCACACCTATTCGGGCATAGTCAGGTACTCCTCATTCATAGACCTGCAGCGCGTGGCTACGGCGTCGTTCATCGCGACCGTTGCCTTCTGGCTGCTCGGTCTTGCGGTAAACGGGGTATGGCCGGGGCAGCGGGTCTTCCTTTTCCCGGATTTCCCTGTGTCTGTGGTGCTCTTTGCCATCAGCACGTTGCTGCTGTGGGTCGAGAGGGTCGTCATCAAGCGACTTTATGACTCGTTCCGCAGCGACAATGCCGTTCCGGTCGCCATCTACGGCACCAAGACCGGCGGCATCAGCCTTGCCAAGAGCATCAACGTCGACAAGGAGAAGCCGTATTACCTCAATTCCTTCATATCCGACGGAATGGAGATGAAAGGAGCCTACCTGATGGGCAAGCCGGTCTATCTGAATGTCCCCGGGTTGGCCAAGAGCCTCAAGGAGAAAGGAGTGAAGGTGCTCCTGGTCTCCCCGTTGAAGAACGACGTCTTCAGGGACAACCAGCAGATGGTGGATGAGTTCCTCTCCGCCGGCATCAAGGTCATGATGATGCCCCAGGCCGAGGAATGGGACGGACGCAAGGCTACCCTCAGCCACAACCGCCTGCACGAGGTAGCCATCGAGGACCTGCTGCCGAGGGAGAAGATAGAGGTGGATATGGATGCCATCGGCGCCCTGCTCACCGGGAAAAGGATACTCATCACCGGCGCTGCCGGCTCGATAGGTTCCGAGATGGTGCGCCAGGTTGCCAAGTACCATCCGGCGGAGATGATACTCATCGATCAGGCGGAGACCCCGATGCACGACATACGCCTGATGATGCAAAGACACTATCCTGACATCAAGAACGAGACGATAGTGACCAGCATTGCCAACAGCAAGCACATGGAGAGCATATTCGCGGAGCATCGGCCTGAATACGTCTTCCACGCGGCCGCCTACAAGCACGTGCCAATGATGGAGGATGACCCGGCAATCGCTGTACAGAACAATATCTACGGAACGAGAGTCATCGCGGATCTTGCCGTCAAGTACGGCACCAAGAAGTTCGTGATGATATCCACCGACAAGGCCGTCAATCCTACCAACGTGATGGGATGCAGCAAGAGGATATGCGAGATCTACTGTCAGAGCCTCAATCAGGCGATACAGGAGGGCAAGGTGCAGGGCGTGACCCAGTTCGTGACCACGCGTTTCGGCAACGTGCTCGGCTCCAACGGCAGCGTCATTCCGATTTTCAGGGAGCAGATCCAGAACGGTGGTCCTGTGACCGTCACCCATCCTGACATCATACGCTATTTCATGCTGATACCTGAGGCCTGCAAGCTTGTGCTCGAGGCCGGCACGATGGGTAAGGGTGGTGAGATTTTCGTCTTCGATATGGGCAAGCCCGTGAAGATTGTGGACCTGGCCAAGCGTATGATCCAGCTCTCCGGAGCCACCAACGTGGAGATCAGGTTCACGGGACTGCGTGACGGCGAGAAACTCTATGAGGAGGTCCTCAGCGACAAGGAAGGCAACCTTCCGACCACCAATCCAAAGATTATGGTTGCCCAGGTGCGCAAATACGATTACGAGACGGCATGTGAGAACGAACGCCGGCTGATGGAGGTGTCCGAGACTTTCGATGACATGGCCATCGTCAAGGTGATGAAGGAGATAGTTCCGGAGTACAGGAGCCGCCAGAGTAAGTATGAAGTTCTGGACAATAAGTAAATGAATCTAAAAAGAAAATAGATATGAAAGAATATAAGGATTTACATATTGCAGTTGCCGGTACGGGCTATGTCGGACTGTCCATTGCAACCCTGCTTTCACAGAAGCACAAGGTGACGGCGGTGGATGTCATACCGGAAAAGGTTGACAAAATCAACAACAGGATATCGCCTATACAGGACGATTATATCGAGGAATACTTGAGGACAAAGCCCCTGATGCTCACCGCTACCCTTGACGGCGAGGCAGCCTACAGGGATGCGGACTTCGTGGTGATAGCCGCCCCGACCAATTACGACAGTAAGAAGAATTTCTTCGACACCTCGCACGTGGAAGAGGTGATAGACATGGTACTGAAGGTCAATCCGGACGCCGTGATGGTCATCAAGTCCACCATCCCGGTTGGCTACACTGCTTCGGTGAGGGAGCGATTCTCCTACCGCGAGCGTCAGGCCGACGGCACCATGAAGGTGGTCACACCGAACATCATCTTCGCTCCGGAATTCCTTCGCGAGAGTAAGGCTCTTTATGACAATCTGTATCCAAGCAGGATCATCGTAGGATACGAGAAGGGTGAAGCACTGCTTGACGAGGCTGCGCATACCTTTGCAAGGCTCATAAGGGAGGGCGCAATCAAAGAAGACGTGGAGACGCTCTTCATGGGTTCTACCGAGGCGGAGGCCGTGAAGCTCTTTGCCAATACTTACCTCGCCCTGCGTGTAAGCTACTTCAACGAACTCGACACCTATGCCGAAATGAAGGGCCTGGATACCCAGGCCATCATACGTGGAGTGTGTCTCGACCCGAGGATAGGGAACCACTACAACAACCCTTCGTTCGGGTACGGCGGCTACTGCCTTCCGAAGGACACCAAGCAGCTTCTGGCTAACTACAGCGATGTTCCGGAGAACCTGATTCAGGCCATTGTTGACTCCAACAGCACGAGAAAGGACTTCATTGCCGATCAGGTGCTGACAAAGGCTGGTTACTATAGCAGCAACAGCCAGTGGGACAGCACTCAGGAGAAGAGATGCGTGATAGGAGTCTACCGTCTTACAATGAAGTCCAACAGTGACAACTTCCGGCAGAGCGCTATTCAGGGAATCATGAAGCGCATCAAGGCCAAGGGTGCCGAGGTGATTGTATATGAGCCAACGCTGAAGGACGGAGAATTCTTCTTCGGCAGTCGTGTAATTAATGACCTTGAGGAATTCAAATCAAAGGCACAGGCGATCATCGCCAACAGGTACGATGCCTGCCTGGATGATGTCCAGGATAAGGTTTATACGAGAGATATCTTCAGAAGAGACTGATCTAGATATAGATACATGACTGAGACTAAAACGAACTTCCAGATCTTGAATGAGCTGATCACGAACCATATCATGACAATTCTGAATGAGGAGATGTCGGGATGGAACAGGATTCATCTGTATGCAATCGGAGATCATTGGGTTGCTTTTGAGAGATCAGCTTATGCCTTGTCAAGGATATTCAGGGATTCGTTGCCTATCACTGTTCTGAACCTGAAGAATTATCCATTTCCGGTTATTATGTGCAGCGTACATTATGAGGAGATTGAGTTTGGTCGTCATGCTCTTTCTTGTTGGGTTAATACGTCAGTTAGCAAGCTAACTTCCTCACCTTCAATTCAATACGCGATTACCGTTACATCAATCGCTCAACCAGTTGCACATAGCCCCAAAATTGGACAACATTGGACACTATTGCAACGCAGCTGCCAAACATTTTAAAGACCTATCCGTTGTGCGTGTTTCATTGCCCGGTTGTGCAAGAAACCAAGCCATTACGCTCCAAAACCAACCGCAAGATACGAATATTTTTTCAGCCATAAAAGGCCTGTTTCAAAGAAATCGCTGAAATTTCCAAGAAACTGAACGCAATCGAACATTAACGTCCTCCTTCACGGACACCCTATATACACCAGAAGTAGAAGACCTGAACACCCTTCGCGACCACTTCCAAGATGAGTTCCAGCGCTCACCAAATAAATACAAGAAAATTCGTTCAAAAACTATCATATAAATTACGCGAATATAAATTGTAACAATTCGCACTACAAAGATAAGTAAGATTATCCAGTACACCAAACATCCATCTATTATAACCATGAAAATCGCAGTCGCCGGCACCGGATACGTCGGATTATCCATAGCAACACTCCTGGCGCAGCATCATCAGGTAACAGCTGTTGATGTTATCCCGGAGAAAGTAGAGAAGATAAACAAGAAGCAGAGCCCCATCCAGGATGAGTACATCGAGAAGTACCTGGCAGAGAAAGACCTCAACCTGGTAGCTACTCTCGATGGAAAAGCTGCCTACAAAGATGCAGACTTCGTTGTCATAGCTGCTCCCACAAACTATGACCCCAAAAAGAACTTCTTTGACACTACTCATGTTGAGGAAGTTATTGAGCTTGTTCTGGAAGTTAACCCCAGTGCAGTGATGGTTATCAAATCCACCATCCCTGTTGGCTACACCAAGAGTGCAAGGGAAAAGTTCTCCTATCGCGAGCGTCAGGCAGATGGAACAATGAAGGTAGTCACTCCCAAGATTATCTTCGCTCCGGAATTCCTTCGCGAATCCAAGGCTCTTTACGACAACCTATACCCCAGCCGTATTATCGTTGGCTACGATGAACCTGTTCTTGAAGAGGCTGCACATACCTTTGCTGCTATCATCAAAGAAGGCGCCATCAAGGAGGATGTGCCGGTACTGTTTATGGGAACCACTGAGGCGGAGGCCGTGAAGCTTTTTGCCAACACTTACCTGGCCCTCCGCGTTTCCTTCTTCAATGAACTGGATACGTATGCGGAGATGAAGGGCCTCAATACGCAGGCCATCATTGAGGGTGTTTGCCTGGACCCGCGCATTGGCACGCATTATAATAATCCGTCTTTTGGGTACGGCGGCTATTGCCTTCCCAAGGACACAAAGCAGCTTCTGGCCAACTTTAACGATGTGCCGGAGAACCTGATCAAGGCCATTGTGGATTCAAATAGGACGCGCAAGGATTATATCGCGGACCGCGTGCTGGAAAAGGCCGGTTACTACACCGCATCAAGCGCTTACGACGCTGTGAAGGAGCGGGAAGTGGTGGTCGGCGTTTATCGGCTCACGATGAAGAGCAACTCCGACAACTTCCGCCAGAGCGCCATCCAGGGCATCATGAAGCGCATCAAGGCAAAAGGTGCCAAGGTGATTATTTATGAGCCCACGCTGGAGGAGGGCACTACCTTCTTTGGCAGCAGGGTGGTGAACGACCTGGCCGCATTCAAGGCGCAGAGCGACGCTATTATCGCCAACCGCTACGACCCCGCCCTGGACGATGTCCAGAGCAAGGTGTACACGCGGGATATTTTTAAGAGAGACTAGAAACTCACTTCCTGATCCGGAAGCCAGTCGGTTTCCAGCTGAAAGGAACCGGCCTGGGCTTCAGCGGAGTAGAGGGTGCCAGTGAGTTTGGTGGTGCGGTTGCGCTGGAAGGGAACGCCGGTAGCCACTTTGCTGGAAAGCACCTGACCCTCCGCATCCAGCACATCCACGGTGACGTCCAGCGTCTGCTCGTCGGAGGCAAGGAAGAGGTAAGTGATGGAGCTTGAGGTAGTTCCCGCAGCAACACTGATATTTACGGTGTTGGAAAAGCCGGTGTTACTGGTGGCCAGGCCAGTCGTAGGATTGAAAGCCTTCCCGCCGGCGCTCAGGGTCATTCGCACGTTGGTGGCATCAGCCGCCCGGCCGTCGGTAGAGAGCACCTGCAGTTTGGCAATGATACGGTCCAGGGTGGCCGATAACTCCACCCCCTCCGTGCTGGCAATCTCCACCGGACCGGTGGCCGCGAACGTCTCGCGGGCGCGTGGTCCGGTATAGGCCGCCACCGTAGGACTGGTGAGCACCAGGTTATCGTCCTCACCCATGCCGTAGCCCAGCACCACCATGGTGTAGGTCCCCATCGAGAGGGAGAGATTGAATTCCCCGAAGGTCTCGCCTTCTTCCAGAGCGCCCTTCACCTGCGAGTGCTTGTAGACCTCGGTGTCGCCATCATAGAAGGCCAGCGTGAGCCCCTTGACACCGGTATAATCCGCGGCCGATTGTGCAGCTTTGGTGTCGGAGAACGTGTCCACGGTGACCAGGAAGTCGTTCACGTGGACGGTAACTGGAACAAAGCAATCCATTCGGGATTCCTTGTTGTTGCAGCTAACGGCTGCAAGCGCCACAAGGGCGAAGAAATAGAGTTTTTTGAACATAAGATAAAGATTTTAAAGGGTTATTTGGAATTTAGCAATCTCTGAAGTATCTTTGCGATGCTTCCCTGAGATTGCGGTGACGCAGCACTGCTGCCACGAACCAAGCTAGATGCAGCAATCTCCGGGATTTTTTCCGTTAAGAAGGTCTCGTGAAGGTACAAGCGACGTTCCTTCAGATTGTAAATAACCACCACAACGCAAATAAAGGAGTCATCACCAATAAGGATGGGTGCAGCCATCATTCCTGTCATCTGTTTCTTCCCGTTTGTGGCGTAGTAATCTAAGGGGAGTATAATGGATCCTTTTTCAAGGACATCCTTGATGGCAACAAATGAAGCAGCTTTGATACGGCCGATACCGTGCGATTTGTCCGATTGAATGCCTTTCATGTCCAATAGCACCTCTCCCCAGGGAGAATGAGCCAGACCACCTTGAGATTGGAAGAATTCAAGAATTTGCTGAGCGAAGGTCATTCCTGGTTTTGGCAGAAACTCATCACCGGTGAGAATACAGACGGGGTTATTAAAGTCAAAGTGTTGCATAGAGCATTCTATTTTATTTGGCCGGCAAGGTAAGAAGAGTTATCCGTTTCATTAGCAAAAGAAACGTTTAAGTTGTAAAGTATTGAAACAGAGATAAATACAGAGGTTCTCAAACGGATAATGTACACAAAAAGGCAGAAAAAACGGAAAAATCGCTTCTGCAAGATATTGACAATCAACAACAAAAACGTTTCACGCGGTTGAAACGGATAACGACAAAAACAGAAAAAAACATCCTATGCAAACCATACTAGTTACCGGTCATGCGGGGTTCATTGGTTCAAATCTGGTGAAGCGCCTCTTCAAGGAAATGAAGGAGGGCACCATCGTGGGCATTGACAACCTCAATGATTACTATGACCCCAGCCTGAAAGAGTACCGGCTCCAGGAACTGGACAAGGCGAAGCCGGCGGGCATCAACTACATCTCCATCAAGGGGAGTATTGCGGACCGGGAGCTTATCAACAAACTTTTTGCCGAATACCAGTTTGACATTGTCGTGAACCTGGCCGCTCAGGCCGGGGTGCGCTACAGCATCGAGAATCCGGATGTGTATATTGAGAGCAACATCATCGGGTTCTACAATATCCTGGAGGCCTGCCGACACTCCTATGACTGTCATTCTGAGCAAAGCGAAGAATCTAGTTACCATGGCGTCCAGCATCTGGTCTATGCCAGTTCCTCCAGCGTCTATGGCGGCAACAAGAAGGTGCCGTTCTCAACGGACGACCGGGTGGACAACCCCGTGAGCCTGTATGCTGCCACCAAGAAGAGCAACGAGCTCATGGCCCACTGCTACAGCAAGCTCTACAACATTCCCAGCACCGGCCTCCGCTTCTTCACGGTCTATGGCCCTGCCGGCCGTCCCGATATGGCCTACTTTGGGTTCACCAACAAGCTGCTCAAGGGCCAGACCATCCAGATCTACAACTACGGCAACTGCCGCCGGGACTTCACCTATGTGGACGACATTGTTGAGGGAATAACAAGAGTGATGGCCAAGGCTCCTGCCAAGCAGACCGGCGAAGACGGTCTGCCTATCCCGCCCTACAAGGTGTACAACATCGGAGGTGGCCAGCCCGAGAACCTCCTGGACTTCGTGAACATCCTGCAGGAAGAACTCCTGAGAGCCGGTGTCCTGCCCAAGGACTACGACTTCGAGGCCCACAAGCAGCTGGTCCCCATGCAGCCCGGAGACGTCCCCACAACCTACGCAGACGCTACCGCCCTTGAGCGAGACTTTGGCTTCACCCCCAAGATCACCCTCCGCGAAGGTCTCCGCCACTTTGTCGAGTGGTATAAAGAGTACTACGGGTAATTCCCTCAACCCGAGAAAAAAACATACGATATGTCACAACAAGAACTTACATCATACCGGCTTTCGTCTCTGCAGGAGCCTTCCGACGATATGCTGCACGCCATCATGGAGCAGGTGGCGGAAAGTGCCAGACGTTCTACGGCCAAGTTCCAGGCTGAGTTGCATCGTCGTTTCGAACAAATACGTTTGTCAGGCAAATAGTAAGGCAGCCTTGCCAAGCAGTATGTAGCAGATATTCCTGAGTGGGCACAGATTCTATTGTGATTGCGATAATCAAAAAGACGAAAGACAATAGTGAACAGATAACAGTTGACAGTTAACAGATAATAGACAGATGCCACTGCCCTGGAGCGTGACTTTGGCTTCACCCCCAAGATCACCCTCCGCGAAGGCCTCCGCCATTTTGCCGAGTGGTATAAAGAGTATTACGGGTAAGTATTTATTCCCGCAAATAGAAATTCTATTCCCTATGGCAATATATCGTTAAAAACTTAAAAACTCTATAATTTTCAACTCATTACAACAACAATAGCCCGTTTCGGGGTGCCAGAGACACCCGCCGAACGACCTTGAACAAAAGCCGAAAAAAGTGTTAAAAAACCGCGGAAAAAATGCTTGAAAAATTTGGATAAGTGCTTGATTTTCAGTAACTTAGTAGTAACGACAAAACTAGTTACTATGACGAAAATCAAGCCCCTTATCCAGCTGAGAGAGATGATTGCGGCAGCCCTCTCAAGCATGACAAATTTAAGCAAAACTTTCGAAAAGTTCATCATCGATACTATGCAACTGTTTCTCACATCCTCCGGACGCATGAACTTCACCCAGATGGCGAGGTGCTCCTGCTCGTGTGAGAGCCGGTTCCGCCAGAACTTCAAGAAGCCCTTCGACTGGCTTTCGTTCAACCGCCACTTCCTTTCTCCAATGATGGGACATCGTATTGCAATAGGCATTGATCCGTGCTTCATTCCCAAGGCGGGGAAGAAGACTCCTGGCGTTGACTGGTTCTGGTCCGGTTGTGCCGGTGCGATCAAACATGGTCTTGAGATCCTGGGACTCTCCATTGTTGATGCGGATACCAAGGATGCCGTGTTCCTGAAAGCGGAGCAGACCTTTACCCAGAAGTGCCGTGGCCGAAAGCCCAACTGCACCAAGGGGATGGATGATCCCGATTCCCTCACGGGCTGGTATCTGAGGATGTTATG
>Ga0256406_1006741_pt1 | contig 11332 bp, 11 predicted proteins | sample RumenRJG_03DNA_FD_185986 | JGI IMG/M metagenome (GOLD analysis project Ga0256406, IMG submission 185986) | Bovine rumen microbial communities from Lethbridge, Alberta, Canada - RJG_03 | ecosystem: Host-associated > Mammals > Digestive system > Stomach > Rumen | place: Canada: Alberta | collected...
GGAGTTGATGAAGTCAAAAAAGAGCCTGATTGATCAGCGCCTTAAGTCTTTACTTAAAGCGGACAGAGCGGAACACAAAACTTTATTTGATGCCATGAACTACAGCCTTCTTGCAGGCGGAAAAAGAATACGTCCTTCTCTCTTTCTGATCGTACTTGATATGCTGGGGGTTGACAGCAGCAGATATATTGATACGGCCTGCACATTGGAATGCATTCACACCTATTCACTGATTCATGATGATCTGCCTGCCATGGATAATGATGACTTCAGGCGCGGAGTTTTGACCAATCATAAAGTCTTTGGCGCCGGCATGGCTACGCAGGCCGGAGATGGTCTTTTGACTTTTGCTTTTGAACTTCTGGCATCTCAGGAAATGATTCCTGCCCAGGTAAGGATTAAACTGGTTTCAATTCTCGCCCGGGCAGCGGGGCCGTGCGGTATGGTGGGAGGCCAGGCCCATGACCTGAAAGCTGAAAACAGGAACCTTTCCCTGAAAGAATTACAGATTCTTGATGCTGCGAAAACCGGTTGTCTGCTCATGGCACCCGTTAAAATGGCACTTACTATTGCCGGAGCAGATCAGGAAATTAAAGAGGCACTGGAAGCATATTCCTATCATTTAGGAATACTTTTCCAGATTACAGATGACCTTCTTGATATTAAGGGAAGTCTGGATGAAATGGGAAAAATGCCCGGTCAGGATGTGCTGGATCATAAGTCTACCTATGCCACCATTCTTGGACCTGAACAGGCTTTCAAGGCGGCAGAAAAAGAAGCTGAAGAGGCCAAAAAGGCCATATGTAATATCTCCTGTGAAACGGATGCCCTTCTTGAACTCGTGGATATGATTTTAAGCAGGTCCAGATAGAATCATAAACTCCGTAAATCCGCAAACTCCGGTAGTTAAATTTTGAGGTTCAGCTGTGTCAAATCAAAAAGTTAAAAAAGAGCGGCTTGATGTTCTTCTTGTAGAGCAGGGTTTTTTCGAAAGTCGAGAGAATGCAAAAAGGCATATTATGGAAGGTATTATCCTTGTCAATGACGTTCCTGTCGACAAGGCCGGTACAAAAGTTCCGATAGATGCCAGGCTTAGAATTAAAGGCCATGTCATGCCATATGTGGGACGGGGCGGCTATAAACTGGAAAAAGCCATCAAAGTCTTTCATATCGATTTAAAAGACCGAATCATGATTGATATCGGTGCATCCACCGGTGGTTTTACAGATTGCGCCCTTCAAAACGGGGCATCAAAAGTTTATGCCATAGATGTTGGTACAAATCAGCTTGACTGGAAGCTTCGTTCCAATCCAAAGGTTATCAATCTGGAAAAAACCAATATTAAATTTGTTACAGAAGAAACATTGGGTGAAAAAGTGGATTTTGCTTCTTCCGATGTTTCCTTTATCTCTGTTACAAAAATTATTCCCGCGGTAAAATCAGTTTTGAAAGATGACGGATCCCTTGTTATACTGATTAAGCCGCAGTTTGAGGCAGGACGGGAAAAAGTTGGAAAAGGTGGTATTATAAGAGATAAATCGGTTCATGAGGAAGTTATTTCTGATACGCTGGATGCCTTTGATCAAGAGGGACTGTATTGCTGGGGCCTGACATTTTCTCCTATTAAAGGCGGTTCCGGAAATATAGAATTCCTGGCGTGGTTAAAAAGAGAGAAGCCCGAGACTATTTTGACGCCGGAGAACATTCATGAAACAGTGGAAGAGGCCCATGTCATTCTGAAAGGCAATGCAAATGAAATTCGGAATCTACCCCAACCTTGAAAAAAAGGATTTGAAGCAGCCGCTTTTTCAGCTTTTGAAAATCCTGAGATCTGAAAATATTTCCTATACACTTCCCGAAGAAATGAAACCGGGAATCGAAGCACTCGGATTTGAAAATGAATGTTATGAACCTACGGTTTCCATGAGAAAGAAAGATGTAATCCTTTCTATTGGAGGGGATGGTTCTTTTCTGGGGGCTGCTCGTATTTTCAGAAATTCACCAGTGCTTATGGCAGGCATCCATCTTGGGGAACTGGGATTTTTGAATACAATTACCTGTGAAGATATGGAAAGAAGAATCCATATGATACTGGACCATGATTTTCTGGAGGAGTCCAGGATTTATCTTTCTTCTTTTATCCTTAAACAGGGAGCTGAACGGAAAGAACTTCCGGATGTTCTTAATGATGTGGTGATCGGACATGATCAGATTGGCCGGTTGACACGACTGCGATTTTCCCTGAATGGTCATTTTATACAGGAATACGCTGCGGACGGTTTAATCGTATCTTCGCCTACCGGCTCCACAGGTTACTCGTTATCCTGCGGCGGCCCGGTGCTTGGGCCAGAAGACGATCATATGATTGTTATTCCTATATGTGCCCATACGTTGCAGCGATTTCCCATTCTTCTTAAAAACAAGGATACCATTGAAATTACGGCTCCTGAGAGGGAGGGGAATCTTCATATCTCTCTGGATGGGGCTTATGATGAAGAATTCGATAATTCAGATCGACTTATAATCAGGGCGGTCTCTAAACCGATCCGGTTTATCCGTTTCAGGGATATGGAATTTTTTTCCGGTATTTCAAGAAAACTGATCAGAAAAATTTTTGAAAATCAATAATTTATTTCAAATTTCATTTGACTTCCTGTCTAAATAAAGCTATAATATCTAAGTCATTGTACATAGTGCTATGGCGCAACCGCACGAAAATGGCTTGTACAAAATGCAGAAATGCTGCCATATTCGGCGAGTATAGTAAAGAGGAGGTGCACAAATGTACGCAATCATTAAAACAGGTGGTAAACAGTACTGTGTTGAAGAAGGTAAAGTCATTACCGTTGAAAAGCTCGATGCTGAAAAAGGTGCTGAAGTAACTTTTGAAGAAGTTCTTCTCGTATCCGGTGATGATGTAAAGATTGGTCAGCCCACTGTTGCAGGTGCTAAGGTAACCGGCAAGGTTCTTGAACAGGGCAAGGCTGCAAAAATCCGTATTTTCAAATACAAAGCTAAATCCAACTACCGTCGTCGTCAGGGTCATCGTCAGCCGTTCACAAAGGTTCAGATCGAAAAGATCGAAGGCTGATGATTACTGTAACAATGCATACCAATCAGAAGGGTCTTTATGATGGATTCCATATAGAAGGGCATGCAGACGGTTTTGAAAAAGATGGGGAATACGATCTGATTTGTGCCTCAGTCAGTGCCATTACCCTGACTATAGCGGCAGGACTTCGGGATGTTCTGCATATGGAGGGAACCTTTGATTCGGATTTTGGTTATATGGATGTTCACCTTGATTCTCCCGGAGATTCAAGGGGACAGGCATTGATCGAAACGATGGTCAATGGACTGCAGCAAATTGACAGGCAGTATCCTCATCATGTATTGATTTTTGATAAAAAGGGGTGAATTTCATGTTACTTTTCAATCTTCAGTTATTCGCTCATAAAAAAGGTGTTTCCAGCACAAAGAACGGCCGCGATTCCAATGCACAGCGTCTTGGAACCAAGATGCATGCAGGCCAGATTGCCAAGCCGGGCAACATCATCGTTCGCCAGAGAGGCACCCATCTCCACCCGGGTCTGAATGTAAAGCTTGGCAAGGACGATACCCTCTTTGCTACAGCTGAAGGCAGAATTGCATTTGAACGCCTTGGCAGAGATAAAAGACAGGTTAGTGTATATCCTGTAAATGAATAACAGCATAAAAAACCGCAAAGTCTGAGGAATCAGCTTTGCGGTTTTTTTATGCCATTTTCTGATTTTTATATTGACGGACTGGAAATTTTATACTACCATAGTTTTAAATTAAAATAATACAGGTATAAACCTATATACGATGAATGGGGGAGATTACTATGATCAATGTATTGGTCAATGGGGCAGCGGGCCGCATGGGTAGTGAAGTTGTCCGTTCCATTGCCGCAGAAGAAGGGCTTACTGTCTGTGGTGCAGTCGATCCGGGTGCTGCCGGAAAAGATTTGGGTGAAGTTGTTGGAACCGGTCATAATGGTATTACGATTTCACCATCCCTTGAAGAAGCTTTTGCAAAAGGAAAGCCTGATGTGGTGGTTGATTTTACAAGCCCCAGGGTCATATACAAAAATGCCAGGTATGTTTTGGAACAGGGGGTAAATATGGTCATTGGGACCACCGGCCTGACTGCTGAACAGAGAAAAGAACTGGCAGCAATTGCTGATAAAACCGGCGCAAATGGTCTCGTAGCACCTAATTTTTCCCTGGGGGCGGTACTCCTTATGAAAGTATCCGCAGAAATTGCCAAGTATCTGCCAAATGCTGAAATCATTGAACTTCATCATAATCATAAGTATGATGCTCCTTCAGGAACTGCAAAACTGACTGCTGAAAAGATGGCAGCTGCTCGTATGAAAGATCCTGAACCGGATGAAACAAAGGAAAGCCTTCCCGGCGTAAGGGGCGGCAAGTATGAAGGCATTACGATTCATTCAGTTCGTCTCCCCGGCTATGTGGCTCATCAGGAAGTCCTTTTTGGCGGTTATGGTGAAATCCTTACACTTCGGCATGATTCTCTCGACAGGAAGTCCTTTATGCCTGGCGTCATGCTCGCCTGCAGAAAATGCATGACCGTTAAAGGCCTGGTTTATGGTCTGGAAAATTATTTGGAATGAGGTGCTTTTATGAGTAAACTCCCGCGCGTTGCTATCCTTGGCGCTACCGGCGCTGTAGGTCAGGAATTTATTAAACTGATTGAAGAAAGAAATTTTCCTTTTTCTTCTTTAAAACTTCTTGCATCCAAACGTTCAGCCGGCAAGAAATTAATTGTATGCGGAAAAGAATATACCGTAGAAGAAGCAAAACCGGAATCCTTTGAAAATATCGATATTGCCCTTTTTGCGGGTGGAAATATCAGCAAAACACTTGCCCCGGAAGCGGCAAAGAGAGGGGCCGTAGTTATTGATAATTCCTCTACGTTCCGTATGGACCCGGAAGTACCGCTGGTAGTCCCGGAAATCAATCCGGAGGATATTTCCTGGCATAAGGGAATCATTGCTAATCCGAACTGCTCTACCATTATCATGCTGATGGCTTTGAAACCAATTCATGATTTATCCAGAATTCGCAGGATTGTCGTCAGCACTTATCAGGCAGTGTCCGGAGCAGGCAAGGACGGGATTGATGAATTGCTGGATGAGACGGCAGCCATTGCCGGGGGAAAAGAATATGAACCAAAGATTCTTCCTTCCGCCAGCCTCCCAAAGCATTATCAGATTGCTTACAATGTCATTCCCCAGATTGATATTTTCCTTGATAACGAATATACCAAGGAAGAAATGAAAATGGTCAATGAAACCCACAAGATTTTTCATGATGATAAAATTGCCATTACGCCCACTGCTGTCCGCGTTCCGGTAGTAAGAAGTCATGCGGAATCTATCTATATTGAAACGGAAGAACCCCTCAGTACTGATGAAGTCAAGAAAGCCATTTCCGGCTTCAAGGGGGCTGTTCTTGTAGATGATATCGAAAACATGGTTTACCCAATGCCTCTTGATACTTCAAATAAGACAGATGTTGCTGTCGGCCGTATCAGAAAAGATCTCTATGAACCCAATGGAATCAATCTCTGGTGCTGCGGCGACCAGATTCGCAAGGGAGCAGCATTGAATGCACTCCAGATTGCGGAATACATGCTGGATCATAATATGATTAAATAATTTTTGAAAAAATTTCCAGGGAGGAAGAAATATGGCTATTGCTAAATTTGGTCGTGTCATTACTGCCATGATTACTCCATTTAAAGAAGACGGCAGCGTAGATTATGAAAGTGCGGCAGCACTGGCAAAACACCTTGTTGAACATGGCTCTGAGGGTATTCTCGTAGGCGGTACTACCGGTGAAGGCGCTACGATGACATCTGAGGAAAAATTGAAACTCTATAAAATCATTGTAGATACGGTAGGCAGGAATGGGTCAGGGAAGAAAGTACCGATTATGGGAAATATTGGAACCATCAGCACTCTTGATTCTATTCGTTTTGGCCGGGAAGCAGCAAAAACAGGCATAGATTGTGCTCTTGCCATTGTTCCTTTCTATGTAAAGCCTAATCAGGAAGGTATGTATCAGCATTTCAAAGCGATTGCCAAACATGTGGACCTGCCCATTGTCCTGTATAATGTTCCCGGCCGTACCGGCGTATCCATCCAGCCGGAGACCATTAAAAGGATTGTGGATGAATGCCCGAACGTAGTAGGTATCAAAGATGCAACCGGTAACTGGGATCAGGTCACAAAAGAAAAAGCTCTGCTTCCTGATGATTTTATGATTTATAGTGGGGATGACGCATTTACCCTGCCGATTCTTGCCGGCGGCGGTGTAGGTGTTATTTCGGTAGCAAGCCATGTCATTGGCGACGATCTGCTGGCTATGATTGACGAATTCCAGAAAGGAAATCTGGAAGCAGCCATGAAGCTGCATATCAAAATGTATCCGATTATGAAGGGCATGTTCTTCATTGCCAGTCCGATTCCGGTCAAGACAGCTACCAATCTGATCGGACAGCCGGGCGGACACTTCAGACTGCCTATTGTGGAGCCATCCGAGGCAGAAAAGGCTCATGTTTACCAGATGCTGAAAGACTACGGCGGTCTGGTCAAGTAAATTCCTCAAAAAAGTTCCTTTTCGCAGGAAAAGGAACTTTTTTATGTCCGTTCGGTTCTGTATTTTTGCATTGGCTTTTAGAGCATGATAAAATGAAGAAAAATTATTTGTTATACTGTATTTTAGAAATTAAGAGAGGCAAGCCGTGAAAGAATTAAATCTTCTACAGCAGAAAATAATTACAGATGGCGTGATTAAACCGGGAAACGTGCTCAAGGTCGACAGTTTTTTAAATCATCAGATTGATGTTCCATTTATCAGCCGATTGGGACAGGAATTTAAAGTGCTTTTTGGCGACAGAAAAATTGATAAAATCCTGACAATTGAAGCATCCGGAATTGGGATTGCCTGTCTTACGGCTGTTTATTTCAATGTACCTGTCGTATTTGCCAAAAAATCAGCCGGCTCTAATATGGATAAAGATGTTTATGCTACGGAAGTGAAATCATTTACCCATAATAAGGTGAATCATGTTATTGTTTCAAAGAAATATTTAAATAAAGGGGAACATATCCTTATTATGGACGATTTTCTGGCCAATGGCTGTGCAATTAAAGGATTGATTGATCTTGTCAATCAGGCAGGAGGAATCGTTGAAGGAGCTGGAATCTGCATTGAAAAAGGATTCCAGGGCGGTGGCGATGAACTGCGTTCTGAGGGTATAGATGTCAAATCCCTCGCGATTATAGATCAAATGGATCCCGAAACCGGGACAATTGTTTTCAGGTGAGGGAATTATATGGAAGATAAAGAAGATGCCATTTACCAGTTGAAAGGAGATATCCCCATCAGAAAAAGCCATCCCTTTCGGATTGCAGCATGTACTGGCTATGTTTGTGGCCAATATTGCACCTATCCTGATTGTATCAGGAGTAGTAAAAATGGCACCGGAAGAAACGGCATCCCTGGTCCAGTCAGCCATGATTGTGGCTGGCGTTGGTTCACTGCTGCAAATGTTTCCACTTTGGCGTTTTGGCAGTGGTTTGCCAATTATTATGGGAATCAGTTTTACTTTTGTCTCTGTCTCCTGCGTAATTGGGACTAAGTACGGCTATGGAGCTGTTCTTGGCGCTGCATTGATTGGCGGTATACTTGAAGGTCTTCTTGGTCTTGGTGCTGCCTGGTGGAAAAAACTGGTTCCACCTATCGTTTCCGCATCGGTTGTAACCGCTATTGGATTTTCTCTTCTTCCCATCGGTGCGAACTCCTTTGGAGGAGGTTTTGGAGCGCCGGATTTTGGTGATGCAAAGTATCTTATTGTTGGTTCTGTTACTCTCGTATCCTCCCTTATGTTTAATATCCGCGCCCACTCTTACTATAAGCAGCTGTCCGTTCTTTTTGGACTGATAGTTGGGTATATAACAGCTTATTTTTACGGCATGGTAGATCTTACACGGCTTTCCGGATCTGATCTTGTGTCTTTCCCGACGTTTATTCCCGTATCTCTTGAGTTCCATCCCGATGCCATTCTCTCAGTTTTCCTCATTTTTCTGGTCTCTGCTACAGAAACGCTCGGGGATACAAGCGCCCTTGCAACAATGGGGTTTGGCAGGCCGCCGACGGGGAAGGAAGTATCCGGCGCTATTGCAGTAGATGGTTTCGTCTCAAGCATTTCCTCCTTGTTTGGCTGTTTACCGATTACGTCTTTCAGTCAAAATGTAGGGCTCATTGCGATGACAAAAGTGGTAAACCGTAAAGCTGTTGGCTGCGGAGCAGTGATTATGATTCTTGCGGGATTTTTTCCTGTCCTTGGCGTTATTTTGGCTTCACTTCCAGATGCAGTACTTGGCGGCTGTACATTGATGATGTTTGGATCGATTGTTGTAAGTGGGGTTCGCATGCTTGGCGACTGTGGTTATTCCCAGAGAAATATGAGTATTGCTGCACTTTCCCTTTCCATCGGATTAGGGTTTACCCAGACGCCGCAGATTTTCCATATTTTTCCTGATTTGTTCAGAAGCGTTTTTGCCGATAACTGTGTAGCAGTGGTCTTTATTGTTTCCATGATTCTGAATCTTGTTTTTCCTGAGGATAAAGAAGGCCCGAGAATTGTAGAGTAAGTAATAAAATAAGCCTGTCTGTGGTTTGATAACCCCGTAGCAGGCTTATTTTTATTTATCCCGGATTTTTTATTTAAAAAAATGAAAGGCATACAGGATACAAGGAATTCCTATACTAATATTAGGAAATGAATCCACTGCAAACAGTTTGTCATTCAGTCTTAAGAAGACAGGGCTGCCATATCCATTGATCCAATGGCAGTCCCTGCAATTGAATTACCTCCCGTATCCGGATAAGAGCAGGCGGATTGTTTTATTCTTTTATATCTGTAGGAATGGCCACAATTGTCCTTTGATGCGTATAATTAACAAGTCCGGGAGGACCATCCGGTATTTTTCTGACATATTTAATGTAAGTATAATCTACATCTACTTTGCCGGAATCTTTTCCCTTACTGTTAAAGGCAGCAAGGGCGGCCACTTTCTCAATGGTAGCCTGTGGAACGGGCTGATTTTCCGTTTCGATGACAATGTGAGAGCCCGGAATTCCTTTTGCGTGAAACCAAAGATCTGATTTGCCCGCTTTATGAAGGGTAAGGTATTCATTCTTTGTATTGCTGCGCCCTATATAAATACGGAAGCCATCAATTGTCCGTTCCTCGATTTTTATGACGTTCGTGTTTTTATGGGCGGATTTACCCTGGCTTTTCAGGTATTTATCTATCTCGGATGCTTTTAATTCATTTCTGAAAGCATCCAGTTCCTGCCTGTTTTTAATTTGTTCCGCAAAGAAAAGCGAATCATTGAGATAGGCAAGTTTATTTTCACATTCCTTCAATTTTTCCAATCCGATTGAGGAGCGGGTCTTCATTTTGTTATACTTTTTAAAATAAAGTTGACTGTTGGCAGTAACGCTCAGGAGGGGATCAACAGGTATTTCTACATTCTCCGGCGGGTCTTTGAACAGATTGGATACGATCAGCTTATTTCTGTAGTCGATTTTTTCATAGGCATAAATGGAAAGAAGAGTTCCCCACAGTTTATACTGCCCCATAAGTTCTGTTTCTTTCATTTCGCCGGAAATCCTGGAGATTTTCCGCTCCTCTTTTTTAATCAGGCTCTTTAGATGTTTTGTATATTCCTGTACAGCTGCTTTTATAGAACCGGCACCGCTTTCAGATGCTCTGGCAAGCCATTCAAGAATATCTATTTTTTCTCCTGCCTTTTTCAGGAATGTCAGGGGGACTGGTGATACGGTTTGCCTTCCACCTTCTTGATAGAGATAGCAGGTATCCGAATTTTTAAGATTCTCGGAAAGCCGTGCAATCTCTTCAGCCAGCCGTTCTTTATCGCCGGAAGTCAATGCATCGATAGTTTTATCATTGGAAATGCCTGCCCGGTACATGAGTTCATTAACCAGATATCTTGAAAAACCGTTAAAAGACGCAAAAAGCCACTGGTCAACCGGAATCTGCTGAGAACTGCTATATGCAAGGATTTCGCCAATTTCAGAAGCTTTAAATTTCATAAAGTCCATACGGGAAGAATTGGACGGCAGGCTGTAAGTTTCTCCGGGAACAAGCAGACGCTCCAGTTTTCTGCCCCGGAGGCAGGCATCTATAATAGTATTATTTTCAGTAAGAACGATGTTAGGGGACGCAGGCAGGAGCTCAACCAGTAAGTTACGTGTAATGATTTCTCCTCCGGCTTCAATCCTGTCAAGTGATATGCGTATAATACGGTCCATGGCAATTTGTTCCATGCCTGAAAATCTTGCACCCTCCATATATTTTCTGAGCGTCATGCAGAACGTCTGGGAGGGAGAATATTGTTTTTTATTTTTTCCTTGAGAGGCTATATAAATAACCGGAGGGTTATAGGTATTTAAAACAAGGTCAACAGGATGTCCTTCAGGAGAAAAGAATTCGATATCCATGATACGGTTGTCAATTTGATGGATTTGACGAATCTGGGAAAACATCAGCGACTTGTTCAGTTTCTTGACCAGAAGAAATAAAGCAGCACTGTCAATCTGCATGATAAACCTCCTTTAAATGATTTTTTATTAGTATAGCATATTTTTTTCAGAAAAATCGGCATTCATAGTTTTTACATAATGATTGATACTGCAGGGACTGGGATGATAAAATAAAAGTCGGGAAAAGTTACCAAACCAATACAATAAATTTTGATGATAGTGAGGAGTGATCCGATGAACAGTATGACCGGATTTGGCAGAGGAACTGCATCAAGCCCTTTGGGGACATTGAATACGGAAATTAAATCAGTGAACAGTCGTTTCCTTGAATTGAATATCCGCAGCAATCTTTATTCAGCACTGCTTGAAGATATTGCCTCAAAGGCAGTGAAACAGAAGATTTCCCGCGGAAAAGTTAATATATCTCTGTCCTTTATTCCTGCTGCAGGCGGAAAAAAATGGAACGTCGCTCTAGATAGTAATCTTCTGGAAGCTTATCTCATGACAATGAATAAATGCCGCCGCATGGAAGGAATCCGGGCTAAAAAGCCTTCTGTTTCGGAACTTTTAAAACTTCCCGAACCATTTATCAGAGTCACACAGGAGTCTCTTGATGATCAAGCCATGGAGCAACTGGTGCAGGAGTCTGTAAATGAGGCGCTCCGGAATCTTCTGGAGATGAGAAGCAGGGAAGGAGAAATCCTTAG
>Ga0256406_1006742_pt1 | contig 11329 bp, 10 predicted proteins | sample RumenRJG_03DNA_FD_185986 | JGI IMG/M metagenome (GOLD analysis project Ga0256406, IMG submission 185986) | Bovine rumen microbial communities from Lethbridge, Alberta, Canada - RJG_03 | ecosystem: Host-associated > Mammals > Digestive system > Stomach > Rumen | place: Canada: Alberta | collected...
GACATTTCCAAGGTTTGGCTGGCCGGTATACACAATCCACTGAAACGTTGGCTATGGATTCGCCTTCAGACGTTGCGGCGTATCTTTGTGGCTCGTCATTACGATTGCGTCGTAGTGCTCTGTAAGGCTGACGAACGAAAATGGCGACGCTACATTCATCATGTGGTGACGATCTATAACCCCCTGATGATCTCACCCAGTGCCATAGCCGCCTGTGACAAGCCTATGGCCATTGCGGTAGGTCGTCTTGACTACCAAAAAGGTTTTGATTACCTCATAGAAGCCTGGGCGATAGTCGCCAAGAAACACCCCGAATGGCGGCTCAATATCTTTGGCGAGGGCAGTCTCAGAAGTGAGTTGCAAGCTCAGATTGACCGTAACGGGATCCACGATAAGGTCATGCTGTGTGGTCGTACCGACAATATCATGGAAAAGTATCTTGCGAGCAGCATCTTCGTACTTAGTTCCCGCGATGAGGCTTTCGGCCTGGTCATCACCGAGGCAGAGGCGTGTGGACTGCCGGTCATCACCTTTGATTGTCCCAGCGCCCCTGCAGAGCTGGTGGATGACGGCTGTAATGGATATGTGATTCCGAGAGTCGGCGATGTGGAAACGATGGCGGCCCGGATCTGCGAACTGATAGAGAATAGCTCTCTGCGCAAGGCAATGGGAAAGCATTCCGTCGCCTTTGCAGAGAGATTCAAGGAAGAGAAGATTTGGAAGGAATGGAAGGAATTGTACTCGCAAGCGTAACAATGCTGCGATGGCGTATGGATCATCTTTTAGAATGTAGGTTAACGTTTAAAAAAGGAATAACATTACAAGAATGTCTTGCGTTTTTAGTTTAACGATCCACTACGTGGAATAAAGAATAATGCCGAATATTAAGAATATATATTTTCTATATTCGTTAAAATTCTTGATGCCATCGAAGATGGCGAGTTAAAAGAAAAGAACACGCATTTATGGATGATAAGCCCTCTCCGAGCCGCTAAGTTCGTAAAGAATATACAAAGTATTGTCATTCGGTTTTTAAGTTGAGATTGGAATAAGAAGTAAAAGTTATCATGTCTAAGCAAACAACAACACTCATCAAAGGTCTTGCGATACTGATGATGCTGTGGCTACACCTGTTCAATGACGCACATGTCGGAGCTGCCGCCCCCTTGTTGTTTATTGGAGGAGTGCCTGTAGTTTCTCTGATTGCACGGGCCTGTAATCCCGTTGATCTCTTCATCGTGTTGAGCGGCTATGGCTTCCGCTATACCTTCTATCATGGTGACGTGAGTGTGAGGTTGCAGTTCCGTCGGCTATTGAAACTCTACATTTGTTATTGGCTGACATTAATCATTTTTGTTGGCATTGGCAGTTTTGTGAATCCGGCTAATTATCCCGGCTCATTCTCTAAAGTGCTGTTAAACGTTACAAGCCTTGATCATACCTATAATTATGAGACGTGGTTTCTGTTACCTTACGCCATCGTGAGCATCTTTGCGAGGAGAATATTCCAACTTCAAAATAAGATTGGAAACCTTTGGTCGTTGGCTATCTGGATAGTTCTGTATCTGGCTTCCTGTTTCGTTATTAGTCGTAATCTCGTTCCGCAAGTGCCTGTTGTTGGTGATGTGTTGTCAACGATGGTAGTTTGTGTGAAGTTCGTTTTCCCCTTTGTAATCGGCTCGTGCTTGTATGATATTGCTGTACGTAACAATGGGTTGAAGTTGAGATGGCTGAATACTTGGAAAGCCTTGTCTTTGCTTCTGCTACTCTTGCTTTCTCATACTCTGTTCCATTCCCAGGCACCCAATCCTCTCTATGCGGGGGGGGTGACAATACTCATGAACAATATCAGCTTCCCATCCACTGTTGATAAGGCTCTTTCCGTCCTTGGAAAATATTCCATGCCGATGTGGCTGACGCACACCTATTTCAGCATCTACCTTTTCAGCAGTCTCATCTATGGCTTCCGTTATCCGTTGCTCATTTATGTGGTGTTGGTGGGGGTAAGCCTGGTGACAGCATATTTAGTAATGTTAGTCACTAAGAGATTATATCATTTTTTATTTTGTTAAGGTTAGACATATGTTGCGCGAATTTGCAGTTTGGCTTAAAGATATTTTCTTAAGAGAGTCAAGACTCATACTAAGATATTACCGCCCTTTTTGCTATCCGAAGTGGGAAGGGGGCAATTCAACGAATGTTTTGATGGTGGATAACCACGTACAGCATGGTGGGATGTTTGACTGTCTGAAGGGTATCATTTCTATCTATGCTATCTCAAAGGCTCAGCATAAAGACTTTAGAATTCATTTTGTCTCTCCTTTCCATTTGGAGGATTATCTGTGCCCAAACGAATATGACTGGAGGCTTGGCGCAGACTCGCTGAACTATCATTTCCCATTCTCCCGTCCTGTCTTCGCTTACGGAGAATTTGCGCATCCGCGCAGGCTGTGGAAAAACAGGCGCGGTCAGACTCATTTTTATTATGGTTACAACTCGCTGGATAAGGTGAATGCGCATTTTGGCACACGATATGAATGGAATGAACTCTATAAAGAGTTGTTCCGCCCTCAACCTCATCTTCAAGAGCTGATCAACCACTATAAAGGGGATATAGGGGGCGATTACATTGTAACACATTTCCGTTTTCTAAATCTGTTGGGCGACAAGATGGAGTATGCAGAAATGAATCCAACCTTGCCTGCGGACGAGCAGGACAAGTTGATGGAGAAGTGCAAGAATGCCATAGCAGAGCTGATGAAGATGCATCCTGGTAGTCGGGTGATGTTGGCTACAGACAGTAACCGGTTTGTGGAATACGTACGTCAGTGCATTCCCGATATCTATACCATACCCGGGAAGATCAAGCATGTTGGAACGGCACAAACAGCATCGGATGCAGAGGTGACAAAAATGTTTCTCGATTATTATTTGATAGGTGGGGCATTGAAGGTGTATAGTCTTTGGACTACGGGCATGTGGAAGAGTGCCTTCCCTCAGTATGCAGCGATGATAGGAGGACGACCATTTGAAAGAATTGAAATTCATTAATTTGGTAGATCTACAGAATTAACATGTTACTCAGCTTTATAATACCATTATATAATGGCGCGTCTTCTATCGGAAGTTGCTTGGATAGTATATTGGGATTTGGAATGTCACCTAACGACTTTGAGATTATTGTCATCAATGACGGCAGTAAGGACGAATCAGCATGTGTCGTAGAAAAATATGTAGAGGAGCATCCGCAAATCAAACTTTTCAATCAGCCTAATCGGGGTGCTTCTGCTGCACGTAATTTAGGGTTAGATGTTGCAAAAGGAGAGTTTGTTTGGTTTGTTGATGCTGACGATATGGTTTTGCTTGATACGGATCCAATATCGCTAATACATCAATTTCAAGGCGCGGAGTTGATTGCCTTTAATTATATTCGACAAGATAGTAGTAAGAAAGAAAAAATCATCATTTTCAATGAGAACAAACAGTTGACAGGCTTGGAAATGATGAAAACATATAATCTATATCTTTGGAATAAGCTTTTCCGTCGATCGACCATTGGTGAGGTCCGCTTTGTTAATGGAACTGTCAATCAAGAAGATATGTATTTTTGCTTGCAAGTTTTGGTAAAAACAAAAAATGTCCAAGGCATTAACAGAACTGGATATCTTTATGACTGCACTAGCAAAACGTCAACAACTCGCAGTAGCGGTTTGAGACACTACGTTAAAAACTATCAGGATTCCGTGCTTATACAAGGAAGCATTAAGCGAATGGCTGATGCAATGACCGACAAGCAGATCAAAGCTCAACTTATGGAGATTGACAATTTCTGCGTCATCAATCATTTTTATATTATTTTGCGATGGTATGGTTATAATCGTTTAAAAAGAGCTGTCAAGGACTATGGTGCCTTAGGATTGTATCCGTTAGGAAAGTGTGCTTTCTTGCGTCAGAATCTGTTTAGAATTTTTGCTAATGTTCGTTGGCTATTGCTGCTTTCTGGTTTTATACTCTATACATGCAATCGAAAGAAAAGTTAGAAAGATTAGATAGATATTCTTAGAAAATTTTGCGATATTTTGAATAAATAGTTATCTTTGTACTCAAATGTTATACGCTGTTATCTTCTGTATCATCATGGGCTGTTATTTCAGTACACGAAATACGCCTGCTGCTCATAATTCAACCACATTGGCCTGGATTATGTTTGCCCTTGCTATGGTTGTTGGAATGGGTGATATGTTAGGAGGATATGACCGATATAGTTATTGTCAATTATTTGATTGGACAGCTGATGATGTGTTGGCTGAAAAAAATCCAATGTCATCAGATTCCGGCATAATGGGATATTCCCATGAAATGGCATATGTTCTCATCAATGTTATTATTGCTCATGTAACAGCTAATAGGTATATTTTCATTCTTTTATTGACGTTATTCGTCTACTTTATGTTATACTTGTCATTAAAAGATTATTTGGACAACTATCCATTAGGCTTACTCATGTTCACGGCATTGTATTTCTTCTTTACTTTTACCTATTTGAGACAAGTGTGCGCAACATGCTTTGCTTGGTATGCTTACCGATATGTTATTAGGAGGAAGTTGCTCCCTTTTCTTGTATGTTGTTTCGTCGCGTATAAGTTCCACAATTCAGCGATCATTTTCTTACCAATGTATTTTATCCCTATAAAAAAGTATCCTAAGAGTTTGGTAATTAAGGTAATGTTAGCTCTTTTAATTATTGGATCTACTGGATTATCGGCTAGCCTTTATTCTATTTATGGTGATGCTTCAGGCGCTGACGAACGTGCAGCTCAGTATGAACAAACTGGTCATAATTTTAGATTAGATTACGTTATAGAGGTTTTTGTGTTCCTTTATGTCATTTTAAAGAATTACGATCGTATTCCGAATGATGTAAAGCACATCGTTTTCTTGAATGCCAGTCTGATGTTCTGTGCTATTCTGCTCTTCTTTGTGACAAATTCAAGTGCAGGCAGACAAAGTTGGTATTATATGATAGGAATTATTTATACTCTTTCATATCTTGTAACCACAAGCAATAAATCGTCTAAATTACCTTTGTGTATATATATATTAATGACTGTTCTTTTCCTGCGAATAGATATATTATGGGGAGATTTAATTAATCCGTATAAAACATTCTTGACAAATGGCCATCGTCAAAATGACCATATATATCAATTATACGAATATGATGATAATTATGATAAAAATAAGCTTTATCGGCCATTGTTTTATCTAAAATAAAGCGTTATTGATTGTATTATGGATAGAAACACATCACAAACAATAACGGTTTTGCGCTTTCCGCTGATTGTCGCTGTCGTATTGTTGCATACATATATCATCAATCGTCCAATAGGTGGTGTTGTATATGTCAGGTCAGGACAATTTCCTTTGTTTGATTTATTTAGCTATATTTATCAAAGTGAAATTGCTAATTTCTCGGTGCCTTTATTCTTTTTCATTTCAGGCTATTTGTTTTTTATAGGTTTCAACCGATTCGAGTGGGGAAAGTTTAAAACTAAATGGAAAAAGCGAATACATACTCTCTTAATTCCGTTTTTATTATGGAACACCATATTCATGCTTTTTATTGAGTGTGTCCATATTGTTGCACCTTCCTTACTTACCTATAAAAAGGTATTTACAGATATGACAACAAATGAAATCCTTGATAGTTTTTGGAACTTGAATCAAGGGCTTATTCCACTTTGGTTTATTCGTGATTTGATGATTATCAATATGTTTTCTCCTATTGTTTATATCCTTTTAGATAATAAACGTAGTAAACTAATACTGTTAGGCTTTACTTTATTATTCTTATCTGGGAAATTCCATTACGAGCCCGGTGTTGGTATGCGTTGTGCCTATCCCTATATGTTGGGTGCTTGGTTTAGCGTCCATTCTTTGGATTTCATACAGCAATTGAAAAAATATATGGTTCAATTAAGTGTTTTGTTACTGATATTGGTATCTGTTGATACTTGTCTTTGGGGTCATGGTATTTTTTTCTTTTCGTTGAATAGACTTGCTCAGGTTATTGGTGTCCTTACGATTCCCCTTTGGTTTTCCAAGGCCATTGAGACTGGAAGACTCAAACCAAATAAGTTTTTGGCAAATGGATCGTTCTTCGTATTCGTATTTCACATGTTCATTATCTATATCCCTGCTAAGTTGTGGGTTTATATTTTGCCAGTAAATGGCTGGACAGCCACACTTGCGCTTGTGATGATTCCTATTATCGTGGCTTATATGTGTTTGGGTATATATAGATTGCTTAATTTATTGATGCCAAGGATGATGGCTGTTGCCATGGGAGAAAGAACAAGATGAAAGAGCCAATCATTACAATGGTTACGCCAACGTTCAATCGTGGTGAAATGTTGCCTTCTTTATTCCACAGTTTGTGTGCACAAACGTGTATGGATTTTTGTTGGTTGTGTGTTGATGATGGCAGTACTGACAATACGAAGAATGTAATTGAAAATTTTATTCAGTCTTGTAGACAAACAAATCAAAGTTTTGCTATAGATTATCTTTATAAGCCCAATGGTGGCAAGCACACAGCACTTAATTTGGCCATAAAGACGGTGAAGACGGAACTGTTTTTCATTGTTGACTCGGATGATGTGCTCACCCCAGACGCTGTGGAGACGGTCCTTCGTGACTGGGATCGGGTGAGAGACCAAGACTTGTGTGGCATTGGCTATCTGCGAGGTTATGACAGCAGCAAGGTGATAGGGGATCGCTATACCGCAGACGGATTGGTGGATACGTTTATCAATGAGCGTTACAACCGTGGTATCAACGGAGACAAGGCGGAGGTGTGGGTGACGAAATGCCTGCAAGAAGCAGGTGGCTTCCCCGAGTATCCGGGAGAGAGATTCATCTCAGAGTCGGTGCTGTGGATTAAAATGGCAAGAAAGCGAAAGATGCTTTTCCGCAACAAGATCATTTATATCACTGAGTATCTGTCTGGTGGATTGTCTGATTCCGGTCGGGCATTGCGTTTCCGTTGCCCTCATTTAATGGCTTATGGCAGTTTGGAGACAATGAGTAAGGAGTTCTCGTGGAAGATAAGGCTGAAAGAGACGCTACTCTATATTGTCTATTGTAAATTTGGACATTTGAGCGTGAGTCGAATTCTTAATTGCGCTCATCGATTGATGGTTGTTGTTTGCCTGGTTCCGGGGTGGGTACTATATCATTACTGGAAGAAAAAATATAATATTTAGATAGATGGATGTTATGAATATTGTTTGTTGTACGGATCACAACTATGTCATGCCAACAGGTATTATGCTGAAATCTTTAGCTGTGAATCATCCTGGTCAGCATTTACAAGTTTTTTGCGTTGTTGATCCGTCTGTGACAACACGGGACTTCAATTTGTTAGAAATATCCTTCGGGAGTGAAATCCACTTTTGTAGTTATCATGCAGAAATGATACCATCTCCACAGATTGGAATAACTAACAAACATGTAACTGCAGCAGCATATTTGAGGCTGTTTCTTACAGAAATTCTGCCTTCAGATATAACAAAGGTAATTTATCTCGATGGTGATACAATCGTTAGGGGACCTCTGAATGAACTTTGGGAAACAGATATCGAAAACTATGCATTGGGCGTGGTTAAAGATATGGATGAATGTCCTAACTTGTTAAGAGTAGATTATCCTCAAAAGTATGGCTATTTTAATTCAGGCGTATTGCTAATTAATTTGATTTACTGGAGAGGGCATCATCTACAAGAACGTTTTCTGAAGTGTATGAAAGAGAATGGTGAGAAGCTGATCTATCATGATCAAGATGTTTTAAATTTTATTTTATATAATGAGAAACTCTTCCTGTCTCCCAAGTGGAATGCGCAAAATGGATTCTTTTTCCGATCACGTTTTCAGTTGTTTTCGAAAACAGGCTTAGAAACAGAGATTCAAGAATTACGTGAAGTAAGACGAAATCCTCGTATTGTGCATTTCACGTTATCAAAACCTTGGAAAAAATACTCCGTTAATCCCTATAAAAAAGATTTCTTGAGATACAAGCGTATGTCCCCATGGCGTAATTATCCTCCTTCAATGGCAAAGAATGGATTATTCTCCATCTTAAGAAGTAGTTTAAAGTTGTTATTAAAATACAAGTGGTAATTATCTTATGAAATATGCCTGATTTCACTTATTCTGTTGCTATCCGCACTGTTGGAAAGGCGGGTGACAAATATCTACAGGAATTGAGGAGTCTGCATGCGCAGACCATCAAGCCCTCTCATATCTATGTGTTCCTTGCCCACGGTTTTGAGCGTCCTAAAGAACAGGTGGGTATGGAAGAGTATGTCGATACGCCAAAGGGATTGGTGCACCAGCGTGCTGCTGCCAACATGATACAGGAGGACTATTTGCTTATCATCGACGATGATGTGTATTTTCCACCGGAGGCTGTAGAGAAGATGTACGGTTTTTTGCAAGAGCAGCATGCTGATGGTATTGCGCCAGATACTTTTCCAACGCAAGGCATGCCTTGGTCTTTTAAAGCTATCGCTTTTATGTCGAATGACGTGCGGGCAAGGGAGAACGATGGATGGGCCATCAAGATACGACCGTCCGGGGCCTTCTCCTATAACAATAAACCGACTTATGGTGCCGTGCTCCCTACACAGAGCGCAGCGGGTACGGCTTTGTTCGTTAGCCGAAAGGCCTGGCAGAGTATTCATTACGAAGACGAGCAATGGGTCGACCAGTTCCCGGCAGGCACATTTGGCGAGGACCAACTGATGTTTTACAAACTACATGTCAATGGTTATAAACTGCTGATGTGGTACGACTCCGGTGTCGTTCATCTCGATGCTAATACCAATAAGGCCAGTGCCAAGAGTTATGACAAGCTCTATTATCGTGCCATGTCGCTCTATCTTACCTGGCACCGTAGCCTTTACTCCAATCCTGACGCGAGTGAAGCGGACCGAAAGAAGATGTGCAAGGCCTATAGAAGAAGATATCGGAGAGGCGTTTTCACTCGCATCTGTTTCTCACTGATGCACGGCTCTTTTCGTTTTATCAAGGCCTACATCAACGGCAATAGGGATGCCCGAAAGTTTGTAGAGCAAGCGGATTATCGTTCTCTGCCACCTTATTATATAAAGAATTATCATGGAAAATAGAATTGCCTTGTCGGTGATCGTGCCTGTGTACAATGCCGAGGAGACACTGGGACGATGTGTGGAGTCATTGTTCCGTCAGGGACTGCCGGATGATTCCTACGAGATTCTGCTCGTTGACGATGGCTCCAAGGATGGATCATCCAAGCTGTGTGATGATCTGGCGAAGACACATCCGCAGATACGGGTGCTGCATCAGTCTAACGGTGGTGTATCCGCAGCACGCAACAATGGCATAGAACATGCTCGGGGCGAATGGATCGCTTTCATTGATGCCGATGATTATCTCCTGGACAATGGCTATGCTACAGTGTTCTTGCCATACGCGGACAGAGAGGATGCCGAACTTATCCACTATTACTCCAGCTATGATTTCTGGCCTAAGAAGCCTTTGGCCTCGGGTGTAGACTTTGAAGGGCGAACGTGGGACATCATCAAGAATGTAGGTGGAGGTCTACCATCGTTTTGTTGGCTCTATATTTACCGTCGTTCATTCCTAAACCGGTTGCACCTAAGGTTCAAGCCATATATCGTGGGCGAAGATCAGCTGTTCTCTTCCGCTACTTTCCTGGCTAATCCTTACATGGTGTCGTGTAAGGCAGACATTTATCGCTATGTAGTGGTAGAAAACAGCGCTACGACAAAGCGTGATGTAGCACATTCCCAACGGGCTGTCGACGATTATCTTTCTTCCTATGAGGATATCTTGGCTTTCGGCAAGGCACAAGGTGCTGATTGTGACCCTGATCTGTGGGCAAAGTGTTTGGAAAGTATCAACTCCAAGAAGATGTTCGCCGTCAGTCGTATGCTATCCTCGAAATATAGCCACAAGCAGTACAATGCTGTGAGACAGCGGTGCAAAGCAAATGCTTTCTATCCTGTGGTGGACCATCGTGGAGGCATGAAGGTAAAGCTTACTCAATCTTTCATGAATGCAACAATGTCGGGGTGGATACGCTATCAACTTCTTGCCTTCTTGTTTAACAATATTGTGGCAAACTTAATCTTGCCAATACTTCGCCATCGCCTTTAAGATTATATGTCGGAACGAATCGCTTATCTCGACCTCACTAAGCTGTGGGCGATATTCTTGGTGTGCACAGGACATGTCTACACGATGCTGTCAGTAGGGGAGCAGGCGTGGGCTTGCAAGATGTTGTATACCTTTCATATGGCGTTGTTCATGTTGATGTGCGGGTATTTCAGCCATCATGCGTTGACGATGTCGTTTGGACCGTTTATCAAGAAGAAGGCATTGCAGCTGCTGGTGCCGACGGTAGCGTATGTATGTCTTAACTTGCTGGTAACGAGGGTGGTGACGGGCAGTTGCCCAATGAGTTTCATACGGGATGAGGCCATCGGTGGCATGTGGTTTCTGCGCACGCTGTTTGCCTGCTATTTCTTTGCGTGGCTGGTGCTAAGGTTGCCTGGGACTTTGTGGTTGAAGATCATCGGGAGTATAGTCTTTGCATTGCTCTTCCCACATGGATATTATTTGCAGTTCAACTATATGCTCATCTTCTTTTGGCTGGGCTATGTGATGAAAGGGCATGATGGATGGCTGCAAGCCCATACGGGGGGGGCATTAGTTGTCTCGCTCCTCATCTTCCTGCTTGTGCCGTGGCATGGTCCGGCAGTGCTCACCTATGATGTGCTCTTTCACGATCCATTGCAGTTGCCAGTGCAGTTTATCGGTGGACTGGCGGGGTCGATAATGAGCATCACGCTGATGATGTTGATCTGCCGGGTGCTTTCTTGCAATTGGAAAGGTAGGTTGGCTGACATAGGACGATATACGTTGGCTATCTATGGCTTGCAGGGTGTGCTGCTACAATATGTGGTGGAGCGTATCTAGAGTATCGATGAGAGTGTGTGCTCGGCTGACGTGCAACAGTATGTGGTGGCACCTGTAGTAGGTGTGATAACGGTTATCGTGTGTTATCTGTTGGCACGATTGTTTACTCGTAATAGGATTACTGCGCAGTTGTTCCTTGGAATTCCGGGAGGTCCGCATCCGGGAGGTCCGCATCCGGGAGGTCCGCTGCCCTCAGCGGACACATCCTTGAGACGCACATAGCATATCTATGGGGACACATCAAAAAAAATATAGTTACGTATAAGGCTACTATTAGTTTGCTTTTGTG
>Ga0256406_1006743_pt1 | contig 11328 bp, 10 predicted proteins | sample RumenRJG_03DNA_FD_185986 | JGI IMG/M metagenome (GOLD analysis project Ga0256406, IMG submission 185986) | Bovine rumen microbial communities from Lethbridge, Alberta, Canada - RJG_03 | ecosystem: Host-associated > Mammals > Digestive system > Stomach > Rumen | place: Canada: Alberta | collected...
GGGAATCATCTGAGCGGCAGCCCCGAAGATAATATATGGGCCCTTCCGATAGCCGAGACCAACGCCTGTTGTATGGGCGGGAAGGGAATACCCAAATGAAAGCGTTATACAGCGACGGCACCGTGAGGGAGGCCGAGGACGGCCTCTCCGTGCTGAGGCACACCACCTCGCATATCCTCGCGCAGGCCGTCAAAAGGCTCTGGCCCGAGACCAAACTGGCCATCGGTCCCTCGATCAGCGACGGATTCTATTATGACATGGACCGCGAAGGCGGCTTCACTGCAGACGACCTGACCAAGATCGAGGCCGAGATGAAGAAGATCGTGAAGGAGAACCTCAAACTCGAGACCTTCACCCTCCCGCGGGCCGAAGCGATCAAGTTCATGGAGGAGAGGCATGAGGACTACAAGGTCCAGCTCATCAAGGACCTCCCCGAGGACGCCGTCATCAGCTTCTACAAGCAGGGCGAGTTCACCGACCTCTGCGCCGGGCCGCACGTGCTCTACACGAAGCAGTGCAAGGCGTTCAAGCTCACCTCCGTCGCAGGCGCGTACTGGCGCGGCGACGAGCACAACAAGATGCTCACCCGCATCTACGGCACCGCCTTCGAGAACAAGGAGGACCTCGACAAGTACCTCGCCATGATGGAGGAGGCCAAGAAGAGGGACCACCGCAAGCTCGGCAAGGAGCTCGGCATCTTCATGATGTCCGAAGAGGGGCCCGGGTTCCCGTTCTTCCTGCCGAACGGCGTCACGCTCAAGAACACCCTCATGTCCTACTGGAGGGAGATCCACATCCCCGCCGGCTACAAGGAGATCTCCACCCCGCAGATCCTCAACCGCCACCTGTGGGAGCAGTCCGGCCACTGGGACCACTACAAGGAGAACATGTACACCACCAAGATCGACGACGAGGATTACGCCATCAAGCCGATGAACTGCCCCGGCAGCACCATCGTCTTCGCCAGCGAGTCCCGCTCGTACCGCGACCTCCCGCTCCGCCTGGCGGAGTTCGGTGTGGTGCACAGGCATGAGAAGTCCGGAGAGCTCCATGGGCTGTTCCGCGTCAGGTGCTTCACTCAGGACGATACCCATATCTACGTCACCCCCGAGCAGATCGAGGACGAGATCTCCGCCATCGTGAAGATCATCGACAAGGTGTACAAGCAGTTCGGCTTCAAGTACCACGTCGAGCTGTCCACCCGCCCCGAGAACTCGATGGGCTCCGACGAGGACTGGGAGAACGCGACCAACGGCCTCAGGCATGCCCTGGACGACATGCACCTGCCCTACGTTGTCAACGAGGGCGACGGCGCGTTCTACGGCCCCAAGATCGACTTCCACCTGGAGGACTCCATCGGGAGGACCTGGCAGTGCGGAACCATCCAGCTGGACTTCCAGCTGCCTCAGAGGTTCAATCTGGAGTACGTCGGCGCCGACGGTCAGAAGCACTGCCCGATCATGATCCACCGTGTCGTCTTCGGGAGCGTCGAGAGGTTCATGGGAATCCTCATCGAGCACTACGCGGGGAAGTTCCCCGTTTGGCTGGCGCCCGTGCAGGTCAAGGTCCTCTCGGTCTCCGAGAAGAGCAGGGACTATGCCGCGAAGGTCGCTTCGCAGCTGCAGGCCGCCGGCATCCGCATCGAGAACGACGCCCGCGACGAGAAGATCGGCTACAAGATCCGCGAGGCTCAGCTCCAGAAGGTCCCCTACATGGTGATCATCGGCGAGAAGGAGGCCGAGGAAGGCACATCCGTCGCCGTCAGGAGCCGCGACAAGGGAGACCTCGGGTCGTTCAGGACCGAGGACTTCATCGCCCTTGTGAAGAAGCAGACTTCAGAGAGGAAGGACTGAAATCTTTTCCCGGCCCTCCGAGGCCGGATCTTTCTTCTGGCCGGGCCGCAGCCCGCTGAACCGGACGTTCTTCTAAGAAGTTTATCGGTCGAGGAAGGACACGGCGGTGCCGTAGGCCAGCACCTGGCAGCGGCGATGCTTCTCCCCTCCGGTCTCGGTGACGGAGAAGCTCACCGCCACCACCGCGTCGGCATACATCTGCCGGGCGCAGTCCTCGAGATCGGAAATGGCCTCATCGCAGTATTCGGAGACGGACTTCTTGCGTTCCTCTCCTCCGCCGGTTCCTTTCGCTATGCCGATGATCATGTAGTTCCTCCCCGGAACCTCTTTGGTTGTAGTTACGATCATCCGGACATGAATGGCCGAACTGCTGGAAATAGTAATCGGATGGAATATCCAAAATATTTTGACAAGTTCCATCCGAAGGGGAGGGCTGTACCGGGACGGTTCAGACGAACCTGACCGCCGTTCCGTAGGCCAGGATCTCGGCGGCCCCCGCCATGACCATCGAAGTGGTGATGCGCATGGCGATGACGGCATCGGCGCCTTTGGCCATCGCATCCTGCCCCATCCTCTCCACGGCGATCTCGCGGGCCTTGGTGAGCATCTCATTGTAGGCGACCAGCTCTTTCCCTACGACGGACCTCAGGCCCTGGGTGATGTCGCGCCCGATGTTCCTGGTCTGTATGGTGTTGCCCATGGCCAGGCCGATGATCTCGTAGTTCCTGCCGGGGATCTCGTTAGCGGTTGTGAAAATCATATGCAGATTCAATCGCATATATTGATATTATACCTATCGTGTGAAATAATAATATGACGGCGCCCTCTTCCCGAAGAAGGCGCCGCTCTGTTCTCATCGCTCTTCGGGTATGTTTATCGGATACCTGCCGTACTTCTTGGCCGTATCGAAGAACGCCTCCACATTGGCCAGGGGGACGTCGAGCGGCCAGTCGCAGCCGGTCCAGTAGATGTACCCGCCGCCCGGCGCGGCATCCTTTATCGCCTTCTTCCCTTCGCGTTCGATCTTCTCAGGCGTCCCCTGCAGCAGGGTGCCTGCGGGGTTGATGTTCCCGGCGATGCACTGCCTCTTCCCGATCCTCTTCTTGACCTCGCCCAGGTCGTCCGCGTAGTCCAGGCTGATGTAGCTCGCGCCGATCTCGCAGAGGTCGTCGAGGCGGTCCATGGTGAGCCCGCAGATGTGGTAGTGGTGTGCATACCTGTCCTTGTACCTCCTGATGGCCTCCGACTGCCTCTTGGCGTAAGGGAGCCCGAACTCCCTGAAGGTCTCCGGAGAGATCATGTCGCCGGAACAGGTGGGATCGGGCGTGTAGATGTGGTCCGCGCCTGCATCGATCTGCGCCTTGTCGAACTCTATCGCGGCGTCGCAGCAGAAGCTTATCAGTTCCTTGACCTCGTCCGGCTCCTCGAACATGAATGCCATCATGTCCTCCACCCCAAGGACCACGCCGGCCAGCGTCAGCGGGCCGCGGGTGAAGCCGGTGATGAAGACATCGTCCTTCCGTTCGTCGTGGAGCTTCTTATCGAGCTTGCGGATCGCCTCCAGCTGCTGCGGCATCTTCCCGTCCTTCTCGGGGTCCGGGAAGCGCAGGTCGCGCCACTTCTTCGGGTCGTCGATGCAGGGGTCCACGACAGGCACCCCCCAGTAGGTCTCATGCTCCTTGCAGCCCAGCGGTTCCGCCATGATGTGGGCGCTCATCCTCGAGTGAACGAAGTCATGGCCGAAGCGGTCGAGCGCGCGTATCTGCGACTCGACGAACACGTCGGTGTTCCTGACCCACTGCGGGTAGCTCACATCCTTCTCCTTCTTCCCCATGCGGGACAGGTTGTCCCCCGCCAGATTGATCGACCAGTTCATGGTGTCGAACATCGGCACCCGGTCAGGTTCCTTCAGGTCGATCGCGCACCTGATCCTCTCACCGTGCGACATCGCGTCGCGGCCGTCCTCCATCGCTGCGCCTCCTTCACGATATCGTCCCATTCGGAGCGTATCCTCTTCCAGTCCCAGCCCTCCAGCAGCCTGTCCGCGATGGGCGGCGTCTGAGGGGCCTTCTCGGAGTATATCCCGAGGTCGTATGAGTTGGCGAACTCCCTGGTGACTGCGCTCCCGCACCCCATCAGGGGGACGCCGATGCCCTTCTCCTTCAGCATGGTCGCCTCTTTGGGGAGGGCGTCCATGGTCGTGGTCATCAGGGCGGTGCCGCTCATGAAGAGCGGCCTCACCTCCGCGGCCTTGGCCACCGCCTCGGCCGCCGGGACGTCCTTGCCGAGGTCGATGACCTCGTAGCCTGCGGCCCTCATCATCACCGCGGCGATGTTCTTCCCTATGTCGTGGGGATCGCCCTCGACCGCATGCATGATGACCCTCCCGCGGGATTCTCTCCCGCCCGGCATCTTCGCCTCGGCGACCGCGATCCCCTTGGTCATGGTCCTGGAGGCCATGATGACCTCCGGCAGGTAGTATATGCGCTGGGCATAGAGCTTGGCCACGATCTGCATGCCGGCCACCAGCCCCAGGTTGATGACGTCGGCGGGGGCCTTGGTCTCCAGCGCTTTCTCGGATGCTCCCTCGATCTCTCTGATCTTGAAGAACACCACCTTCTCGGCCAGTTCCCGGTAGACGGGGTCCTCCGGGAGCATCCTGTCCGCGACCTCCCTCGGGGTCTCGGCCGTCCTCTGCTCGAATTTATCGATGCTGTCTGCCATTTCCCGCACCTCGGTATAACAACCTAGGCGCGGGACCTTAAAGCGGACCGCGAACAGCCGGAGAACAGGCTCGGAGACAGCCGAAATAGGGTCCGGACGGCTGTCTGGGAGCGGTGCTGCAGTGCCCGAATCACAGCGTTCGCAGGACCGGCTAAATAAGCACACAGCGATAAACAAGGATTGATCCGGCGGCCGGGCCTTCCGCCGGTCATGTTTTCTCAGACGAGCAGTTCTTTGGGCCCGATGAGGATTACTCCTTCCTTCTTGGCCCTTTTCACCAGTTCGCTGTCGAATCCGGAAATCGAGAACAGCGTCATCTTCTTGTTCTTCAGGCCGCGCATGCGCTCGGACCGTTCTATGAGCATGTCGAGAGCGCCGGAGTCGACCTTCCCGTTCCTGAACTTGCAGTCGCAGATGTAGTTGGTCTCTCCGTCGGTCCCGACAAGGGTGATGTTCGCGGTATCCTCCCCGACGATCCACCATCCGCCGGTCTTGGTGCAGCCCATCTTGTGCTTGAGGTATTTGGCGCAGAAGGTGCGGAACCTGAGCTCGAGGAACATGCCGGTCTCGGCGGATATGTTCCTGAAGTCCGGGTTGTCCGCGTAGATGAGGTTGGGGTTGTTCCTTATGACGCCGTGGTAGAACGCGAGGAGGCTGCTCGTGACCATGTAGACGGGCTTCTTCGGGGCGCTGCCCATGGGGGTGACCCTGGAGACGAGGTGCTCCGATTCCATCTTCTTGATGTATATATCGCAGAGCTGCCTCGAGATGCCCTCGTCCTCCGCGATGTCCACCGGCCTCCCCTCGCCGTGCGCTATGTCAGAGAGTATGGCGGAGCAGTAATCGTAGGGCACTGACGACCTCCTGACGAGGTTCTCGGCCTCCATGCACAGCCGGGGGTACTGTCCCAGGAAGCATTTCTCCACGGATGCCTCGTAGCTGCCCTTGTTCATCAGCGCGCTGTAGACGGGCACGCCTCCCACGGTCAGGTAGGTCATGCACGAATCGAGGGGCTCCATCTTGGGGTGGAGGGAAGCGGCATCCTCGCGGCCGAGGGGCCCGACAGTGATTATTCTGATATCATTTACCGCGAGCTTCGCGGTGCGCTCGGCCGCGTGGGCGGGCCATCCGCAGAGGATGAGCATATCGCCTTTGGCGGCGGCCTTCTCCGCGAACCTGGCCAGTTCCGGGGCGAACCATTCGGCCTTGGGGTTGCCGATCCCGTCTATGGCGATCACGCGGACGCCGTCCAGGTAGGTGGCGAGCTGATCGAACGCCTGCCCGAGCGTTCCGGCCTCGGGCGCGCTCTCCCCGGTGCATGCCCTGATCGCTTCCGGGATGGAGTCGACGATCTCCGAGGGGCTCCCCTCCGGCAGCTGCACCCTGATGCATTCCTTCCCGGTGCAGAAGCAGCGTACGAGGCTCGATGTCCCGGTGCGCGACTCCCCTGTAACAAGGCATATCCTGCGGTCGGACCTGTAGATGTCCCCGAGCTCACCCAGCTCCTTTTCTCTTCCGACGAATGCTGACATGAGTGAACAGAGGGCAATTGCAGTAGATAAAACAGACTAGAATTATTTGACAAGAATGCTCTGTATAGATATCGAAATGAATATGTCAACTATATTGGGATATATTCTTCTCCATACTCAATAATATGGTCGGCAGCGAAGAGAGAAGATCTTCTCATCTGTCCACGGCAGCCCTGACACCTTCCGCCAGCCTGTCGGCGTCAAGGTCCTCCAGGCGGAAATAGCGTGCTTCCAGGGCCGCGGCGAGCTTCTCGGCGTTGTCGAAGTGCGGGAAGCCGGCACCGGCGTCCACTACGATCCACCTCACGCCGGGGATTCTCAGGTTCTCGGCGGTCTTAAGCGCTTCGGCGTTCGCGTCCGCTCCCTGAGCCACCGGGACGTTCGCGCGCCCGTCCGTCACGAGGACGATGAAGCATCTCTCACCTATGTGGGTCCTGGCGTACGAGGTCATGTACTCCCCGGCGCGGACGAGCGCTTCCCCGAGCGGGGTCTTCCCACCGGTCGGGAGGTCCTCGAGCTTCCTGTAGCTGTACTCCACCGATCTCGTCGGCGGGAGCACCATCTCGGCTGAGCTCCTGCGGAAGGCCATCAGGCCGATCCTGTCCCTCCTGACGTAGCTGTCGCGCAGCATGGAGAGCACTGCCCCCTTGACGGCGGCCATCCTCTTCCTGACCCCGAGGGAGCCGCTGGCATCGACCAGGAACAGGAGGGTGGCCCCGCTCCTTCTCTCGCGCACCTTCTCGCGGATGTCGCGGTCCTCGATGGCTATCGACAGCCCGTCTTTGTGCCTCTCACTCTGGTAGGGCGCGGCTGCGCGGATGGTGGCATCGAACGCGATATCGGACGGATGCCCGGATGGGATCTTGGCACGTGCGTACCTTCCGGTTCCGTCGGCGGAGACGGCCACGGCGCGGCGCCCCTTGCGGGCCTTCGTACGCGAAGGTACGCGTTCGCGCGAATCAAGATAATCTATGACACGGAACTGCCTGCCGATCTCGAAGAGCATCTCGCCGATGTCAGGCATGCCGTTCTGAGGAGGTTCGTTCTTGTCCCTGTCCTCCCCATCGTCCTGCCGGGTGTCCTGATCCTGCCGGTTCGGGGGCTGTTCCCCGCTGCCCTGCGGAGGTTCCCCGCTGTTCTTCTGACCGTTCCGATCTTCGCTCTCGTTCTGTTCGTCATTATTCTTCCCGTCGTCCTGCCGGGTATCTTCATTTTGCTGATCCCGGGGAGGTTCGGGGGGAGGCCGGCCGTAGCTGCGCCTGTGGGGGAGGCAGAGGACTGCCGCCTCCTCGACGTCCTTCTTCATGACCGAGTCGCGCCCGTTGAGAGCGGCGATGGCCTCGGCGCATTCCACCATGGCGATGTCCCCGCGGGAACCTTCGGCCCCGACCTTCTGGCACAGTTCGCATACGACGGAGATGAGCTCATCCGATACCGTCACCATCGGCAGGATGAGGGCGGCCCTCGAGACCTTCTCCCTCTCTTCCTCCTGGGACTTCGCGAAGCGCTGTGCCAGGCCCTCGGGGTCCGACGCAAGCTCTGCGTTCCTGGAGACGATGAGCCTCCTTTCCTCCCCGGTGCAGTTCGCCGAGTAGGCGCAGAGGTCGAAGCGGTCGAGCGCATGGTCCGACAGGTCGCTGTCGTCCGGGTTCATGGTGGCTATCAGGGTCGTGGCGCAGGGATAGGATCCGGAAACGGGCCCTCTCTCGACGCGCACCGTCCCGGTGAGGACGGCGTCCATGATGCCGGCCAGCATGCCCCTGTCCATCAGGTTGATGTCATCGATGTACAGGATGTTCCCGTCGGCGCGGGAGAGGAGGCCCTTCTCCATGGCCGGTACTCCCGTCCTGACCGTTTCCTCGACGTCCAGCCCTCCGAACAGCTGCTCTTCGGTGACGTTCAGGGGGCAGTTGACGATCTTCTTCCCCGTGAGCCCGGCGGCCGCCCTGGCCAGAACGGTCTTGGCGGTCCCCTCGCCGCCCCTGAGCAGGACGGTGCGGATGCTCGGGCTGACGATCGCGCATTCCAGCGCGCGCTTGGCGTCGTCCATCCCGACGACGGCGGTGAACGGGAGGCCGTTCACAGGTCCTGAAGGCATTTCTCGAGCTCCGCAGTGTCGAGACCTGCTTCTTCGAAGGGGCGCCTCTTGAGGCGGTGCGCCAGCACCAGCTCGGCTGTGGCGCGGATGTCGTCCTTGGACACGGACTTCCTGCCTTCGAGGGCCGCATTGGCCTTGGCGGCCTTCAGGAGGGTGATGTCGGCGCGGTGCCCGTCGACTCCGAAATGGATCATCACAGAGACGACCATGTCGACGATGCTGTCCCCTGCTTCGACTTCGGGGAGGATCTCCCTGGCGCGGGTGAGCCTGGTACATGTATCGTCAAGCTCCTGTCTGCACGATTCAATGTACTTCTCGGGGTCCGAGTCGTATTTCACCCTGCGTTTGACGACCTCGGCGCGGTTCTTCACGTCCCTCTCGCCTTTGATGTCCACCGAAAGGCCGAATCTGTCCAGGAGCTGGGGCCTGAGGTCGCCTTCCTCGGGGTTCATAGTTCCGACGAGAACGAACCTCGCCGGGTGGGAGAAGGACACGCCTTCCCTCTCCACGTAGTTCACGCCCATGGCCGCGGAGTCCAGGAGCAGGTCCACCAGGTGATCGTCCAGCAGGTTGACCTCGTCCACGTACAGGATGTTGCCGTTGGCAGAGGCCAGTACCCCGGGCTCGAACCGCCGCTCCCCGGTCTTGAGGACATGCTCGAGGTCGAGCGTCCCGGCGACCCTGTCCTCGGTGGCGGACAGGGGCAGGTCGATGACCCTCATGCGGCTCTGCACGGGCTTCAGCTCCTCCCCGCGCTCCAGCCTCTCGCGGCAGTAGGGGCAGTAGCGTTCCGGCCGGCCGTATTCGCAGCGGAAAGGGCAGCCTTCCACGACGGTGCGGTAAGGGAGGACGGCGTCAAGCGACCTGACCGTAGTGGACTTCGCTGTTCCTTTCTCGCCTTTGATGAGGACGCCGCCGATGCCCGGATCGACCACATTGAGCAGCAGCGCCCTTTTCATGCTCTCCTGGCCGACGATCCTAGTGAATGGGAATACTGAAGGTTCCTGGGACATTTCAACGACCTATATCGATTGGATTAATAATCCAGTATAGGCATCCTTCTTATGAGTTTTTGCAATGGAGGCTCAACATGGCGGACGGAAAAAGGATCGATAAGAGCAAAGAACCGGAGAAGGCGGAGCCCATGGACTCCCGCCAGAAGAAGCTGCTGGCCATCGGGTTCGGGGTCTACCTGCTGATGGTGCTGGCCATAGTCGCGGTGTACATGGCGACGGACGATGAGGATACCAGGATGATGGGCATGTACTCGGTATCGACCGCGCTGGTGTTCTTCACCCTGATCTTCGCGGTCTTCGTCTACCGCGGGTCCGCTTCGGACGAGTACCGCCGCAGGTACGGCGATAAGCTCTCCGACGAAGAGAAAGAGGACTGGAACAAACGGCCGTGAAGCGTGCCCGGCCGCCGGCCTCTGTTCCGGAGGGAATCTCGACGATGTGTTTCTCTCGAAGCGCACTCATCTGTCGGTCAGTTCCTCGATCCTCTCCTCGGATTCGAGGTAGAGGTCCTTGATCTTCTGGCGGTATTCCTCGGAAGCGTTCCACAGGCCTCTGTCGATGGCCTCCTGCAGCCTGTTCAGGATGTTCATCTCGGCGTACGGATTGACCTCTTCCATCCATTTCCTGGTGTCCTCGTCCAGGAACTTGTCGGTAAGGCCCTCGTACATCCAGTCCTCGGCAACATCCGATGTTGCTCCCCAGGCCATGGTGTACTCGGTAATGTTCGCCATCTCGGCCGCTCCCCTGTACCCGTGCTCCTTCAGCCCGTTTATGAACTTCGGGTTGAGCACCTTCGAGCGGAAGACGAACCTAAGCTCGTCCTTGGTGCTGCGGACCTTGGTCCTCTTAGGGTCGGAGCCGTCGCCCATGAAGGTCACAGCATCCTTCCGCCCGTAGGCGCGGACGAAGGCGTTCATCCCTCCCAGGTATTCGTAGACGTCGTCGCAGTCCAGGAGATCTATCTCCCTGTCAGGCATGTTCTTCACTGTTACGCCGACCTTGGAGAACCTCTTCACGAACTCGTCCCTCATCTTCTGCCCGTAATTGCCTTTCTCGTAGCCGTTGGAGCACCAATCGATGTAGACGTCGGCAAGGTCCTTGACATCCTTCCATGCGCCGGTCTCGATGGATTTGTTCACTCCCGTGCCGTAGCCTCCCGGCGGAGCGCCGAAGATCCTCACCGAGTTCCTGCGCCGGGCCTCGTCCGGCGTCAGGCCGGCGGCGATGCCGTCCACGATGTCCTTCCTCAGGTTGGCGGCGAGGGCATTGTCCTCGTCATCCTCGTCGAGGGCGGCCACGATCTTCACCGCATCGTCGATCATGTCGATGAGATTGGGGAAGGTGTCGCGGAAGAGCCCGGTGATGTTCACAGTAACGTCGATCCTGGGCCTTCCGAGCTCGGACAGGGGCACCGGCTCCAGGCCGACGACCTGCCCGCCGGCGGATGACCAGACGGGCTTCACGCCCATGAGCCAGAGGATGTACGCCATATCATCCCCGCCGGTCTTCATGGTGTCCGTCGCCCAGATGATGAAGCCGACCTCCCGGGGATACTCCCCCTTCTCGGCGACGTACTTGTCGATCATCTCGTCGGCCATCCGCTTCCCGATCTCCCAGGACGCCTTCGTCGGGACGGTGTCCGGGTCCAGGGAGTAATAGTTCCTCCCGGTCGGGAGGATGTCGGCATTGCCGCGGGTCGGAGCACCAGAAGGGCCCGGCAGGATGTACTTCCCGTCCATGCCGTCGAGGAGGCACTGCATCTCATCGCTCATGCGGCGGACGTTGGGGACCGCCGAGGAGCACATGAAATGCACCGAGCCCTTCAGATCATCCGATACCTTCCCGTGCAGCTCCCTGAGATGTGCCAGGCACTGATCCTCATCGAACGAGACCGAATCGCAGAAGGATATGAAGCCCTGCACTTCGGCGTCGATCCTGTCGACGGCAGCGGAGTTCAATTCTCCCGAGGGGAGGCTTCCGGAAGGATCCGAGATGCATTTCTGGATATCCGTGCCCTCGTCCTCCGCGAAGGCGTCGCGGAGGCTCCTGACGTCCCCGTTGTCGAGCCTCATCAGCGAGTAGACGGTCTCCAGGAAGTGCTTCCC
>Ga0256406_1006744_pt1 | contig 11327 bp, 9 predicted proteins | sample RumenRJG_03DNA_FD_185986 | JGI IMG/M metagenome (GOLD analysis project Ga0256406, IMG submission 185986) | Bovine rumen microbial communities from Lethbridge, Alberta, Canada - RJG_03 | ecosystem: Host-associated > Mammals > Digestive system > Stomach > Rumen | place: Canada: Alberta | collected...
AGGAGGTCGGACACCGACGGGGTCGGTGCCTGCCTTCGACTCCGAACGGCTATGTGGTGATTGTACGACGTTTTCCTGTGCCGTAGCGACATTTCTTTCACATTCTCAAACCGTTTTTAGATAAAACGGTTTGAATTGCCGAACGCTACGCAAGACGTTGCTATCCGGTATGTGGACACCGCTCGTATCGGAAGTCAGGCGTCAGAGCCGGCGGCTACAGGCCCTGCCGGCCTCGGCGATATCGCGGACCGCACTCGTTCGTCCTGAGCATAATCACCCTCGATCAAACCATATCCGTCCGTGATCATCGGAGCGTACCCGTCGCGGCGCGGCGCGCCCGGAGCATGGCGGATCGACCGATCCGTACCCAGTCGCTTCTGCGCGCGCAATTGCGGAATCTCACGCAAATCGTACGGCGTGGTCTGATACACCCAGTTCAGCCAGTTGCGCCACAGCAGGTTCGCGTGTGCACGCCAGCTGAACAGCGGTTCGAGCTTGGGATCGTCATGCGGGAAATAGTTTTCCGGGAACGGTACGTTGGTCAACCCCTTGGCCATATCACGCTCGTATTCCTCAGCAAGCGTCATCTTGCCGTACTCCCAATGGCCCAGCGCGAACACTTCAGAAAAGTCGCGTGTCGCAATCAGGCCCGGGCCAGACTCAGGCCCCCACGTGAGCACCTGCAAATCAGGATTCGCCGCAATATCATCCTCATCCACGCCTGCAAGACGGGAATGCGGTTGCAACGCGATCTCGTCGAACCCGTTGGTCAGGAAGCAGTATTCGTCCTGCAGATATTGCGGGTAGACGCCGAACAGCTTTTGCGGCAGCAAATGTTTGCGCACACCGTACCGATAATGCAAGGCGCCCATCGCGCCCCAGCACAGGTACATCGTCGAGAACACGTGCGAACCAGCCCAGTCAAGAATCTCTTTGAACTCATCCCAGTAATCGACCTGTTCGAAGTCCAGATGCTCCACCGGCGCTCCGGTGACTACGAAACCGTCATAATAATTGTCGCGGAACGCGTCCAGGTTCTCGTAGAACTTGACCAGATGGTCGGCGCTGACATGCTTGGACTCGTGGGTCGAGGTTTTCATGAAATCGACCTCGACCTGCAGCGGGGACTTCGAAATCAGCCGCAACAGTTGGGTCTCGGTTTCAATCTTCTTAGGCATGAGATTCAAGATCACCAAGCGCAGCGGGCGCACGCGCTGGCGCTCAGCTTCGGGTTTCTCCAGCGCGAAAATGCGCTCGGAGTCAAGGATGGCACGTGCGGGCAGGCCGCTTGGAATCTTGATAGGCATGGTTCCATTATGGCTGCTGGTCCGATATGTGTTTGGTGTCGGCTGAAATGTGACCGGGCGGGACGGACAGACCGTGATGTCGGGCCCGTTATGCCCGGCATCGGTCGTTGTGCGAGCGAATCCTCATACAAGCACCCCACGCGCCGCCAACCGGCTCCGGCGCATATCCGTACATCCGTGACAGCTGTCGCACACCATCCGCTCTGAGCTGAACGGCACGCCGATTTGACAATTCCCTGTCGTTCGATAAAGTAGATGACTGCTGCTTGAAGCAGCCGACGCGGGGTGGAGCAGCTCGGTAGCTCGCTGGGCTCATAACCCAGAGGTCCATGGTTCAAATCCATGCCCCGCTACGGAATCCTTCGAAAACCGTGATTCGACGCATGCCGGTCACGGTTTTCGCATATTCAGGCGATGGAACGGTCCAGGCACGCACCCGTCAACGGCACCAGAACGCAGATTCGTCGCGGATGTGCCACCAATAGCCAGACAGCAAAGGTAAAAAAACATGGCTTTGTACCGACCGCTCCAACCGATGGCGCCGCTGATCGCACTCACGCTCGGATCACTGTCCGCCGTATCACTCGCTCAAGGCATCGTCACCGTGTCATCACATGCCAGCACTTCCACAATCATGGAGATCATCGCCGGCATCATCGGCCTCACCTTGACCATGTGGGTCATCATCGCCATGCGCACCACCCCCGACGACGATGACGACGATGACACGTTCGACAACAGCGATGTCATCACCCGCGACGCCCACACTGACACCACCACTATCGAGCGGTAGGCGTCCCGCTTATCCGCGCACTTCGGGGCGCCGGGAAAGACCCGGTATAACCGAAGCCATCCCGAATGCCCCGGCGCATGGCGGATTCCAAACGATTCGCGGGAGCACCCCGGATCGCGCGCATCGAATCCATACCACGCATACGGCGCAAGGTTGCAGCGCAGCAACCCGGAAGCGATACCGGCAGAATCAGACACGTCGGTGAGATGATGCGACTGCCTGGTACAACGCCGCGCTATCATTGCCATCAAACGTTTGACACAATCGAGGGGCGAACGCTTCCGCCAACGGCATTCCCGCCGCACCGATTCACGTGCGAAACCGGGAAAGACACGGCTCCTCCAACAGAAAACAGGAACGCAACACGATGGCAACACCACACCCCGGGCAGTCACCCGCACCAGCCAACCCCACGCCTCGAGCATCGGCAACGGCGGCAACCCCAAGCGCCCAAACAACCCAGGCGGTCGATAAAAGCGACGCCGGCTACGCCAAAGACCTCAAGCCGCGCCACATCCAGATGATCGCCATCGGCGGCTCCATCGGTACCGGCCTGTTCCTCGGCGCGGGCGGACGCCTCGCCCAAGGCGGCGCCGGCTTGACCATCGCGTATGCGGTGTGCGGCATTTTCGCGTTCCTCATGGTCCGCGCGCTCGGCGAACTGGCGATCCGACGCCCCTCCTCTGGCGCGTTCGTGTCCTACGCACGCGAATTTCTCGGCGAAAAAGGCGCGTACATCACCGGCTGGCTGTTCTTCCTCGACTGGTCCACTACCGTCATGGCGGATATCACCGCAGTCGCACTGTATTTCCACTACTGGCAGGCGTTCAAGGCCGTTCCCCAATGGGTGCTCGCCTTGTGCGCGCTCGCCGCGGTGTTCGCGCTCAACATGCTGAGCGTCAAGGCGTTCGGCGAGGCCGAATTCTGGTTCGCCGCCATCAAGGTATTCACGATTCTCGCGTTCATGCTCATCGCCATCTGGGCGATTATCACCGGCGCCCCGGTCGGACAATACCATGCCGGCCTGCATAACATCACCGAGCACGGCGGATTCTTCCCTGAAGGCATCGCCCCCGTGTTCGCGCTGACTCTCGGCGTGGTCTTCGCATTCGGCGGCACCGAAATGGTGGGTGTCGCGGCAGGCGAGGCGAAAGAAGCCCAGCAGGTCCTGCCCAAGGCCATCAATTCCATGATCGTGCGTATTTTCGGCTTCTACGTCGGTTCGGTCATTCTCATGGCACTCGTACTGCCATATACGGCGTATTCGTCAAATGAATCACCATTCGTCACCTTCTTCGCGGGTGTCGGCATCCCCCATGCCGGCGACGTCATCCAAGTCGTCGTGCTGACCGCCGCACTGTCGTCGCTCAACGCAGGCCTGTACGCGACCGGCCGCACACTGCGCTCGATGGCGATTGCGGGTTCCGGCCCGAAATTCGCCGCCCGCATGAACAAGAACCACATTCCGTACGGCGGTATCATCATCACGTCAGCGCTCGGCCTGATCGGCGTCATGCTCAACGCAGTGCTGCCCGCCAACGCCTTCGACATCATCATGAATCTTGCCGGCATCGGCATCGCCGGCACATGGTCGTCGATCCTGGTGACCCATCTCGCGTTCCTCAAACGCGTCAAAGCCGGCAAAGAGCAGCGCCCCGCATACCGGATGCCGGGAGCACCGTTCACGGATTATCTGGCGCTTGTGTTCTTCGCCATCGTCGTCATCTCAAATCTCACGAGTACGTCCGGCAGGTGGACACTTGCGATGTTCGCCGTGGTTGTGATCGCGATGGTCATCGGCTGGTATGCGGTACGCGGGCGGATCGACGGCAGTTTGATGGACGAAATCCTTGACAATGATGAGGATGAGGATTCCATCGAAGAGCTGAGCGACGATTTCGCCGCCGCTTGATTCCACGCGATCGGGCAAATCAGAATCATTCCGGCAATCAAGACAAGACGTAGGATACTCGAAGAACACGGCAAAACCGCAAGGAGACAGGATGCGTATTCATATCACCTATACCGGCGGCACCATCGGCATGATCGAATCCGACCATGGGCTCGTTCCCGGCGCCGACATGCGCGGATGGCTGCACCGCTTGCTCGGTGAAAGCGACGAGCTGAGCGATGGGGATGTTACTCTCACTGAACTTGACCCGCTGATTGACTCGTCGAACGCGACCCCGGAAAACTGGCAGTCGATGATCGACGATCTGTGGGCCCATCGCGACGAGGCCGACGCGTTCATCGTGCTCCACGGCACCGATACGATGAGCTACTCCTCTGCGGCGTTGTCCTATGCGCTCACCGGTTTCGGCGATCCGGTGATCTTCACCGGATCGCAGCATCCGCTCGGCAAAATCGAATCCGACGCGACCGCGAACATGACCGGCGCGCTTAACGCCGCGCTGAGCGGCCGCGCCACCGGCGTGTCTTTGTTCTTCGGTCATCACCTGTTCGCTGGCAATCGCGTGACCAAAGCCTCGAGCTGGGCATTCGAAGGGTTCAACTCCCCCTCCACCGGTATGCTCGCATGCACGGGCACACCGTGGCAGTGGGAATCGTTCGACAATCCAGGCGAAGGCTGGCCAAACCCCAAACCGTACACGCGGCATGATGTGGCGGTCATCGACACGGTTCCCGGCATGAGCGCCAAGCGGCTGGCCGCCATGCTCAATCCTCTACCCGAAGCCGTATTACTACGCGCCTACGGTGTGGGGAACATCCCCAGCCTTGAACCGGGATTTGCCGACGTCATCACGGACACACTCGACTCAGGAGTCCCCGTCATCGTCGCCTCGCAATGCGAACAGGCGAACGTGCTGCTCGGGCATTATGAAACCAGCGACGCCATCGCGCAGGCAGGCGCGGTCGGCACCGGCGATATGACGCTCGAAGCGGCATATGCGAAAGTGGTGTTCCTGCTGTCACAAGGGCTGAGCAGCTCTGAATTATCCGCATGGATGGGTCGTTCCATCGCCGGTGAAATCACCCTGCAACATGACTGAGCCGCCAATCCACTGCTTCCGCCGACGCTCAGCGCCCGCTCAGCGTCGGCGGAAGCAGCACGGCAACCATGCACCGTGTTTACGGGACACCCTGCGCAGACCGCGGCGGGAAACGCAACGAGACCTGAATTTCTAGGGAATTTTCCGCATGTTGCGCTTGTCAATCATGCACACGTAACGAAAACGTTCATACAATAGCGGTATGACCGAACAGAAGAAGGCAACAACAGCCGCTACGACAACAACAGCGGCGAACACCACTACATCACGCAAACGCACGACCCGAAGCAAAGCCGCCGCGACGGTTTCAACCGCTTCGGTGCACACCGCGACCAACAGCTTCGGCCGCATCGCGATTGTTGATGTCACCCCACACAGCGAAACCCCGGCACGCGTTGAACTTGGCGAACAATTCCATGTCAGCGCCCAACTCGCCGCCGAACAGGGACTGACACTCGCCGCCACCGCAATCGTACGCAACCCGCGTGGCAAGGAAACCATGCGCCGCACCATGACCTGCACCAACCCCGGTCTGAGCCGCTGGGAAGCCGACGTGCAGGCCGGTCAGCCAAGCGACGCCCGCCCATGGCAGTCCGGCTGGTCGGCAGTCAAACGCCAGCTGGGCGATTGGACAGTCAGCATCGAAGCATGGCTCGACCCGTACGACGTATGGCTCAAGCAAGCCAAAACGGCAGTCGATGCCCACGACGATGTCGAGAACATGCTCAATGCCGGCGCGACTCTGCTGCGCCGCTGGGCTTCGACCCGCGACGCACACCTGACCGCCAGCGAGCGCAGCACGCTGAAGAAGGCCGCCGACACGCTGGATGACCGTGCACTGTCGGTTGTGGAACGTTTTGCAGCGGCCACTGGCGATGATGTCGTGGCGTTGTACGAGGCCAAGCCGCTGCGCGACGGTGTGTCGGAAAGCGCGCCGCGCACGTTCCACGTGGAACGTCCTGCGTCCAGTTTCACCGCTTGGTATGATTTCTTCCCACGTTCCGAGGGGGCAACAGACGATGATGCCGCCGGCTTCACCCGCCCCGGTACGCTCGCCACAGCTGTATCTGGTCTTGAGCGTGCCGCAGCTGAAGGCTTCGACACGGTGTGCTTGCCTCCGATCAGCCCGATCGGCGTGACCGGCCGTCGTGGCCGTAACGGTGCCGTCCATGCGGGCGCTCATGATCCGGGCTCCCCGTACGCTGTCGGCTCGGCTGAGGGCGCTGCGGACAGCGTCGATCCGACGCTCGGCACGATGGATGATGTCCGAGCGTTCACGGCGAAGGCCCATGAGCTGGGTCTTGAAGTGGCGCTTGACGTGTCGTTGTTCGTTTCGCCTGATAATCCGTGGATTGCGGCGCATCCGCAGTGGGTGCGCCGTAAGGCTGACGGCACGCCGACCGATCCGCTCGACCCGCAATCAGAGCGCAAGGACATGCTCCCGCTTGACTTCGATGCCGATCCTGACGGCATTGTCAAGGCGATCGTCCACACCTTGGACGTGTGGGTGAAAGCCGGTGTGACGGCGTTCCGCGCGGTCGAACCGTACCGTTGGCCAGCGCAGGCATGGCAGCGGATCATCGAACAGACCCGCCACACGCATCCGGAGGTGCTGTTCCTCGCGGAATCCTTCACCGCACCCGCGATGATGGGCGCGCTGAGCCGCGCCGGCTTCACCCAGTCGGACTGCTACTTCCCGTGGCGCAACACCAAGCGCGAGCTGGAAGAGTACCTGTTCGAGGCGAACAGTGATGCCGCGTACACACAACATGACACATTCTGGCCGTCCACGCATCGTATTCTCACTGATTATCTGCGCGATAACGGTATCGCCGGCTATGCGATCCGCGCGGTGCTCGCCGCGATGGGTGTGCCGAGCTGGGGCATCGCCAGCGGTTATGAGCTGGTCGAGAACAAACAGCAGCAGGGCACGCAGATGCCTGAGGACCCCGAGGAATACGAGATTCGCGTGCGCGACTGGAGCCAGGCCGGCAAGTACGGTATCGCGGAGCTGTTGACGTCGCTCAACGCGATTCGCAAGCGTCACCCGGCAGTGCGCAGCTATCATAATCTGACGATTCTGGACAGCCCGGATGCGAATATTCTCGCGTTCGCCCGCCATACGCCCGCCGAGCTCACGGCTGACGGCAAGCCGGACACGTTGATCGTGGTCGTGAACCTTGACGGTCATGAGGCGCACCAGTCCATGATCCGTCTCGACCCGACCGCATTCGGTCTGCCCGCCGGCGAACCGTTCACTGTGGTGGACGAACTGACTGGACGCACGTTCACGTGGACGAATGACAACTACGTCTCGCTTGCCCCGTGGGCGGACGTCGCGCACGTGCTGAGCGTCAAGCGGTAATTCGGTGAGACATTCGACACTCGGTAGACGGCGCAATCCGTCTCGTATGACATACGTGCCGGGTACCGAGTATCCTGAATAACGGAAATCCTGCTGTCTATCAAGGAGATTCGAAATGGCAGAAACCTTCAATGTCGTTGTGGAGATTCCGCGCGGTTCCAAGAACAAGTATGAAGTGGACCATGAGACTGGCCGCATCTTCTTGGATCGTACGCTGTTCACTGCTATGGGCTACCCGGATGACTACGGCTACATCGACGGCACGCTGGGCGAGGACGGCGATCCGCTGGACGCGCTCGTGATGATCCCGAATTCCGTGTTCCCGGGCTGCGTGGTCGAGTGCCGCGCCGTCGGCCTGTACCACATGGTTGACGAGGCGGGCGGCGACGACAAGGTGCTGTGCGTGCCTGCCGACGTGCGTTTTGACGACATCAAGGACATCGACGATGTCAACGAATATCACAAGGCCGAAATCAAGCACTTCTTCGAGCAGTACAAGGCTCTGGAGCCGGGCAAGGAAGTCCTGCCGGGAGATTTCTGGGCTGGCGCCGACAAGGCTGAGGCTGAGATCAAGGCTGCGCGCGAGCGTCTCGCCGCTTCCGAAGCCAAGTGACGCATACGGTTCAGCTTTCGGTTTGAGGCTCAGGATCGGATGACAATCACCTAGGCTTCCTGCCGAATCGAACTTTACGCGCACGCTCTCAGGAAAGGGGCCGTCCCGATTGGGGCGGCCCCTTTCGTGTATCTCCGCACGCGTGATCCATGCCATTGAGACCATCCGCGTCATCCACAGTTGTCTTTCCGTGGCAAACGACTATACTTGACTGGGTAATTTCGACATGCGTACAGATTCACGGGAATTCAAAGCCGCCCCTACGCCGGCAGTCGCAATGTCGGACCGTAAGGCGTAGGCGGCACACCGTCGAGGCCCATCCGCGCCGCGGATGAACCCATGTAGTGACTATGACATCAGCTTCCTCTATCGCGGGAATTCTTCTTATCGCCGTATCCCTGTCCATGGACGCGTTCGCCGTGTCCATCGGCAAGGGTCTGACCGTACGCCGGGTGCGTCCGCTGGACGCGCTGAAAACCGCCCTGTGGTTCGGTGGGTTCCAGGCGTTGTTCCCGCTACTCGGCTATCTGGTGGCCGACACCTTCAGCGCATACGTGACGGCCGTGGATCATTGGATTATTTTCGGCCTGCTCGCGCTGATCGGTGGCAATATGATTCGCGAAGCGTTCGAAGAGGATGACGAGAACGCGCGCGAAACCCCGCAGTTTGATTGGCAGCACATGCTGCCGCTCGCCATCGCGTGCAGTATTGACGCGTTCGCCATCGGCGTGAGTTTCGCATTCATGAAGGTGAATATCGTGTGGTCGGTGCTGGTGATCGGCGTGGTGACCGGCACATTTTCAGCCGTCGGGCTGCATATCGGCCACGTGTTCGGCGCCAAATGGCAGAAGCCGTCGCAGATTGCGGGCGGCGTGATTTTGATCCTCATCGGCCTCAAGGTGCTGCTCGAGCATCTCGGCGTCATCGCTTGGTAGCGACAGGCTCGCGTCGACGGGCATCGACCGATAGCACCCCAACTCGGGGTTCCCGACCAACATCATGCCCGGGATATCCGAGACGGACCGGCACCCGCAACAAGATGCCGCACATACATCCCCAATCGCACGACGCTGCAGCGCACTTCACCCGGGATATCGAAGAAATCATCGCATCGTCCAGACGCCGGAGCAGCAATCACACGACACCCGGCATATAGAGCCGCTTCTCCGTAATCTTGCCTGAAATACCACTACGATTGCGGGAATCCGCCCCCGGAACATCCCGGCAACCGCGAGTTGCAAGCAAACTGCAACCGCCGCACACGGGAACCCCTAAAAAATCACTTCGCATCATCGGGGCCCGCAGTGGAAGAGCGCGAAAAATCAGCCCGCAATACCAAACTGGCACAACAACAACGCCAGCGTCGCCGCGAACGCCACCAACCCCAGCAGCATCACCGGCAGCAAAGCGATTCCAATCCACGGAGCCGGCACAGCGGGATCCGGGTCGAAATCCTTCAGCCAATGCCGCAACGCGACCACCATAAGCACCACCAACGCCAGTGCGACCACACACACCGCGTCAGCCGCCCAGAACCGCGCACCACCAAACGGATGCGCAGAAGCGGCAACCACAATAAACAGCCAGCCTGGCATACTCGCCATCGCCACCACACCAGTCAAGCTCTGCGACAACGACCGTACCAGATCCGTACGCTGCTCCCGAGCCATTTGACGGGCGAAACCAATCACCGTGAACGCCGCAAGCAGGAACACGTACACGCAAGCCCAACGGATAAGCGGGCCCGCAGCAACAGCCAACTTGCCGGTCGTGTGCAACGGCGGATACAGCACTCCACTGCCCAGCGCATTGAACGCGAACACGAACGAAACCAGCCCCGCAAGCACGCCAAGCATCCGGTCGACCCACGTGCCGCGGAACGGCCAAAACACAGTGAACGCAACCATCGCCACAACACACAGCGGCACTTCAAGGAACAACGCAAACTGACCGAGCAGACTTGCACCAATCAACAGCACCAGCGCAATAATCTGCACGGCAAGCACACCACCATACGGACGACGCGGAAGGGTGGTGTCAGATGAGGCCTGCTGTGTCATGGTATTCCTTCCGCCGACGGATGATCGTATCCCGCTGCGCATCGTCGCGCGCCGGGATGGCCCACAATGTTATGGGCATGTTACCGGCATGTGACATCGCAGCATGTGCAAAGCATCATTGTAGCCACAAGCTCCCCCATTCTCCGCCATATGAGAGCACGATGAGGAATCGAAACGGTTGCCATAACATTACAGCTGTAAACTGTGTGAAAACCACGATTCGACCGGAGGGATGCAACATGACTGATTTAACGTTGATGACCTCTGCCAGCGACCCGGCATCCGTTCTGCCTTCCCTCGCCCTACTGTCCCACAGGGTGCGTGTGCTGCCGATGGATGCGGCGAGCTTGGTGAAGATGCCTGAAAGCACCGTCCTGTTCCTGGACGCTCGAGACGATCTGGCCACGGCGAAAACCCTGTGCCGTCTGATCCATGCCTCCGGTCTGTCCACGCCGATCGTGCTGATTCTCACTGAGGGCGGATTCACGGTCATCAACTCCCAATGGGGCATCGCCGACGTCGTTGTCGCCAACGCTTCCCCGGCCGAAGTCGAAGGACGCATCCGGCTGGTCACCGAACGCGGCAACATGCCATCAGGCATCCAATCCAACGACAACAGTCCGCAAGACACCGACGGTCTGATCCGCTGCGGCGATCTGGTCGTTGACACCAACGGATACACCGCCAGCCTGCACGGGCACCCGATCGACCTGGCATACAAGGAATTCGAACTGCTCAAATACCTGGTCCAACATCCCGGCCGCGTGTTCACCCGCGCCCAACTGCTGCAAGAGGTATGGGGCTACGACTACTACGGCGGCACACGCACCGTGGACGTGCATGTGCGACGCTTGCGCGCCAAACTCGGCGGCGAATACGAGCATGTCATCGGTACCGTACGCAACGTCGGCTACCGTTTCGACCCGCCGGAAGACGACAAGGACGATTCCGCGGCACGCGCGAACGCCACATCGAAAGCGGCGTAAACCCGACCACTTGGTATCCGCCATATGTGAGCCGATCCTCACACACCGGACGTTTCGGACACCCAACCCAGCCAAGTTCAGCCTCTCAACCGGTTGCTGTGTGAAGAAATCCTCACACAGAGCCCGTTTCACACCTTGGAAATCCCAATTCAGCCCATTCAAGCGGTCGTTGTGTGAGCCAATCCTCACACA
>Ga0256406_1006745_pt1 | contig 11324 bp, 9 predicted proteins | sample RumenRJG_03DNA_FD_185986 | JGI IMG/M metagenome (GOLD analysis project Ga0256406, IMG submission 185986) | Bovine rumen microbial communities from Lethbridge, Alberta, Canada - RJG_03 | ecosystem: Host-associated > Mammals > Digestive system > Stomach > Rumen | place: Canada: Alberta | collected...
AAACGAATAAAATCGTTATTAAAAGGGTTAATAAAATTGGGTTGGGCCGGAGAAATTCCATCTACCATGGCAATCGCTAACTGAAAAAAGCTAAAAAATGGACCCTGGGGTAAGTGCGCCCTTTTTTTGGTTTTTCGGGATAATGGTTTTATAGTAATACCGTAGGAGGCTATATGCCGGGGAAGGCCGGGACTCCTGTGGAAATGGAAAGACGGACCGGCGGGCCCAATGCGATTCTCGCAGCCCTGGACCACGGCTATGTGGTGGCCGCACCCGGTGCCAGGGGGCGGACGAATCAGGATGAAAAGGGGAAATATACGGGAAAGGCGCCGGCCCTCATCGTGGATATGAAGGCAGCGGTGCGGTACCTGCGCCACAATAAAGGCATCCTTCCGGGGGATACGGAAAAAATGATTTCCAACGGCACTTCGGCAGGCGGCGCCCTTTCCGCTTTAATCGGCGCTACGGGAAATGCGAAGGATTACGAGCCATACCTGAAGGCACTGGGAGCGGCGGAAGAAAGGGACGATATTTACGCGTCGTCCGTGTACTGCCCCATTACGGATCTGGACCATGCGGATATGGCCTATGAGTGGATCTTCAGCGGCGTTCACAGCTACAATCAGAGAAGCATGCCGGAGCCATCGGAGATGGGAAAACCGGGAAATCCGCCTTCCGGAGAAAAGGAAAACAGGAAATTGCCGGAACTTCCGGAAAATGCACCATCTGCCGGGGAAGTGAAGACTCTGACCGCAAAAGAAATCAGGGCGGCAGGGGAGCTGAAGGATATGTATATCCGCTATATCAATGAGCAGGATTTGAGGGACGATAAAAATCATTCCCTTTTCCTCTATGAAGACGGCACCGGTCCTTTTGCCGATTATATTGCCGGCCTTTATGCGGCTTCTGCCCAGAAGGCCATTTATCAGGGGAAAAATCTGACCGATATTCCCTGGCTCACCATTCATTATGGACGGGTGGACGGCGTGGACCTTGCCCGTTATGCGGCTGAGACCGGCCGGCTCAAAGGGACGCCTGCCTTCGATGCTTTTGATCTGAGTTCTGCGGAAAATCAGGAATTCGGCACGGCGAAGAAGGATAAGCTCCATTTCACCAGCTTTGCTTCAAAGCGGAATACCGCTAAAAAATCGGGCATGGCGGATAAGAAAATCATCGGCATGATGAATCCTTTGAATTACATCGGAAATAAAACGGCCGATACGGCCAAACACTGGCGCATCCGTCACGGGGCAAAGGATACGGATACCACCATCGCCGTCCCGGCCCTGCTGGCGCTGAAGCTGAAAAAGGCAGGCTGCAAAGTGGATTTCTTCTCCCCCTGGGGCGTGGGCCACGCGGGAGATTACGATCTGGAAGACCTTTTCCGGTGGATTGATTCGATATGCTTGAAATAGTGATAAGTGGTAAGTGATAAGTGGTAAATGAAGGTGGCGGGCGTCAGGATAGGAAGCCCGCCATTATAAGTGATTATGGATCGCAGGAAAGACGGATTTCTGACTTTGGATTTCAGATGGGTAAAGTGCGGCGCAAAATGATCAGCGCCGCATTTTTGATGATGGATGAAGACTGGGACGGAATTTTCCTTCTCTGAAAAATTTTATGGGTACTTAAAAAGCCGAAAGGATGGATTCCTTTCGGCTTTTTCACATTCTTTCGAAAACCGTACTTTTTACCGGATGCTGTCTTTCCCTCAGCCCCTCTTCACGGCTTCTGACCGCCCGCCTGGTCCGGCTGTGAGTCACTGGAGCTGATTGACTGAAAAGGGTTGCTGTTAACATACGCATTTCCGGCTGACGGAGAATGTGCTCTTTGGCCAATGCGGTTCTTTTCCGGATAGTTCCGAAGGATGCCGGTGATTGCTTCAGAGTCTCCGCTTTTGGGGATTTACACCGGCAGAGCCGGTGCGCGGAGGATTCCATGAATCATAGTGAATTTTTGCTGCTTGCATCTGTATTCATTGGACAGGCCCCAGATGCGACACCTGTTCAGACAACTTCCTGCTTTTCTTTCCTTTCCGGGAAAGGGCCTGACAGGAAGGGCCGGCTGGAATGAGAAGATTCGTCCTGAACCGGTGCAGGACGAATGGGGCGAGCTATGAAATTTCAGGCAGTAACCGGTGCATACCGTTTAGAGCCTGCCATTTCCATCATGAAATCACAGGGGTCCGTCTTTCCGGAGAGAACCTGCCGGAAAATGATGGGAGAGCAGCCGCTCACGAGGAGGGTGCCCGTTTCATGCCTTGTGACCGGGAACTGGTGAGTGCGGCCGGATACATTCCAGAAGATGACCTGGGGAAGGCGGTAACCGGCCTCTTCGAAGAGTTTCTTTGCATATGTAAAATTGGTCACATCCCCATGATTGATACAGGAATCAAATTCCATGTCCGAAATGATGTAAAGCTTCTCGGGGAGTTCTTCCGGAGGAAGGTTATATTTCTTTGCTGTTTTCAGGATGAGCCGGAAGACAGCTTTCAGGTTCGTATTGGCACATTCATCAAAGGTGGAAATATCAAAGAGCTGGTCATCCAGGAAATATCCTTTGATTTTCACCAGCTGCGGTGTTTCCGAGAAGGTGATGAACTGATTTCCAAAGGGCCCTGTATTTCTTTCTGCAAAGTAAAGGGCCAGGGACTGGGCCACTGCGGCGGGCAGGGGATTTCCCCCGCTGTACATGGAGCCTGAACCGTCGATTACGGCGAGGGCATTCTGGCTGCCGGCATAGTCTTTCTGGTTATTCCAGAGGATTTCCAGGGCACGGTTTTTTTCATACGGCGTGGGTCTCCTCCGGAAATAGTCATTGAGCAGGGGACGGATGATTTCGTAGGGGAGAAGGGTATCGGTGTGAATGAAGGCTTCCCGGTTTTCCACTTTATCCAGAAATCTGTCGTACCGCTTCCTGTCATTTTTTCTGAAGGCAGCCCTGTATTTCAATATGGCTTTCGCAGGAACTTCTTCGTAATCAAAGGTATAGTCTTTCCGGCAGAGGCGGGGTTCCAGTACGTCCAGCCGCTTCCGCAGGGCGGAAAGGGTCTTCCGGTAAGTCTTTTCATTCATACCGAAAGCTCTGGCAAGGCGCCGGGCTTTGCGGACTTTTTCCGGATCCGACGTATTGATGGAAGGAAGCCATTTGGCAAGGAGGGACAAATTTTCTTTCCCTCCTTCCAGTGCCTTTACATCACTGTCCAGCTGCTCTTTGAGGAAACGAGCTGTTTCTTTGAAGAGCGGCGTATCCATGAGGGCCAGCAAATCATCGTACCGCCCGTAGAAGGGAATGAGGGCGAGATTTTTACGGACCGTATCGGGCCTGTTATTACCCAGATACTCCAGAATGGTGCGGAAAAGACGGCGTTCACCCAGCCCGCCCCGGATGTCTCTTGCATAAAAGAGGATTTTCATGGCCAGTGTGGGATTTTCTGCAAAGGCACGGATGAACCGGTCCCGGATTTCTGCGTCCGGCGCCTGCCGCATGGCTCCGGCAGAGGCAAAGAAGTCAAGGCAGCCGGAAAGGGTGGAGCGGCAGGTCTTTGCCCCGTTTTCGGTTCTTGTGTAATTGGCTTCTTCCTTCATTTCGTTCCACATGGTTCCTCCTGCTTTTGACTCATCGCTGTTTCTGATGGTTTAAGGATAAAATAAAAGCACCTTTTTTTCACGGAAAAAAAGGTGCGAACTGGGGGAGAGCAGTTAGCCGTTAGCCCTTAGCCATTAGCCACTAACAGTTCATTTTAAATCGGGATGCGGAGTGCGGGGTGCGGGAAGGTGTGCTGCAACAGCAGCACGATTATATATGGGGAATGTACACAGGCGGGGGAAAACCATGGGCTCATGGTTTTTGTGCGCAGGGGAGGCCATTAGCCGTTAGTCGTTTGCAATTGGCGCTTACTTGAGCCTGGAACGAGTCGGAATGGTCAATTGTTGAAGAACTGAATCTGCTTTTCAATCCGTTCCCTTATATTTTTCCTGATGGAATCCGGGGATAGGACTTCAATGAACCGGCCAAAGGAGAGGAGCTGGATGGCGAGATCAATTTCTTCGTCCTGGTCATAGGTGAGGGTGACTTTCACGTGCTTTTTGTCCAGCTTCTCCGCTTCTTTTTTATAATGGGAAAACTGCATGAGCACCCGCTGGAGGGCGTTTCGTTCGTCGGTGATGATGAAGACAGCGTTTCTTTTCGGGGAAGGTTCATCGGGGATGGCGCTGCCGGGGGCGGGATTCCCGATTTCCGCCCTGGTAATGCGGCCAAGGTTGATGGTGCGGATTTCTCCTTCTTTCAGGGCGAGGAGACGGAATTTATCGTCCGTATCGGAATATTCCAGTTTCAATGGAAGGCAGGTGCCGGAGACCGTATTTCCTTTTCCGCTGATGAATTCCAGGTGAAGAAGCTTTTTCTCTTTCAGGGCTTTCCAGATGGTGCGGAAGCGGGCCCGGTATCTTTCGTTCGTAAAAGGGTCTCCGTCCCGATAGCGGTCAAAGCAGACAATATCCTGCAGGTCAAAGAGGGGCTCTGTTTCTTCAAGACCCTTCATTTCAGGTGCAAAGAGGGAGACCCTCGGGTCGGAAAGCACTGCCTTCAGCCATCGCTTTTCGAGTGTGGAAAGGGGGAGGCGGGGCGCTCTTTCAAGGGGCGTATGAAGGTCATCGGTGAGGAGGGGCCATTCTTTATTTCTCAGGGCGGGGACGATGGTCATGGCGCTTTCGGGGAAGGCATTTTCCCTCGAGATGGCGTACAGGTCTTTTTCCGTCAGCTTCCCTTCCACGGCAAGGGCGAGGATTCTGGAGACCGCTTTGTAGTAAAGGCTGTATATTTCACTGAATATCATGGTTCACCTCGTATAGAACGGACATTTCCCTCAAATCCTGCCGGATCCAGCGGAGAAGCCGGGGATTATCCGCGGAAAGCCTCGTGATGCGGCCGAAAAAGGTGCGGATCCAGGGGACCATTTCCAGGGAATCCATGACATCTGCTTCAAAACGCCAGGTCGTTTCATCTATCCGGGTGACTTTCCCGCAGCGCTTTTCGCGAAGAAGCCTCTGCACGATGAAATTTTCATCCTTTTCCACATGGATATCCATGGAAATATGCTCCCGTTTGTGCCGGATGACGACACCCCACATGGACAGGGCCGTTTCTTCCCAGCGGGCAGCGAGCTCATCATAGCCTGCTGCCTTGTCCCCGGGAGAAATGGAGCGGATGTAATCGATGCGGATGGAAGACAGATTTCCGGCGGAAGTGCCTGCCAGAAGGTAATTCCTGCCGCTTCGAAGGCTCACATACACTTTCCAGGGAATGGTGGCCAGCAGCATTTCCGAACCATCCCGATGATTCACCTTCTGGATTTTCAGCCATCTTTTTTCCCGGATGGCCTTCAGAATGACTGCTGCCGTCTCGCTGTCCAGCATATTCATGAAGGAATGATTGCGGAAAAGAAGGAGACTTTCCTCCTCGCTGAGACGGTCTTCCATATAGCTTCCGGTGATGCCCAGAAGGTTTTCCTCGGAAGAAAAACGGAGAAGGTCCCGGTAATCTTCCAGCCTGATTCCATCTGTAGAAATACGGTAAGTCACCTTGCGGCCTTCTTTTTCCATCGTCAGGAGACCAAGCCCTGCGTATTCTTTCAGCTTCTTCCGTAGGGTGGATTCGTCGAAAAAAAGTCCATCCCTGTGGGCAAGGTAATGGTCATAGAGCGCATTTTCTATTTCCTGCAGGGTTCGTGGGCGGCCGTCGGAGAGGAAATCGAGCACCATGAAATGGAGGGTGATATCCCTGGCAGTGAAACTTTTCGCCTTGAAAGCGCGGTACAGGGGATTGTGAGTGACCCGGCTGCCCTCGGGAGAAATGAAAAGGGTTTTCCCTGATGGAGTCTGGCGGAAGGAAACCCAGCCATCCAGGTAATTTTCGATGCGCCGCCTTTCATTGTCATAGCTTCTTGCACTTTTGGCGGAAAATTCATCTCTCGTATGAAAGCCGTAGACGAAAAAATCCCGCAGGTATTCGCGGATATTGTCGAAATTTTTGATAAGTTCGCTGTATGCCATGGGGCCTCCTTTTTCTTTATTATACTATATACTTTTGAAATAGATTTTATGGTAAAATTTCTATAACAGGAGGTACCTATGAATATGTTAAAGAAAACAATCTGCCTCACCGCCCTTGCACTGGGCATGACCGGTATGGTTTTGGCAGCGGAACCCGCCCCGGCGCCTGATGCGAAGCCGGTTCAGGAAAAAGCAGAAGAAAAAGCGCCGTCCCCGGCAGACGTCCTTTCTGCCCCGGCCCTCGAGCTGGCATCGGCCATCGGAAATATGGCCGCCGATGAAAGCGGAATGCAGACCATCGATGTCAATGGGAAATTCCCGTTGGTTGGAAATGCCCTGATTCATAATATAATCTATTCCAGGAAAAATCCCATGCAGGCAAAGAGCGTCATGACCGTCACCGTGGATGGCAACCGGTCCGCTGAAAGCTATGCCTATGCGGAAAAGAGCAAAGACGGGAAAGACCTCATCGTCTACATCGAAGATAACAGGAACGGCAAGGAACAGTGGATCAAAAAGACCATTCCCATGTCCATCTACCAGCGTGCCGGTGATGCAGGATCGGCTGCATTGGACAATATCATGAAGAACATCAAATCAGTCAGGAAAGATTACAAGAATGACTATGCCGTAGAATTTGACGTATCCGGCGTCTATAAGGCAGGGGATGAAAAGAAATGGGACGCCCTGTCTCCTGAACAGAAAGAAACGGTGGCAGCCGTCCTTTCCGCCCTGGCAAAACAGGGGTCCATCACGGCCACTGTGTCTATCGATAAAAAATCAAACCGCATCACAAAGATGGCCCTTCCCCTGACCGATACCATCCGCAATGCGGGAAACGCTTTCCTGGATACCATGAAGGGTGATGAGGGGACGAAGCTCCTCATGAAAGGCCTTCTGAGCCAGAGCGAACTGGATATGGCCATCGCCTTCGATGCCCTTCCCAAAGATACGGATTTCACCATTCCGGAAAAAGTAAGGAAAGAAGCGGTGGAAGAGAAGAAATAGTGGTTAGTGATTAGTGGTTGGTAGTTAGTTTTTAGCCGTTAGCAGAGCGGTTAGTTTTATATGGTGCGGATCGCGATTTGCGGTTCGTGAGGGTGGCAGCGCTTCATGTAAAAGGCGCTGCCTTTTAAATTTATCAGCCGGAGGATTCTTTACTCTGCATAAAAGAGCCGAAAGGCTCTTTTTCGATTTTTATGGGATTATTTTATGGGATTATATAGTATAATATAAATAAAGAATTGACCATGATTCTATTTTTCTTATGATGAAAACCATTTTGGGCACCAGCTGAGGGCCGAAGGCCAGATCCATACTTGCGCCCGAAGGGCGCCGCCTGCACGAAGAACGAACAACGAATCACGAAGAACGATGACCACAAGTGACTCCATCCATTATTTCCCCAAAAGGAGACAAACTACATGGCTCCCCGCGATATATTCTATTCCATCCTTGGCCTTATGGGTGCCCTGATTTCAGGCGGCCTCTGGGCCCTCTTTTCTCATGGCTTCCGTTCCATCAACAATGCGGGGGGACTCATTGTATTTCTCCTGCTGCCCCTTCTTTTCGTCATTCCCCATACCCTGGCCCGTCGCCTGCCGCTAACGCTCGTGAAATTCCTGGGGCGCCTTGGCGGGTACGTGTTCTTTTATGTGTATTACGGACTTCTTATCCTCATTCCGTGGATCATTCTCCGTATTTCCTTCTTTTTCAAAGCACTGGCTCCCTATAAGGAAAGCGCCCTTTCCATGTATGCGGGCGGGGCGGCATTTCTTTTATTTCTCATCCTGGCAAGAGGCATCTGGGATGGCCATCATCCCATTGTCCGGCGGGTGAAAGTGGAAACAGAAAAATCTGTGAATGATTTCACCATTGCCTTTGTGAGCGATATCCATCTGGGACCTCATATCGGTAAAAATTTCGCAAGGCAGATGGTACGCCGCATCAACCATCTGAAACCGGACCTTGTGCTGATTGGAGGAGACATCATTGATGGGGATCTGAATACAGTACTCCGCGAAAAAAGCCTGGAAGGACTGGCCCGTTTCAAGGCTCCTCTTGGGACCTATGCGGTCTTTGGCAACCATGACCATTACGGACAGAATCTCAGGCTGGAAGGGACGATCCTGAAAGAAGAGGGGATTTCCATCCTTCACGGAGAATCGGAAGAACTTCCAAACGGAGCCGTCCTCACGGGAGTCATGGACTACAGCTACCATCCCGACGATTCCTTTGAAAGCTTTCCCGGGAAATTCCATATCGTTCTGGAGCATGAACCGGTGCACATGAAAGACGCAGCCCGGAAGGGGGCCGATTTATTCCTGGCCGGCCACACCCACGGAGGCCAGTTCTGGCCGAATTCCCACTTTGTGCGGAAACATTTTCCCTTTTACTTTGGCACAAAGAAATATGGAAATCTCACAGCCATCGTGACAAGCGGCTACGGCGCCTGGGGCGCCTGCTTCCGGAACGGCCATAAACCGGAAATCGTGATTATTGAAGTGAACGGGAGAATGAAAATTGAATAAGTCGAGATTGGCATCAAAAAAGCATCACGACCATTAATCGCGATGCTTTTTGTTAGTGGTTTTCTGTTATGCCTTTATCCAGGGGTTGCCCAAGACCCGAGGCCAGCAGGTACAAAGCCAGCTGATTCAGGCTGACCCCTTCTTCCCTGGCAGTGATGGCCAGTTTTTTATGAAGACTTTTTGGAATTCTCAGATTAAACCGGCCGCTGAACGCTTCCGCATCTACCGGCTCCGGGATAGGATAATTTTCTTCAATCGCGGCTTCCAGCCAGCATTTTTCCGCATCTTCCAGCATTTCCAGCACTTCTTCTCTTGTCTCTCCCTGGGTGATGCAGCCCTTCAATTCGGGAATGTATCCCACAAAACCGCCGGCAGGATTGGCTTCAATGACCTGTCTATAGGGAAGGGACATATAATATTTCATATCTTTCACCATCATACCCTCCTTATTTTTCGTCCTCCATTTGACGCAGGACAATTTTCACATAAATTTCCTTGACATAGGGTCTTTTCTTTGGAATCGTAATGGGAAATCTTCCGGGCTTTGTATAGGTATAATGACTGGAACCGCCACCCGGGGTTCGGCAGGTATATCCATTTTTCAAAAGTATGGATTCCAGTTCATCAAATTTCACAGTCTTCGGATTATTCCGGATTCGCTGGAGTAACTTCTCAAATTGACTCATAGGGAACTCCTTTTATACAATATGGTATCATATATAGTACTAATTAGCAAGCAAAACAAAGAATTTTAAATATTTCAGGTATGCATCAATCAAAGTGCTCGACAAAAATGTAAATATCACATATAAAGTCGTGCAAAAAAATGTAGTATACCGGCTGAAAGTCCTGCAGAAAAATGTAGTGAATCACCAGAAAGTCGTCGACAAAAATGTGAAAGACCGGAATCGTTACAGAATCGGTCAATGATCAGGGAACAAATTTCTTATTAGTCATATGTGTAACCATCGGATTTCCAGCACCATTTTAAAGGAATCAGTAAAACCAAACGCAAAAGAATGGCAGTAAACCAATAAATTCGTATATTCCTGTCAATTTTTTGAATTTTTAGCCCGAAATGTCATGAAATTATGGTATAATTGTCCTCATATAGAGGATATCTCAAAGGGGGAGCGTAATATGAAGACATCCATTATTTTTATCCTTGGCACCATCTTCGTCTACCTGGTGGGGATGCTTGTGATCGGGTTCCTGTGTGCGAAGAAGACGTCATCCACTTCGGACTTTTTCCTGGGCGGCCGGTCGCTGGGACCTTTCGTTACGGCCATGTCGGCAGAAGCGTCGGATATGTCCAGTTATCTCATGATGGGCCTTCCCGGACTTGCCTACCTTTCCGGGTCAGCCGACGTAGGCTGGACGATTATCGGCCTCTCTGCCGGCACCTATCTTTCCTGGCTTCTGGTGGCAAGGCGTATCCGCCGGTATTCTCAGGTGGTGAATGCCATTACGGTGCCTCAGTTCTTTGCGAACCGGTTCCATGATGAAAAATGTATCCTGACAGCGATTTCCGCCATCATCATCATTATTTTCTTCATCCCTTACACGGCTTCCGGCTTTGCAGGCTGCGGCAAGCTTTTCGCTTCCCTCTTCGGAATGGATTATATGACGGCCATGCTTGTTTCTGCCGTCGTTATCGTAGGGTACACCGCAACCGGCGGATTCCTGGCAGCTTCCATGACGGACCTCATCCAGAGTATCCTCATGACTACGGCTCTTTTCTTCGTCCTGGTAGTGGCAGTCGTCAGTGCGGGAGGCATCGATGCGGTCATTGAAAACGCATCCCGGCTCCCGGGCTATCTTTCCATGAACGAAACCTATATCGAAGCCACCGGCGAAAGCAAACCTTACACTCCGCTTATGATCATCACCACCATGTCCTGGGGCCTCGGTTACTTCGGTATGCCCCATTTCCTTCTCCGTTACATGGCCATCAAGGATGAAGCCAAACTGAAACTTTCCCGCCGGGTCGCTTCCACCTGGGCCTTTCTTTCCATGCTCATGGTTGTATGCATCGGTATTGCCGGCAGAAAAATGTCCGTGGACGGACTTATCCCCATGCTTCACGGAGCAGGCACAGAAACGGTAGTCGTTGAAATTTCAAACCTCATTGCCACTTTCGGCATCATCCCGGCCATTCTGGCAGGTATCATCCTTTCCGGGATTCTGGCCAGCGTCATGTCCACCGCCGATTCCCAGCTCCTTGCTGCGGCATCTTCTGTCTCCCAGAATCTGCTTCAGGAATTCATGCATAAGGAACTTTCCCCGGGAAAGAGTATGCTGGCAGCCCGTGTGACCGTTCTCTGCATTGCCCTTCTCGGTATCCTTCTTGCCAGAGATCCGAACAGCTCTGTCTTTGGCATCGTATCTTTTGCCTGGGCCGGCTTTGGCGCCTGCTTCGGACCGGTCATGATCTGTGCCCTCTTCTGGAAACGGGCGACCCTTCCCGGAGCCATCTGCGGTATGATTACCAGCGGCATCATGGTCTTTGTCTGGAAATACCTCGTAAAACCCATGGGCGGAGTCTTCGGAATCTATGAACTCCTCCCCGCCTTCCTCACCGGTCTTTTCTTTATCGTAGTCGTCAGCCTGCTTACCAAAGCTCCTGACGAATCCATCGAGAAAGAATTCAAAGAAGCGGGCGCTGGATTTTAACTTTTGGAAATAAAAAGCTGTCTCTCCTTGCGAGGGACAGCTTTTTTGTGGTGAAAAAAGTGGTAAG
>Ga0256406_1006746_pt1 | contig 11323 bp, 6 predicted proteins | sample RumenRJG_03DNA_FD_185986 | JGI IMG/M metagenome (GOLD analysis project Ga0256406, IMG submission 185986) | Bovine rumen microbial communities from Lethbridge, Alberta, Canada - RJG_03 | ecosystem: Host-associated > Mammals > Digestive system > Stomach > Rumen | place: Canada: Alberta | collected...
GACGGCGAAAGAGATCTGCATCAGATGCCGTTTACTTTTACCAGGACAAGAGAGAACAAACCGTCCACAGACTGGGACGGCTTCATCCGGGCTTTGAAAAAGTCAGGCTTTAACGGTGTGCTGAATTTCGAGACAGCACCGATACTGACTTCGTTTCCGGAGGAATTGAAACCTGAAGCACTTCATATGATCGCGGCAATCGGACATTATTTTGCAAAGCGCCTGAACTGAAATGATCACAGGAGGTCTAATGTGAGGATTGGTATTATCGGAACAGGAAGGATTGCCCATCGTATGGCGGCGGTAATGGGAGAACTCTGCGAAGCTGTATATCAGCCGAAGAAGGATTCTGCTGAAAAGTTTGCCATGGAAGAGAAGATTTCTTTTGCCTCTGATGACTGGGAGAGCTTTGCTCAGCGTGTCGATGCAGTGTATATTGCGTCTCCGCATGGTACACACGAGGCATATGTTCGCAGGGCGCTATTAGCGGGAAAGCATGTGCTCTGTGAGAAGCCGATGGCTTTCACGGAACAATCCTGCCGGGAACTGTTTGCCATGGCCAGGGAGAGGAATCTCGTCCTGATGGAGGAGATGAAGACAGAGGACTGTCCCGGATTCAAAAGCGTTCTGTCGGATGTCGGGAGCGGTATCATTGGCGAGGTCACGGATGTTGAGGCGGCCTTTACAAGGCTGACGCCATCTTGTTTCAGGGAACGCACGGATATTGATTTCGGAGGCAGTTTTACGGAACTCGGAAGTTACGGCATGCTTCCGATTTTTCGTATTCTCGGCACAAAGTACGATGATGTGCGGTTCATTTCCCGTTATGACTGGAATGGTCTTGATCTGTATACCAGGGCGATTTTTACGTATGGCGAAGGCTTACATACGAAGATGGCGACAGTGAAAACCGGTCTTGGCGTGAAATCAGAGGGACAGCTTTTGATTTCCGGGACGAGCGGATATATTCTTGTGCCCTCGCCCTGGTGGCTGACAAAGTATTATGAGATCCATTTCGAAGATCCGAATCGTGTGATTCGAAGAAAAGCGTCATATGAAGGAACAGGGCTCCAGTATCGGCTGAGGGCTTTTCTGGCGAGAATCGCAGCTGCAGATGCATCAACGCAGAATGCAGATGCTGATCCGTCAAAACGAATGACTTCTGCAGATGCATCAACGCAGAATGCAGATGCTGATCCGTTAAAACGAATGACTGTTACAGATACTTCAATGCGGGCTGATGCCGAAAAGATATCGGAAGAAGGAAAAACAGTCGTTTTGTTGGCAGGGGAACGAATTGAGGAAGAAGAAGCCGTTGCAAGAGCGTCGGTTTTTGAAAAATTTTTGCGGGAAAACAAAATCCCCCGGGAGAAAATGCAGGAACGGAAAAAGACAGCGCTTGCTCATATACCCGGGCCTGTCATCTGGGCGCATCGGGGGATGTCTCTTCAGTATCCGGAAAATACACTGGAGGCTTTTCGGGCGGCGGCCGAACTTGGCCCTGCACTCGGCGGCATCGAGACGGATGTGCAGCTTTCAAAGGACGGGGTGGTCATGATTTTTCATGACGAGACGCTGGACCGGGTGACGGATACAAAAGGAAATCTGCGGGATTTTACCTTTGAGGAGCTTCGCCGCGTTAAAATTATGCGTCATGACGGTACGTTTACGCAGATTCCGACACTGGAGGAAGTGCTGGCACTTTTGAAGCCATACTGCGAGAAGAACGGACTCCGACTGAATCTTGAACTGAAGACGTCTGTATACCGGTATGAGGGCATTGAGAAAAAAACTCTTGAAATCGTGCGTAAGTACGGCATGGAGAAATATGTTCTTTATTCTTCTTTTCTGATGGACTCGATCCGGCAGATCAAGGAACTGAATCCGAAGGCAGAGACCGCCATGCTGGCCACGTATCTGACGGATTGTATCCGGGGCGCTGATCAGGCGCACGCAGACTCACTGCATCCATGGATTTATGGCCTGAATGTACCTGTGCCGGAACGTTATCGCGGACAAGGACATGAGGTTCGGGCGTGGGGCGGCATGGAACCTCTGTATGTGGAGAATACCATGCATGTGACGGAAAAGCATATGGATGAAGCCGTTCTGAACGGAATTACAGATATCATTACTAATGTGCCGGAAGTATACACGGTGAATAACTGAACTGACTGGAGTCTATTACGTTGAATCCTGTCAAGAATGAGTGAGATCTGAACTTCCAGTAAAAAAACTACTCAACGCGTGAGTGGTTTTTTACTGGAAGTTCAGATCATAGCGTTTGTTCAATCGGATTCCGATGAAAACGAATGAGAATTGGGGTTTGAGTAGTTATTTTTCAGGTAGTACACATTGAGAGTTTGGTGGAAATGATATAGAATGTAATCAACATCAACATTTTGTAATATAAATAAGTCGATAGAACAACATTTTATTATGCAAAAAAAGATGTTGTATCAACATTTTGTAAGAAAAACACTGCGTTCTGCATCATGCCATGAGGAATTATCATGCTTCAGAGAAAGATTTTTACAGAACTGAGAAAGTGGAAAGAAAGCGGAAACAAAAAAAGTCTGATCGTCCAGGGCGCAAGACAGGTTGGGAAAACATATGCGATTGAACGCTTTGGGAAAGAAGAATATGACGAGATCGTAGAGATTAATTTTAAGGAAACCCCTTCCGCAGCCGGTATTTTTTCAGGAGATCTGGATGTGGATACGATGATTACCGGACTTCGTTTCCGTTTTCCGGATAAAAAAATGATTCCGGGAAAAACGTTGATTTTTCTTGATGAGATACAGGAATGTGAAGAAGCTGTCACGTCGCTTAAGTTCTGGACCATTGACGGGCGATTCGATGTGATTGCATCGGGTTCTCTCCTTGGAATTGACTACAAGAGGGCTTCTTCTTATCCTGTGGGCTATGTGGATTATATAAAAATGTATGGCCTCGACTTCGAAGAATTCCTGTGGAGTATGGGAATTACCGGGGATATGATCGACGTACTGCACAAATCATTTGTTGATCTGACACCGGTGAACCAGGCTGTTCACGAAAAAATGATGGAGTATATCAGGATCTATCTGGCCACGGGAGGTATGCCTGAAGTTGTGTCGCGATATACTGAGACAGGGGATTTCCGCGAGGTGCACAGGGTGCAGAGCGAGCTTCTTCGGGGATATCAGTATGATATAGCGCATTACGCAACGGCAGAGGAAAAGGTAAAGGCTGAAAAGTGCTATCTGACAGTGGCCAGACAGGTACTGGACAAAGAGAACCACAAGTTCCAGTATAAAGAAGTGGAGCATGGCGGCAGGGCACAGAAATTTTACTCAAGCATTGAGTGGCTTCTGCGGGCAGACATTGTGACATTGTGCAGACAGGTGACTGCTGTCTGTTATGATCTGGAGGATTATATCAAAGATGGTGCATTCCGGGCATATACTACGGATTTGTCACTGCTTCTTGCCATGCGTGATTTTTCATTAAAGCAGCACATTGTAGAGAACGATCTGGGCGGAAATACAAAGGGCGGACTGTATGAGTGCCTCGTAGCGGATATTTTATATAAGAAAGGTTATAAGCTTTATTATTATAAAAATGAAACTACGCGCAGAGAACTGGATTTTATCATTCAGAAGGATGGAGAAGTCATCCCTGTGGAAGTAGAAAGCGGAAAGGCTAAGGCCACATCTCTTGAAAAGGTCATAAGTCATAATGAGGAGATAAAAAAAGCTTATAAATTGCATGACGGTAATACAGGCATTGAGGGAAAAATCATCAGCCTGCCGTTCTATATGGGAATTTTTCTGTGAGTAGTTATGTGAAAAACGGCAGCCCGGAAAAAATGCGCACTGTAGAAAACAGCAACGCGGAAAATACGGTATTGCTAAAAAAACAGCAGCTCGGAAAAATGCGCACTGTAGAAGACAGCAACGCGGAAAAATGGCAACACGGAAAATACGGCATTGATGAAAAGCAGAGAAACAGGGATCAGTATGAAATTTACAGAGGCTTGGTTTGAGGATGAGGTCAGGGATGGATTTTATATCCCTGCATTGATGAAGAGATGCCGCGCAGCAGAGCTGGAAATGCTCGATATGCTGGCGGAGTTCTGGCGGGAGCGCGGCATCCGGTGGCACGCTGCCGGCGAAACGCTTGCCGGCGCAGCGCATTGTCAGGGATTTCTGCCCTGGAGTGACAGGATCACAGTGAGCATGAGCCGGGAGAATCTGCGCCTGTTTACAGAGGTGGCGGGAGCGCTGCCGGAAGGGCTGACGTTTATCAGCAGTCATGCAGGCGATGGCTCAGAGACAGGCAACTGCCCGACCAAGGGTTCAGAGACTGATAGCTGCATGGTTGATGGTTCGAAGACAGTCAGTCGTGTGACCAATGGTTCTGCCATCAACTGGTCCGAGGAGTTTCTGGCGCGCTGGCATGGATTTCCATACGCGGCAGCAGTGGAGATCCTGGAGGAAGATACTGCTGGTATCGGGACTGGATCAGAAGCAATGACACCGGACGCAGAATCAGATCTGTTGTCCCGGAAAACTGATGCAGAAGTTACAACCGCATCAAAAATACTGCCAGAGAGAATGAACGCTGCAGAGGAAGGATTCCTCAACTTTGAGAATCTGAAGGTCCCGGTTTCTGCTGATTATGAGAAAATCGTGGCAGTGGATTTCGGAAATTCCCACAGGAAGTCTGATGCGTACTCTGACAGGAAACCTGAGGAGAATCTTCGCGAAGGCGACTACCCCTGCTACATGGCGCAGGAGCATGCGTATAATCGCGAAACGAATATGGTTTCCCGCTGCTTTTACCGTTTTCACATGGACGATCTGCGGAAGCCTTTAAAAAATACGGATGAAAAAATCGTTGACAGCTTCCTCGGTGCTTTTACCGAGGCGCACAGACAGGTGCTCCGTACGGTGCAGATGCCGGACAGCGGAGATTTCATCCGGCATTTTACCAGGGCGCAGGATACAGCCGTGAAGTTCGGCAATTTTATCGAGGTGAATTATCCGCAGGGCGCGATTGTCATCGTGCCGATCCTGGAGGCTTACTGCAACAGGCTCTATCTGCTTGGAGAATCACTGACGGCAGAAAAGTCAGCCGCAGCAGGAGAAGCGAAGACCGGGGCATCGGAGGTTAATACCGTGTCAGATGCTGCGGCGTCTGTATTATCGGAAAACAATGTTTCTGCGACAGGTTCGGAAACGGGAGAACCGGAGAACACAGACGGCGAAGAATCGGAGCACAGGATGCATCCAGCTGAATTTTCCGGCCTGCAGGTGTCGCCGGCGGATTGTCTGGAGGCGTGCATGCGCTTTGCTTCTGCGGTGCAGGCTGCCGTTCAGCATGAGATTCTGGAAAAGCGGGAGATTGTTTTTCTGCCGTTCAAGGCGTCCGGGTGGAAAAATCTGGAGCCGCTCTATCGCTACTACAAGTCAAGGCAGGACTGCCGCGTCTGCGTAGTGCCGGTTCCGTACTATCATGTCACGGATCAGAATACATACGGCGAAAAAGTGTATGAGGGTGACGATTTTCCGGAGGATGTGGAAGTCATCTCCTATGAGACATTCAATCTGTACACGCACCGCCCGGATACGATCGTCACACAGTGTCCGTATGATCAGTACAGCATGGGTATCCGGCTTTCGGCGGATCTGTATGCCGGCGAGTTGCAGAAGTTTACCAGCCACCTGATCTATGTGCCGTGGTTTAGGACGGACGAGATCGATCACAGCGACAGAGCGGCGGTTGCCATGTCGGATTATTATATCCTGCAGCCCGGCGTTACGATGTCGGATGTTGTGCTTGTTCGGTCGTCGGAACTGAGAGAGTTTTACATCGACAGGCTGACAGAACTCTGCGGCGCACAGACGAGACCGATCTGGGAGAGGAAAGTGCAGACGATCGAGGGCAGCGTGATATTGTGAATTGGCTGGCTGTAAGGGGAAGGAATGCAGCCTGGCGCCTGGTGCCGAAGGAATCAGCGTAAACGAGTCATCAATTTTTCGGTGAAAACGACATTGCCATGCTGTTTTCACCGATTATTTAACGCCAGAAAATAGAAGTATCTCCATTTTTTAACACACAAAAATAGAAGTATCTCCATTTTTTAACGCATAAAAATAGAAGTGTCTCCATTTTTTATCGTCTAACAGTAGAAGCTTCTCCATTTTTCTGCAATATAAGCATATTTGCATGGTTCACGCTGATAAGCAGGGGCAACCTTGTTTATCAGTTTTTCAGTGCCGTGATCGGTACGACGTATACACCATCCGGCCGCCGGTAGGCGGCATTGGACATGCCGCAGACTACACAGAGAGCCTGCGGTTTTTTTGCTTTGGGATCTGCGTTGAACTCCTGACTGATTTTCAGCAGATTTTCTGCACCTGCGTCAATCTCGCCTGCGCCGAGTTTGATTTCAAAGCCGCACCAGTTCCCATCCGGCAGTTCGATGACCGCATCAATTTCACGTCCCTTATAATCCTGATAGTGATACAGACTGGCGCCAAAGGTGTCAGCGTAAATGCCGAGATCCCGTTCTACGAGCCCCTCAAAAAGAAATCCTGGCGTATCTGACCGGTTAAGAAATGCCAGATGGATGTATACAGAATGTGTTAGGCGTTGCCTTGTTATGAATTACGCCGTATTATGAATTTCCGGTGAAAACGACATTCCAATGTTGTTTTCACCGATGCCTCATGATAAAGTAATCATGAAACGTGATATGAAAGCGGACAAAAAGGATAACTATGGGAGGTGACTGGCTGTGTATATCCATCGGACAATTGAGGATACAATAGAGGAAGCGGGAAAATCTTTTCCGTGCGTTGTCGTTTACGGGCCAAGGCAGGTTGGAAAGTCGACGACCATAGATCACCTTTTTGGTGAGAAGTATGAAAAGGTGACTTTAGATGATCTGGATGACAGACTGCTGGCGGAGAAAAGCCCCCGTCTTTTTCTGGAAAACTATGGCTGGCCTTTGATCATCGATGAAATTCAGAAAGTGCCGACATTGCTGGATGAGATAAAAAAGGTGATCGATCAGGAAAAACTGAAATGGCTGAAAAACGATGAGCCGCATCAGCTGATGTACATTCTGACCGGTTCCAACAGGTTTGAACTGCAGCAGGGCATTTCGGATTCCCTTGCGGGAAGATGCGCTGTGGTAGAAATGTCATCGTTTACGAATCTGGAAAAAAACGGGATCAAAGAGAAGAGGTTCTCGCCGAAAATTAATGAATGGAAAATGCTCGAGAAAAGTGGAGCTGTTCCCTACAGATCGCGAAAAGAAATATTTGCATCGATTTTTCAGGGGGGAATGCCTGATATCGCTACCGGCGTAGTAAACCGGGATATGTATTTTAAATCCTATGTCAGCACCTATATGGAAAAAGATGTCAGGAAGCTGATCAATGCCTCAAGTGAAATGCAGTTTCGGGAGTTTTTCACCATCGTGGCCCTTCGAACTGCACAGGAACTGCATTATGATGAAATAGCCGCCAATGTCGGAATCGATGTCCGGACATGCAGACGGTGGATCTCGATACTGGAAACTTCAGGAATCATTTATCTTTTACAACCTTACATGGCAAATATCTCAAACCGTATCATTAAGGCTCCGAAACTATACTTTATGGATACAGGCCTCTGTGCATATCTCTGTAAATGGCCAAATGCGGAAATGCTGTCTGATTCGGCGATGAACGGAGCATTCTTTGAGACATATGTAGTCAGTGAAATCGTGAAAAATCTGTATGCGTATAACGTGGATCCAAAAGATTTTCTGTTTTATTATCGCGACACGGATCGGAAAGAAATTGATCTCCTGTACATAGAGGAAGGCACCATAACGCCAATGGAGATTAAAGCAGGGGTTGCTCCGGCAAAACCAACGAGAAATTTTTCTGTGCTTTCCAAATACCACCTTCCGGTAAGCCCGGGGCTTGTGATCTGCAACTGCGAAAAAATCCGCCCGGTTAACGAGCAGGCATATTTTGCACCGGCTTATCTGCTGCCATGATGTTCAGATTTATTTCAGGCATCGGCTTATCTGCTGCCATGATGTTCAGGTTTATTCAGGCTCCGACGGAATGCCGGCGATGGCGGCTTGTGTTGCGATTAGCAATGATACAGGCAGGCGTATTCAACGCCTGCCTGTACGTTGCCATGAGGAATTTAAATTTTGTTTCGAGATTTAATGGCGCGGCCTGTTCTTTCAATATAATGGATCACTGTAGCAGGCTTATCATCGAGTATCTGTGTTGATTGGCCTGAGCCAGCATAGATTGTGCTGCCTGAGAAAGAATCTGATCCTTCATCAGAGTGGCAATGCCATTTGCCATGTCTGTGTCACGGATTCTGGATTCTGCAGCAGTAAGGTTTTCAGTCGTGATCTGGTTACTGCGCATGGCGTGTTCCAGCGAATTCTGAACGGAACCGAACTGTGCACGTCTGCGAGAGACATGATCTACTGCATTTTCAATTCGCGTCATTGCGCGGTTTGCATCTTCAAGGGTGCGCGTATTTGTGCTTCCAAGGTTGAGAAATTCCGCGTTCATCGGGAATCTGGGGATTTTTGTATAATCGCCTACCCTATTGCTGTGTTGAATCTTGATATCAGAATGCCCCTCCTCAATCTGAATCCTGGAATGCTGCTGCGCTCGCACGGCGATATTGCCAGGTATATTTTCGTTTGCCGAATAGTCAAATATTGTTGAGTTTGCTTCTGATAAAACATTAGGCTTTGTATAGTGTACAAGGGACTTCATGACGGATTGTTCAGTCTTCGTAACCACCTCATCTTCAGAAAGCTCTTTGTTATTGTTATCAATATCCAGATATTTTACATTGATTGTGTAGAGACGCTGATCAGCAATGTTGGCATTAAGGTATTCCTTTTGCTTTTGCGTGCGTTCTTCGGCAATTTGTTGGTCTGTCAAAGTTACCGTGTGATCTTGCAAAAAGGCAGACATGTAGTTTTCTACCTGCTTATCAGTATCAGCTATGATTATGCTGCCGATTTTCTGCTTTTCTTCATCGGATAATCTGTTGTAAGTACCAGTATCTTTTCCGTTTGCGTCAAGATTTTTTACATATAACACGGTGTCTGATGATGACAGATTATTATTAAAGGCGTCGACAGTGTCAGCGCTAACTGCTTCATTAGACACTTTTATTTTTATTTGCCGACTGAAATCTGCATAATTATATGCATAATACATACCCCATTCTTTATCGGTTCCATCGGTGCTCTTGAAAACAAGTTCATATGCACCATGTGTAGGTGCAGCGTAGGGGGTGTCTCCGATATTGATTTTATTTACATCCGAAATAATCAGGTTGGCACCGTCTGCGCGCAGGGAACGAGTATTCTTATCGTTGTAAAATCCTGTTGCTTTTGAAATCTCCTCAATGACATCTGCCACGGATTTGGTATTTCCGTTTCCGTCAATGGTGACATTCTGGGCGCTAAGGGAATCCAGATCTATCATTAACAGGTCGCCTGTAGGTACGTGCATCCTTTTATAGCGAAAACCATCAAGAGTGGAGTAGTTATTTTCGTCCGCCTGTTTTGTAGTGAATAGGACAGTTGTACCGTTTCCGTGCAGATTATACCTTCCGGAAGTTTCCTGGTTTGAAATAGAGAAACCTTTGGCATTCAGCTCGTCCAGATTGTTGAACGAAGAGAAAGATATCGTATTTTTGTCAGGGTCAACTTGTACTTTGGTATTTATTGTACTGTAGTCGGTATCTGTATCTCCGTTGATATAATTGGTCCGGGCAAGCCCTGTTGCATAAGACAGGCTATTTCTGATGTATTGCTCGCTTCCCTGCATGGCGTTCCTGGCATTTGCTGTCATGGTATACCAGACATCACCAGTACCTGCGTTCAGTTTTGGAACGTCGAAACTAACATCCCATGTGTTTTCATCCAGTTTCATATCCATCAGGCCGGATTTATAGGTATTATCTTTTTTCAAATAGCGTCCGGAATTCTCATATTCATCTTTGAAAGTGACTTCATCCGGCCCGTCCTTTGCCGTATAAACAATATTTTCTGACGAGCCGGAGGTATCTGTGTAACCCATGTTATAGGAATAATCAGTCCGCAGTTCTGATAGCTGAATATTCATGTCGTTAAAGGCAAAATATACGGCTTCATCTCTCGCTATATTGGAAATAGCCATAGGAAGGGTGATTTTCCATGTTGTATCCTTATAGTTATTTGAATCGTTTGGCGTCCATGTATACTCGAAAGAAAAGGTCTGGTCAGTGGACACATTCGCGGAATGCTGAGATGCTGAGGCGTTATTTCCCCAGTCCCATCCGTCCTTTGTCACGCCGTCTGATGTCGAGCTTTTGACGATTTTCAGATCATCCCATGACTTGGTATCCAATATTTCGAATGTACCATCATGCCGGGTATTCAGAAGAGAGAGGCCGCTTTTATCTGCTTTGAAGGACAGATTCAGATCTTTTTTATAGATCATGTTTGCAAGTGTGGTTGTTGTATTAAAGTCCTTTTCGTTAATTTCCGTATCAGCAGCTTTCTCATTCACAGTTCCTGAATAATCGGTCATCAGTGTGCTGGAAATATAGGCTTTATCGTCTTCAGCAGTCTGGGCAAACTTCTGCGTACTGTTTACAAGATCCGCAAGTCCCGCAATGCCTGTTGATACCTGTTCGGGCACATAGATAGTAATAGTGGCGCCTTTGTAGTAGAAAGAATAATTGCCTTTGGCAAGAACATTGCCAAGGCTTTTTACAGATACGCCATCTGCATTTTTTACCTCATCCCATTTGACTATGTTGCCGTCAATGGAAATGCCCTGATCATCTGCAGTGATTTCATGCATTCGGGATATTTCTGGAACCTTAGCTCCTGGAAGCACCTTGAAATGATAGGTTACTTTTGTGTCGCTGTCAGTCCAGTCATATTCACCCGGATTGAAATGCCACTCCCCTGTTGTTGTGTCGCGGTAGCCCAGTTTGCCCTGGCCATCCAGAAATGTCCTGTTAATCTCATCCCAACGAACACGTTTTGCCATGGAGGGGTTCCCGTCTTTGTCAGTTGCTTCTTTGCTGGGAATCAGAATGCCGCCGAAATCCTGAGTGTCATCAGAAGTGTTGTCAGTATAATGATCGTTCGTATTGTTGTAGATAGTGACGCCGTCATATATTATAATGGCCTCATAAATTAAGACAGAATCTGGGACGGTTCCTAATGAATCTGATATGCTTATTTCATACAGGAGGATCCATTATGTCCCGTACCAGAAGAAACTTTTCTGCCAAGTTCAAAACC
>Ga0256406_1006747_pt1 | contig 11319 bp, 12 predicted proteins | sample RumenRJG_03DNA_FD_185986 | JGI IMG/M metagenome (GOLD analysis project Ga0256406, IMG submission 185986) | Bovine rumen microbial communities from Lethbridge, Alberta, Canada - RJG_03 | ecosystem: Host-associated > Mammals > Digestive system > Stomach > Rumen | place: Canada: Alberta | collected...
ATTACCGCTACAAATGTAACAATAATAAGTGAAATGGCAAAACATAACAAACTAAATATTTACTGATTTATAGATAATTAGCTTTAGAGTGGGTATTATCGCTACAAATTAATCGAAAATTCAGATTTTATAATTCAGATTATATTTTTCAAATAGAAAAGCCTACTGATATAACGAAGGAAATGTGTGAGAAGATAAAGAAGCGAGATATTGTAGATTATCATTATAAAGAAAAACTGTCTCCGATAGAATTATTGGAATTCATTGAGAAAAAATTAACAAAATAGTAAGTTATATGAAGAATATTTTAGTTACTGGTGGAGCTGGTTTTATCGGCTCCAATGTTGCTCTTAAGTTATTGGCAAAGGGTTATAACGTCACGGTGTTAGACAATTTAAGTAAGCAGATACATGGTGAGAATCCAGAGAAGACATCTCCTTTATATTTGTCGATAAAGGATAAGGTTAATTTTATAAAGGGAAGTGTCGCTTCTCGTCAGGATTGGTTGAAAGCTCTTGATGGACAAGATGCAGTCATTCATCTTGCAGCAGAGACAGGAACAGGTCAATCAATGTACGAGATAGAAAAGTATGTTGATACTAATATTGGTGGAACCGCATTGTTGCTAGACATATTGACAAACGCTAAGCACCATGTGAAGCGTGTTTTAGTGGCTGAGTCAAGAGCAATCTATGGCGAAGGCAAATACCATTGTCCAAAATGTGGAGATGTATATCCTTTAGACCGTTGTGACGAGGATATGTCAAAAGGTGATTTTGAGTGCAAGTGCCCAAAATGTGGTGGTGAGGTAGAACTTGTTGCTACTACAGAGGACAGTGCTATTCATCCTTCTTCTGTATATGGCATTGCAAAACAAGTGCAAGGTCAACTTGTACATTTGGTTTGTCCTACTATCGGTGTTGAGTCCGTTTCTTTCCGTTATCAGAATGTATATGGTCCAGGTCAGTCATTGAGCAATCCTTATACTGGCATCCTAAGCATTTTCTCAACTCGCATCAAAAATGGTAATGGAATCAACATTTTTGAGGATGGCAAAGAAACTCGTGACTTTGTATACATTGATGATGTAGTAGATGCAACGATACTTGGTCTGGAAGTTCCTGAGGCAAATGGTCATGTATTTAACGTAGGTACAGGTGTCGCTACTGATGTCTTGACTGTAGCCAATACTCTATGTGACAAATATGGAATCAAGGTTCCTATTACCATTTCTGGGAATTATCGTTTGGGCGATATACGACACAATTTTGCAGATATCAGTTTGGCTCGTAATATTTTAGGATTTGAGCCAAAGTGGACTTTTGCAGATGGTATAGCTCAGTTCTGTAAATGGGTTGATAAGCAAGAGGTACAGGAAGACAAATATGAGGCTTCCATTGAAGAAATGAAATCTAAAGGACTTTATAAATAAATAGGTATTATGAAAGTATTAGTAACAGGTGCAGGTGGTTATATCGGCCGCCATATTGTAAGTAATTTGTTGGATTTGGGTCATGAGGTTGTTGCTGCTGACATTCATGTTGATGGTATTGATGGTAGAGCCATAAAAAAGGAACTCAATCTCTTTACAGCTAATTTGGATAGTATATATTCTGAAATGGGCAATCCTGATGTTTGTCTTCACATGGCATGGCGTGATGGTTTTGTTCATAATTCCAATAATCACATTGGAGACTTGTCTTCTCATTATAAGTTTTTGGTTGCTTTGATGGAGCAAGGTTTGAAGCATGTAGCAGTGATGGGCACTATGCATGAAGTAGGCTATTGGGAAGGAAAGATAGATGAGAATACTCCTTGTAATCCGATATCTATGTATGGTATAGCCAAAGATGCTCTTCGTAGAGCTATGATTTCATATTGTAAAGCTAATGGTATTCTCTTACAGTGGCTTCGTGGTTTCTACATCTTGGGTGATGACAAGAAGAATCACTCCATTTTTACAAAGATTTTACAGGCCGCAGAAGAAGGCAAAGAGCTATTTCCTTTTACAACAGGTAAGACCAAATATGATTTTATCACAGTGGATGAACTGGCTGAGCAAATATCAAAGGCTGTGACTCAAACAGAAGTAACAGGTATTATTAACTGCTGTTCTGGTAATCCTATCACATTGGCTGAACGTGTTGAGAATTTTATCAAAGAGCATAATTTGAAAATTCGTTTGAATTACGGATCTTTCCCTGATCGCCCTTACGATTCACCTATAATATATGGTGATAACTCTAAAATTCTAAAAATACTAGCCAATTATAGATAGATTTGCAAAAAGTAACGATTTTACAATAGTTATGCAGAGGCGTATTAAACAGAATTGTCTATAATTGCTTGATAAATGTTTTCTTTTCTTACGTTTTAGAAATGAAGTTGGATATTGGCCTCATTTGAACCATTCACGTGCATATGACCCGATCAGCCAACAATGCAACTCATGAGTGTGGTGAGTTGTTGATGAAGGCAATCCATTATGCCCAGGCTGAATGGAAAGGTCTCATGGAATATGCTAAGGATGGTCACTATAGGGAGGGCTGATAACAGCTATGCCGAGCAAGTTATGAGGAATCTGGCTACAGGTCGTAAGAATTTTATGTTCTCTGGCAGTGACGAGGCTGCAAAAAACTTAGCCTTTGCGTATTCGCTTACGCAGAGCTGTAAGTTATGCGGTGTTAATCTGTATGAATATTGGGAAGACCTTTTAACAAATGGGTTGTCTCCCAATCGTACGGTTGATAGCTTCATACCCATCTTTGGAAGAAAAATCTATAAATAATTTTAAAAATGACTTTTTAGGGAAATGTGGTTACTAAGTAAACTGCCTGTTTTTCAGGCAGTAAATACTTGGTGCCCCAATTTTCGGACGCTTACGAAATCCCTGTAAAATTATTCGTTCATTCAAAGAATTTAATTATGATACATAATAAGCAAGAATTACGATTTTATATTGTTGCAGATAGGATAATCAATGGTTTTCCTATGCATGTTTCTATAAAAGAACACTTGACAGCATTTTTTTTTCAAAATTCAAAACTTCAAATACTCAACTTTTTGAAGTATATGAGAAAAACATGCTATTATCATTCTATAAAAAAAACATCCATTTGTAAGTTGCTGCTGGCAAAATGGTATGGTTATAGGTACTCAAAATTATCCATTAAATTAGGATTCTCTATAGGACCAAATGTCTTTGGATATGGATTGTTAATTCCTCATTATGGAACAATAGTTGTTAATTCTGAAGTTAGAGCTGGTAATTCTTGTGTTTTACACACCTCTACTTGTATTGGGGGGGGCAAATAAAATCATAGGAGACGCTTTGTATTTAGCAAGTGGTGCAAAAATTATGGGAAATATTAATTTAGGTAATGGTATTTCTGTTGCATCAGGTAGTTTAGTTAATAAATCTTTTGCTGATCACGAGTTGCTTGGTGGTATGCCTGCTAAAGTTTTGGTAGAAAATTATCCATTTTGGTATCAACGAGATGGAGAGAAATATATACAAAGAGTAAAGCAAATTGAAATTTTGAAAAAAGTAATGTTAAAACAATGAAGATACATTTTTATATAGATAGTAGCTTCCCATTTGGAATGGCTCCTGCCTAAAAAACTATGCTATGCAAATGGTCTGATTACTACTGGAGATACAGTTGATGTAGTTGTTTGTCATAAAACGATAGAATTATCTGATAATGATGGTTTGCTATCAGAAGGTGTCTATGATGGTATTCCAAACATATATGTATGTGGCAAATACAATTATAAAAAGAAAAATTAAATTTTGCGTGGGATAGATTGGTTGTTTTTAGATTCTTCTAAAAGTTTCTTATTTGCACTTACAAATATCAGGAAAATTGTAAATGTTCATTAGAAAAGCCAATGAATTTTGAACAAATATTGAATATTGTAAGAAAATCATTAATAGAATTTTCTCATGCATGAATTGATTTATAGAATTGTAATGGGATGTATATTTTGGAGATTTTTTCATAATAGTGGAATGGTTCCTTTAGAGCCATTGGAGTGGGATTTTAAGTTAGGCGAGTTATTGAGGCAGCCTAAAATATAGATAGATTATATAACATATAAAGTAGAAATATGAGTAAAAAGAAAGTTCTTTTCTTCCTTCCTGATGATATGGGAGGAGCACAAAGAATGACAATAACTATTGCTCAATTTTTAGATGAGCAAAGTTTTGATGTACGATTTGTGGTTATGGGTAATAACAAAGACAAACCTGTGGTTAAAAATATACCACAGGGATATAAAATTTTGTTTTTGAAATCTAATGTTGCGCATAAGAGTAAGTTGTTAGTTAATGTAAGTAAAGTTCTCAAACTTATTTGGAAGGAAAAACCAAATTCTATTTTTGCTTCTTTATGTTCTATAAATCTTATTCTTCTGTTATCCTCGCTTTTCTGTAGAGTGAAATGTATAATAAGGATGGATAATTATTTGGATATTGAGTCTAGTTTGGCTCGTATCCTTATAAGAATTCTGTACCCTTTAGCTTATAGAATTATTTCTCAGCAGGAAGATATGGAAGAAGTCTTTAGAAAATATGTCAAATGTAAAGACAATCAGCTGATAACAATACATAATCCAATAGATAAAAAACGGATTGATGATAAAACCGAGAAAGTTGAAAGCCCGTATAAAGATGAGAAAGATATTTTAAAATTTCTTTGGGTTGCAAATATCACTTACAATAAAGGTAATGATATTCTTATAAACGCTTTTGAAAAAGTACATAATAGCATTCCTAATGCTCATTTGTATTTTGTAGGTACCTTAAAGAACAATCCATATTGTGATATGTGCTTGAATCTTGTTAAAGATAAAGGCTTGCAGGATTACATTCATTTTGTGGGATATGATGATAATCCATATAGATGGATGAAATTTTGTGATTGTTTTGTTTTGCCTTCAAGAATAGAGGGTCTTCCAAATGTTTTGGTGGAAGCCATGTATTTAGGACGTCCTGTAGTAGCAACAAAATGTATTCCCTTCATTTCAAGAATGGTAGATGATGGTAAAAATGGTATTCTTAGTGAAACTGAAAATCCTCAGGCTTTGGCAAATGCCATGATTAAAGCCGTGGATTTGAAAAATTTCAAAATGACATATAAACCATCAACTGCTGATGATTTTGCAAAAATATTTAATTAAGTATTATGAATGGTTCTATAAAAGTATCAATAATAATACCAGTATATGGTGTAGAAAAGTATATAGAGAAATGTGCACGTTCTTTATTTGAACAGACATATTCTAATATAGAATATATTTTTGTCAACGATAAGTCGAAAGATGACAGTATTGATATATTAAAAAAGGTATTAACTGCCTATCCTGATAGAAAGGCACAAGTAAGAATTGTTGAACATGAGAAGAACAAAGGTCTTTCTCAAGCAAGAGAAACAGGCATAGGCTATGCTTCTGGTATGTATCTGATGCATGTGGACAGCGATGACTATATTGCACCAAATATGGTTGAATTATGTGTCGATAAAGTCTTACGTACTAATTGCGATATGGTTATTTGTGGCTTTTGGGATGAATATGCAAGTCATAGAGTTGCTAACTGTTCAAGTTGTCAGCCTTGTGATAAGTGTTTTTATTTATCTCATATAATAACACAGGATTTCTTATGTTCTATATGGGGAAAACTGATACGGACCAGTTTGTACAAATCTAATGATATTCATTGTATACCAGAGATAAGTTTTGCTGAGGATTATGCGGTTTTACCTCGCTTATTATGGTATTGTAAAAAGATAGAGTTTTTGTCTAAACCTCTTTATCATTATACTCATTTTAATAATACTTCTTTGACTAATAATTTCAAAATGAAGGATGTTTATGATAAAGTTATAGCTCAAAAGTGTATTGATGCTTTTTTTGCAGAAAAGATTGCATATAAAGAAGAAATTCAAATTGCAAATTTGAAACGTAAGGCTTGGGCTATTCGTGCAATGTTGATAAATGGATATAAAATGAAAGATATAAATAGTTTTTTTGATAACTATCACTATAAGCTATCTCTATTTAAGAATTTTTCCATAAATCATAATATTATATTGATATTAAATAATATTAATTGTATGTTTTTGCTTAAAATGTATTGTCGATTAACTAAATGTATAAAAAGATGAAAAACAGAATTATTAGTTTAGATATAGTTCGCTGTTTGTGTGTTTTATATATAGTCAGTTTCTGGCATATGGGAGATTATATCAAAAGTTCTTATCCTGCAATATTTTCAGATGTTACAACAGGAGTATTGGCAACTTTTACGTTTATCTCAGGCTTGTTTTTAGGAAAAAAGAGAATGCCCGTCTTGACTTTTTATAAGAAGAGATTGAGTCGTTTTTTCTTTTTGTTTTTGATTTCTTGCCTTTCATTTTATGCATTTGGTTCTATAAAAACTTTCACTCAGCTTTGTTTTACACTTACAGGTCTAAGTTGTTTTATCCCACCACAACCTATGACCTTATGGTATTTTTCCATGATGATCATATTTTATATGATAACTCCATGGTTGAACTTTAATACAAATAACAACAAAAATATTTTCCTTAGGGCTGCTTTGTCTTTGATATTACTTGTTACTTTGGTAAATATAACAGATGGTGATCATCGGGTAAGTTTGATGTATTGTTTTTATTTATTAGGATATTTTACTCCTGTCAAGACATTTCAAAATACAAAATCTTTAGGTTATTTATTTGTTTTGATGTTAGCTGGTGGATTTCTCCTTTTATTGGGATACTACTATGAATTCAAATTCTTAGCTTCCTTAGGAGTCTGTATATTTGTTTCTTTTTTAGGGGTGTTGCTACAAGAATGTATACCTGATATTGTCAAGAAATGCTGCGTATTTTTATCATATTCTTCAATGTCTGCATATTTATTCCATAGGCAGGTATATGGGGGGGGTGAAGCATGTTTTCTTTTCTGATGGATCAGCATTTCCACTTTGGTTGGTTCCTATTTTAGTAGTTTGTCTTTTTGGTATTTCTTATGCAATTCAAGTTGCATATGATTATTTGATTAATAATTTTATATTAAAGAAAAAATGAATTGGATTTCTGAATTTGGTAACTACTCAGCACCCCTATAGAAAACTTCTCGTTAATAAAGCATAAACTTGATTTTGCTGATTTTCTTCATCCTTACAAACTTTTTAATGATTGAGTCGATGAGGACGTAGGCTGTTTAAAACAGTTCATTTAACGAGTTCTTTTTCGGTGATGCTGCCAGCAAGTCTCCTTTGGCTATTATCGCCCTTCAACAATTTATCTGGCAGGAGATACGTTTTTGCATTTTCCACAAGTCAAAAGTCTGCGTTAAGGGATGTAAATCGTGATTTTGCCATGTGGAGATAAATGCTTATCTTTGCACCAAAAAATGGCAAGCGACTGTACTGACATAGATGTTGTTTTGCGCCAGATAAACCAGCGTCTGCGCAAACTTGAGAAGTCCGACTCCGAGAAGACTGAGGAGATCGGACGTCTCAACCGTGTCATTAACCAGAAGGACGTGGAGATACATAATCTAAAGACAGAACTTGCTTCCACAAAGGCTGAACTAGCCGTTGCTGAAAAGCGCATCAAGGAACTCGAGGGTGCTGATGACGATACATCAAGTACACCAGGAAAGCCCGAGAAAAACAGCAGTAACAGCAGTATCCCTCCATCCCAAGAAAGTATCGCTTCCCGTGAGCTGCGCAGGACAAAGTCTCTTCGCAAGCCAAGCGGAAAGCCGAGCGGTGGACAGCCTGGCCACAAGGGTCACACACTGCAGACTATAGCAGAACCAGACGTAATTGTAAAGCACGAACCCGTCTATTGTAAATGTTGTGGTCGGCTCTTGATTGATATACCATGCCAGAAGATCCGTAAGACACAAATTGTTGATATCAAGGTGGTCGTAGAGACCTGCGAGGAACAGTATTACGAGAAGGTCTGTGAATGCGGTTGCGTAAACAACTGCGAAGCTCCCAACTGTCGTATCAAGTATGGTGACAACCTCCGTGCACTGGTGACATACCTTAATGTAGTGCAGTGTATTCCGTTCAAAAGGATTGCAGAACTTATATCCGACCTGTCCGGCCAGAATATAAGTGAGGGAACAGTGCAGAACATACTCAAAGAGAATAGCGGCAAGGCAGACTGTGCATATGAGGAAATACGCAAGAGGCTGGAAACAGCGTCTGTCGTAGGAGCCGATGAAACTGGTGCTACGGTAGGAAAGCATCTGCATTGGAACTGGATATTCCAGAACGACCTGCTTACATACGTGTTCCAGTCAGAATCGCGAGGTCAGAAGGCCATAGATTCCAAGTTTCCAAAGGGACTTCCCTATTCGACACTTGTGACTGACAGACATCAGAGCTACTTCAGGATGAATGTTAAGGACCATCAGGTCTGCCTGGCTCATCTTCTTAGGAATGCAGAGTATCTGAACGAACTGGATCCAAACCAGAACTGGTCACGGAGATTCATCCATCTGATAGAACACTCTATAAATCTCAGAAGAGAGGACAACATTACCTCTAGAAAGATAAAGGTACTGAAGACAAAGATGAAGAACCTCTTGGGTGAAAGCCTCACGCATTTAGATAACGAGTTTGAGAAATTCAAGAGGGGTATCCTTAAAGTCAAAGACTACCTATTTACCTTTCTCTCCAATCCAAGTGTGCCTTACGAGAACAATGCCAGTGAGCGGGGAGTTAGGAAAATCAAGATAAAGCAGAAAGTCAGCGGTTGCTTCCGAACAGACAGCGGTGCCGATTATTTTGCCAAGTTGCACTCCATTGCTGAAACTGCTATGAAGAACGGAAATTCTAAATTCAATGCAATTCTTGCTGTAGTACAACAGTAAGACGATTACTCATGCCCATAGGGGTGCTGAGTAGTTACTGAATTTGTATATAATGTTAAAAAAGGTAATAGATGGGGGGGTATATGTGTTTTAAACTATCGCATTGCACATTTTTTTACATTAGGTAGATTGTGGATAATCGGTTGGCCATTTCTTATTTATTACCATTTTGTTTTTCGACATATTGTTGGGTTTGATTTGCATGAAAAAGCAGAGGTGGGAATTCCTTTTAGCCCATGGCATTGCTTTGGAATTGCAATTAACCCTCAAGTGAAAATAGGTAAATATGTAAAGATGGCACATAATACAACTTTAGGACAAAATAATGGTAAATCTCCAATTATAGAAGATTATGTCATTTTAGGACCTTCAGTATCTGTTATTGGAGATGTCACGATTGGTAAAGAATCCGTAATAGGAATTGGATCTGTAGTTACCAAAAGTATTCCGTGTTGTAGTGTTGCTGTTGGGAATCCTGCAAAAATAATAAGAAAAATATGAAAATAGTTTATTTGTTTGGTAAGTTTGGCGATTTCTCTAAGAAACCTTATGGAGGTGGTGAAGTAGGAAATAGACGAACTAAAAAGATTTTGGAAGACTTGGAATATCAAGTTATTCCAATTCATCGATATTGTAATTATAAAAAGAAAAGTTTTTTAGTCTATATGGATATGATATTTGGTGATATTATATCTGTACTAAAAATGGCATTTAAGTTGTTGTTGAAAAGCCGCAAAAATAGTGTTGTTCATATTTCGGGTTTTACAGGTGCGTATATGCCAATAGAATATAGCTCTGTTTGTATAGCAAAACTTTTAGGATTTAAAGTTATATATGAAATCAGAGGAGGAGGTATAATACAGTGTTACAATGAAGGATCTGTATTATACAAAAAACTTTTTCATTATACTGTTAATATGGCTGATCACATTTGGTCTCAAGGAATGGAAAATAAGGATTTAATTTGTTCAAATACTAAAAGTCGATTCTTTTATTATCCAAATTGTGTAAGTGAAGAGTTTATGCCGCATCAATGTCCAATTAAAGAAAAAAAAATACTACGATTGGTTTATATGGGTCGAATAAATCCCTCCAAAAACGTTGATGTTATATTACAAACTGTATTGTATTTAAAGAATAAAGGAATAAGCCTTATTCTTGATATTATAGGAGGAGCAACTGATTGTCCAGAATATTTAGAAAAATTACAAGCGTTTGTAGCTAAAAACAAATTACAGAACGAAGTATTCTTTAGGGGTCAATTAGACAAACCTGATATGGTTGAATATCTGAAGAGTGCTGTTTTTTTCCTTTTTCCTACCCAAGAAAAAAGAGAAGGGCAGTCAAACTCTCTTACGGAACTTATGTCTTTTGGCATAATTCCTATTGCATCCTCACAAGGTTATAATCGTACCATAATTGATTGTGACGATTTAATTGAGAATAACCTTACAGCAGAGTCTTATGGCAATAAAATAATAGATGTATTAAATACTAAAAGAATTGATTCTTTATCTAAAGAAATGTATTTAAGAATAAAATCTCATTTTACATATTCCGCTGTAAGAGATAAAGTTAAGTTTGAATATAATGAAATCTTTAGAAATATTTAATAGCCTGAAAATTCATTAGTAAATATATGAAAGTAGCAATCGTACAGGAATGGCTTGTCACAGTCGGTGGCTCTGACAAGGTCGTAAAGGCAATCTTGGATGTATTTCCGGATGCCGATATATATACATTGGTAGCAAAAAAAGAAGTGTGTGATGAACTTGGCATTCCTTGGGAAAAGGTTCATACTTCCTTTATTCAGAAGATGCCTTTGGGCACAAAGAAGCATCGTGCATATTTACCTTTGTTTCCTTTTGCCATCGAGCAGTTTGATTTGAGAGGATATGATGTCGTTATCTCTTCTTCTCATTGTGTAGCAAAAGGTATTTTGACCAAGGCTGACCAGCTCCATATCTGTTATTGTCATAGTCCTATCAGATATTGTTGGGACATGTATAATGAATATTTGGAGGAGTCGCATTTGGATAAGGGCTTCAAGAGTTGGTTAGTTCGTCTCATGCTTCATCCTATCCGTCAGTTTGATGCTATAGCTGGAAGCCGTGTTGATTATTATATTAGTAATTCTGACTATGTAGGACAGCGCATCAGAAAGACATATAGAAGAAAAGCTACTACCATACATCCTAATATTGATATCTCCAATTTTGAATTATGCAATGATAAACAGGAATATTATTTGGCAAGCAGTAGATTAGTCGCATATAAGAAAATAGATACTATTATGGGTCAGTTGCATAAGTCCGTGGATGCCCACCACCTGCCTAACTAAAAAATCTTGCTCAAGCGGAACATGAAGAAGGGTAAAATGATTACCTTTGCATCATGGCAAAGAAGAAAAATCATTTTGAT
>Ga0256406_1006748_pt1 | contig 11319 bp, 9 predicted proteins | sample RumenRJG_03DNA_FD_185986 | JGI IMG/M metagenome (GOLD analysis project Ga0256406, IMG submission 185986) | Bovine rumen microbial communities from Lethbridge, Alberta, Canada - RJG_03 | ecosystem: Host-associated > Mammals > Digestive system > Stomach > Rumen | place: Canada: Alberta | collected...
AACTTGGAAAAAGGATTTCCGTCTTTCCAGGCTAATTCGACGATGCCTGTTTCGCCATTTCTCTCAACGAGGGTTGCCGTAAGATTCATTGCGCTTACGACCGGATCGGACTCTGGATTATACAGTTTGAGCGGCTCTCCCTTCCAACGCTTTGCATTGCCAATCACGCACTTCCATATGCAATGCTCAGTCGCAGCAAAAGACGTGTTGTATTCAACAGGGTCGACAGGCTCCAGACAGAAAATTTCTATGTGCGCCCCCGTCTGTCTCTGAAAATGCAGTCTGGCAGGCACGACTTTAGTGTCGTTGAATATCATTAATGAGCCTTCTGGTAGTAGAGACGGCAAGTCCTTGAATATATGTTCGTCTACATTCCCATCCTTATATCTAAGAAGTTTCGAGGAGTCTCGTTCCGGCAGAGGATATTTCGCGATTCTCTCGTCAGGCAAATCATAATTATAATCTTCAATCTTTATCTGCGGAATCATTACAATTAAATTTTCGTACAAAGGTAATTTATTCTTTGGAAATATCCGCTCTAGATATTGGTTGGAAATCAGACAAGCCTCCGCAATTTTAGCTGTCAATTAAGTTTACTTTTGTATCTAATTTATCAACAAATGGAAATATTTACAAAAATTAAATATAATTTACATAAATAAAGATAAGAATTTATTATTCTAAAATTTGATAATAGGTAATATTCATATAATCAGATATTTACATATAATTATCTAATTGTAAATATTAATTACGATTCGGAGATAATATTAAGAGACGGGGAAAATTCAATGATTGATGACGAAATGTACAAATTAATTAACACTGATTCAGATAATTATATCAATTATACAAAGTTTAATTTAACTAATTTCTTGTCAAGATGCCTCCTGTGTACATTTGTTAATGGCAAAATATTGTTGACATTGTAAATTTATTTGATTAAATTTGTAAATAAACATCTGTCAATGGAAAACCGTCTTCAACAATTCTTGGCTGCCGAGAATCTTACTCAGGCGCAATTCGCAGACAGCATCGGCGTCGGCCGCGCGAGCGTATCCCACATTTTAGCCGGGAGAAACAAGCCTGGATACGATTTCATAGAAAGGATGGCATCCAGATACACTGAAATCAATCTTGACTGGCTCATCACAGGGAAAGGAAAAATGTACAAGAAAGATAGGGATGTCGTGATGCCTGTCCCGACTGAGCCTGCACTTTTCCAGGAAGATGATAATGCTAAAATGTCTGAGCCCGTCGAAGAGAAACCTCTGGAAATTGAGCAGCAACCAACTTCATCGCAACCAGATTCAGATAAGGCCGAAACCGCCGCTGAGAAGAAAATAGCCAGGGTCATCGTTTTCTACGACGATGGGACGTACCTGGAAATTAAGTGATGCTGCCTTTCTCGGCCTTTTTTTGTCAGCACAACAGAATGCCTGGCCGAGATTGCATAATAAAAATACAATCCGGCAATGCAGAGATAGAAAATTTGCTAAATTTGCAAAGCTATGTACAAAAGCATCATAAGACCATTCCTTTTTCGTTTCTCTCCAGAAACGGCTCATAAGCTGACGTTTGGAATGCTGAAGACAATTGGCAAGATTCCTGGCGGCAAAACTATCATGAAATTGCTTTACAAGAGGGAGCCCAAAGGTTTGTCCAGAGAAGTTTTCGGCATAAGATTCCCTCATCCTGTGGGTCTGGCTGCAGGTCTTGATAAAAATGGGGAATATTACAACGAACTCGGCTGGTGCGGTTTTTCTTTCATCGAGATAGGTTCTCTTACCCCTCTGCCTCAGGATGGAAATCCTCGTCCCAGAGTGTTCAGGCTGCCACATGACAAGGCTATCATAAACCGGATGGGGATAAACAACAAGGGCGTGCGATATGCTATAAAGAATATCAATGCCCGGAAGCCTGACGTGATTCTTGGTGCAAGCATAGCGAAAAACACAACCAGCAAGACAGATGATGAGATTCGCAAAGACTACGAGACTGCTTTCTCTTTGATCTACGATTTCGTGGATTACATCTCTATAAACGTCTCTTGCCCAAATGTCCAAGGCTTGCAAGATCTTCAGGACATATCCTATCTCTCGGACATCATTGATCCGCTGCTCGAGCTCAGACTGTGTTATGATTCTTATAAGCCATTGTTAATCAAGGTTTCTCCAGATTTGCCTAGAGAAGAACTTGATGACATTATCCATTACTGCCTGCTTTCTGGCATAGATGGGATAATATCTGGCAACACGACCAGGTCTAGAGAAAACTTGATGACATCTGAGAATGCCGTGAAAAAAATTGGCAACGGCGGCCTCTCAGGAGCCCCTCTTTACGAGAAGAACCTAGAAATGGTTAATTACATTCATGAAAAAAGCGAAGGGAGGCTACCTATCATTGCGGTCGGGGGCATAATGACTCCGGAACAGGCGAAAGCAATGCTTGATGCTGGTGCTTCTCTGATAGAGATATACACTGCTTTCATCTATGAAGGCCCTTCGATAATTAAAAGAATACTTAAATATCTCGAGAAAAATAAATGATACAGGCTTCTATTTGCACGATTGGGGATGAAATCCTCATAGGTCAGATCGTCGACACTAATTCTTCTAATATTTCCAAGGAACTTGAGGCCCTCGGAATAAAAGTGACCAGAATGCTATCATTCGGGGACGACCATGACGAGATAGTGAACAATCTTTCCGATGAACTGAGAAACAACGATATAGTTATCTCTACAGGCGGCCTTGGCCCAACGAAGGATGACATCACCAAAGCAGCCCTCGCCGAGATTTCTGGGAGCAAGGAATATGTCGTGAATAAAGTCCAGCTGAAAATAGTGAATGAGATCTTGCATTCGCGCGGTCTGGACGTGCTGGATATAAATAAGGCTCAGGCAAATGTGCCAGACACCTGCGAAGTAATCAATAACAAGAAAGGGACGGCGCCTATCATGGTGTTCCGCTTCCCTGCCGAAAAGTTCGGACATCCGGCCACTCTGTACGCTCTGCCAGGCGTGCCTTTTGAAGCCATAGGGGCACTTCCGGACATAATCGACGATATTAAGTGCCATCAGGAAGGGCTTTCTGACATATTCCATAAATGCATCATGGTCTATGGGCTGGCAGAGTCGGCTCTTTCAAAACTGATAGAGGACTGGGAAGACAGCCTGCCTGAAGACATGCACCTAGCCTACCTGCCTAATCAACTTACTGGAGTCAGGCTCCGCCTCTCTATTTATGGAGGCAATAAAGCAGATGAGGAAAGACGCATTGATGCCGAGTTTGAACGCCTGCGCCCTCTGCTTGGGGACATGATATATTCATGGCAGGATGACACTCTTCAAAATGCAATAGGTGCAATATTCCGAGGTTCTGGAATGACGCTTAGCTGCGCTGAATCCTGCACTGGTGGGGAGATAGCACATTTAATCACCTCTGTTCCAGGTGCTTCTGAATATTTCCTAGGCTCTGTCACATCTTATGCCATTCCAATCAAGGAAAAGCTGCTTAAGGTAAGGGCTGGCACCATCAAGAAATTCGGGGTTGTCAGTAGCGAAGTTGCCGTTGAGATGGCCACTGGCGTTCGCAGGCTGCTGGGCAGCACTTATTCAGTGGCTACGACCGGTCTTGCCGGTCCATCGGGAGATGAGCAGAACCCAGTAGGGACTGTCTGGATAGGCATTGCAGGTCCGAATGGAACATATTCAGTTAAAAAGAATTACAGGAACGACAGAACCAGAAACATCCAGCGTTTCGCAGCAACGGCCCTCGATGAGGTGAGGAAATATATCCTTCGGGATTTGCAAATGAATATGTCACCTAAGCGTCCTGCTCAGCATTAGATAAAACGTCATTCCAGACACGCAGAAAGTTGCCTCCTGCAATCTTTTCTACTGCATCGTCGGAATATCCCCTCTTGCGCAGTTCATCGAACAGAACCGGCAGCTTTGAGACGTTCTCCAGTCCCTTCGGAGCGACTTCTATTCCATCGAAATCAGTTCCGATTCCAACGTGCTCTATTCCGCCAACCTTGACGGCATGGTCGATATGGTCTGCAACCACTTTGAATGAAGGCCTCTCCAATGCGGCATATTCATCAAGAACGACATTCCATGCATCGGCCTTTTCTTTATTGAAAGGATCCGCAATCCATTCATCCTCAATCCAATCCTTGTCGCCAAGCCCAGATTTTGAAATAGTCTCTGCAAAGGCATCGGACAGGAAAACCGGGTAGAAGTTTATCTGTATGACCCCTCCCTTATCTGCCATTGCACGGATCATCTCGTCCGTCATGTTCCTTCTGTGATGCGCCAAGGCACGGCAGCATGAATGAGTGGAAACTATCGGAGTTTTAGAGACTTGCAGGCAGTCATAGAAAGTTTTGTCTGAAGCGTGTGCGATGTCCACTATCATTCCCAGGCGGTTCATCTCGGCAACAACTTCCCTGCCGAAAGGACTTAGGCCGTTCCAATGAGTGCCCTCGGATGTCGAATCAGCTATCTGGTTATCGCCATTGTGTGTCAGCGTTAGATAACTTACCCCAAGCTTGTGGAAAACTCTGAGCAATGACAAAGAATTCTGAACAGGCAACCCGTTTTCCATGCCAATGAATATGCTGACAAGGCCCTTCGCCTTATTCTCGAATGCCTCAGCTGGGTTTTTCGCCAAAGATGCGGACTCTTTGTTTGCCGCAACTGCATCATTAATCGAGCCAAGCATCTGCAAAGCATATCTCGTCGCTGCATCCGGCTGCATGCTCTGCCTGGTAAAAAGGGCGAAAAAAGAGCCGTCGACTCCCCCGGCCTTAAGCTTAGGTAAGTCGACGTGCCCTCTTTCGTTATCTTTTCCGATATCGCGGCCCCTCATCAGCATTGACGGGGTATCGCAATGGGAATCGAGTACAAACATTATTTCTTTCTGTAAATCGAAGAATTCTCAACGCTCACAATGTTGACAGAAGGATTACCAGCATAGGTTACGCTAGAGCCTTTGCCAAGCTCAAGATCAAGTGCGTTGGTGACAGCAACCGTTACAGCAGGACCAGCGATTTTAAGGCTTGCCTGAGGTGTGCTGAAAGCGCCAGCGTCAACCTTAGCCCTATTGCCTTTGCCAGTGATTGTGAGTTTTTTTGCAGAACCAGTTGCGGTAAGCTGGGAAGCATTGCCAGCATCGATGGAAGCTTCTTCGAAGCTGCCGTTAACGTTTACGTTGGCAGAACCGTTGTTCTTAACCTGCAAACTCTTTGAGCCTGAGCAGTCCACTCTGATGACAGCATCACCATCTCCATTGATTTCGACATTGTCACTTTTTGCCATCAGCACGAGGTTGGTTTTCTTCACTGCTTTAACGCTCACTGACTTGGCGCTTACGGTGAGATTCTGTATGCTGGAATTATCGCTGAGATTGACACTGAACTTATCGGCATTTAGTCCGCCATTGCAGGAAAATGTGCATCCCTCAGCCAAGGTAATGCTGTTGATTTTTGGAGCATAGACGGTAACGTTCAGAATAGGAGCCTGGGCATTCTTCGCTTTATAAGCCTTCTTCACTTCTTTAGGAATATCCTTCTCCCTCAGGCCAATGTACAGGCAGTTGCCTTTCACATAGCAGTCGACATATTCACTAAGATTATCTTCAACCGTAAGCTTGGCGCCAAACTTCAGATTCTCAGAAAATGTTACCTTGAAATCGTTGGTGGCTGAGATTGCGTCAAATTCAGTGAAGTCATGCTCGATTTCCCTTGTTTGGGCGAAAGAAAAGCTGCCCGTGGCAAAAGCCATCATAGAAACAGCTAACGATTTAATAATTAATGATTTCATGATACAGTTAATTGTTTGGATAGATTTCAAGATTATTCATGAGCGCCTCCCATTCGGAGGTTTTTTCATCTATTGCTTTTTGGTTTCTCTGATATTCTTCGGTAAGTTTCATGACATCTTCTCCCCTAGAATCGCTTAGTTTCTTCTCAATGTCCGACATCAATTTTTCCAATTCTTCTATCTCTTTCTCTAGCAAAGATATGCGATTTCTTATCTTGCGTTCTTCTTTAGCATCGCTTCGTCTCTGCTGGTAATCATTCTGAGCATCTGCCTTTTTCTGCGCCGGTTCCTTGGAAGCCAGATTACCGAACTTCCTCTCCAATTCATGCAAATTTTCCAGCTTGCGTTTCTCCAGGAACTCATGCACGCTTCCTAGATGCTCGGTCACTTTCCCGTCTCGGAACTCGTACATCTTATCCACTAAGCCTTCCAAGAAGTCACGGTCATGAGAGACAACAATGAGCGTGCCATCATATGATTTCAGAGCCTGTTTTAGAATATCTTTAGACTTGATATCCATGTGGTTGGTAGGCTCATCAAGAGCCAGCAGATTGTAGGGCTCCAGCATGAGTTTCGCCATGCCTAGCCTTGCCCTCTCACCACCGCTCAAGACGCTGACTTTCTTGTCAATATCCTCGCCTCTAAATAAAAATTCAGCCAGGATGTCACGTAGTTTCGTTCGGATTTCGCCTGTAGCGATGTTGTCCAGCGTCTGGTAGACAGTCAGGTTCTTGTCTAAGATATCCTCCTGATTCTGAGCATAATAGCCCATATTTACATTGTATCCTATCTTAGCTTCTCCGCTGATTGGCTTCAATTCGCCGTCGAGCACCCTCATAAGGGTTGTCTTTCCTTCCCCATTCCTGCCTATCAAAGCCACTTTCTCTCCCCTCCGAACTTCAACGTTCGCATTCCTGAAGACTACCTTCTGAGGATAACCGACCGTGATATCGTCTGCTTTGAAAACTACGTCTCCTGAACGAGGCGCAGGTGGAAATTTGACAGTCAGGGTCACGTTGTCGGTCTCGTCAATCTCGATTCTTTCCAATTTATCCAGAGCCTTGATTCTTGACTGGACCTGATTCGACTTCGTAGGCTTATAGCGGAAGCGATTTATGAAGTCTTCCGTTTTCTCGATCATCCTCTGCTGATTGTCGTAGGCAGCCTTCTGCTGTTCTATTCTCTCTTTGTGCAGCTCGACATATTGGCTATATGGCACTTTATAATCATAAATACGACCTAGCACTACCTCGACGGTGCGGTTCGTCACGCTGTCGAGGAATTTTCTGTCGTGGGAGACAAGCAATAGAGAGCCATGCCAGCCTCTCAGGTAATCCTCAAGCCATTCAATCGATTCTATGTCAAGATGATTGGTAGGCTCATCCAGGAGCAGGACATCTGGCTTGGCAAGCAAGATCTTAGCTAGCTCGATCCTCATGTTCCATCCCTGGCTGAACGTTTCGGTCTTTCTGCAGAAGTCCTCGTCCCTGAATCCCAGGCCAAGCAATGTTTTCTCTGCCGTCACCTCAGGAGGCTCGCTTACCCCTATTGCAGAACGTTCTGTGAGTTCGGACAGGCGATTGATCAATTCAAGGTACTCCTTCGACTCATAGTCAGTTCTATTAGCAAGTTCTGAGTTTATCTCATCAATTTCTTTCTGCAGCCCTGCCGCCTCTTCGAAGGCCGTCAAGGCCTCATCAAGCACAGTCTTACCCTTATGGTGCGACATGATTTGAGGCAGGTAGCCGATTCTTACGTCGCGAGGCTTGTCAATAGAACCCGATGTCGGAAGGCATTCGCCTACGATAAGCTTCATTATGGTAGACTTTCCCGCCCCGTTCTTACCAACGAGGCCTATTTTGTCATTGTCGCTGATGTGGAAATCGATATTGTCCAGCAGGGTGAAATTCCCGTAAGCTAACGTAAGTCCGTTTAAGGAAATCATGACTCAGCCTCCGTTAATTCTTCATCGGTTTCTTTCGGACGCTTCCTGCAACACAGAACGCTGACTTCATACAATAATAGAAGCGGAACGGCAGCTATCACCATCGACATAGGATCCGCCGGGGTTATGATGGCGGCCAGGAACGAGATAACCACGATGGCGTACCTCCGATATTTTTGCAGGGTATCGCGATATAATATTCCTAAAGCGGATAATATGATCACCACGGCAGGGAACTCAAACACAATCCCGAAAGACAATGTCGTGGAATTGAATAGAGATATGTAAGAATTCAGCGAGATAGTGTTAGTCACGATTTCGCTGACCTTGTAATTGAGGAAGAAATTCAGAGAGATAGGAACTATGAGCAGATAACCGATGGCAAGGCCAAGGTAGAAGAGAAAAGAAGAAAAAACAAAAACTGTGCTGACAGCCTTCTTTTCCCTCTTATATAAGGCAGGAGCTATGAATTTCCATATTTCGAAAATAATATATGGAAATGACAGGATGAAGCCAACCTCCATCGCTACCCTAAGGTGCACGAAAAACTGGGAAGAGACTTCCAGGTTTACAAGTGACATGTCCACGCTCATGTGGAGTAACTTGTACATGAAAAAGTCGCTTCGAGTCGGCGCAAATATGATGTCATCGAAGAAGAAACTCTTGAAGCAGAAAACGACTATGCTGCAAACCAATACGGCAAGTATTGAGCGGAATAGCATTCCTCTCAATACATCTAGATGGTCCCAGAAGGACATCTCCGAACCTGTGTTCCCCGTTTCTTCAGCCACAACCTTACGAAATGAGATTCAAACTATTTCTGCTTATTGTCCTCGATCTTCTCGATCTTTTCAGGAGTTTTTGCGGTAGAGTTCAAATCGGCATCGATTTCTTTGATGTCATTCTCGACATCATTCATCCCCTTCTTGAATTCTTTCATGCCCTTACCTAGGCCTCTCATCAGCTCAGGGATTTTCTTTCCGCCGAATAATAAGATGATTACCAAGGCAATGATGACCCACTGCCAAGGCCCGATGACTCCGAGTGGTAATAATATTAATGCTTTCATAATGAGTGATTATTTGTCGTTAATATGCTTTCTTATCATTTCCAATAATTTATCTGGGCAACGAGTCGGACGTCCGGTCTCCTTGTTCAGGAAGCCGAGAGTAGCCTGGCCTTCCGCACAAAGGACGTTGTCCTGATTGTAGACGGCTTGCTTCACGTAGAGCTTTGCCAATGGTTCCTGTTCTATGATTGCGACGCATCTTACGATGTCGCCCATCTTCGCTGGATGCTTGTAATTGCATTCCATCTTAACGATGGGTATCGTCACGCCATCCTCTTCGCATTTCTCTATCGGGTATCCGCCTTCAGCCATGAGCACGTTCCTGGCACACTCGAAATATCTTATGTAATTTGAGTGATGCACTATGCCCATCTGATCGGTTTCATAATACCTCACAGGGAAAATTGTCTCGGAATACATCATAATTATGCGCTAACAAAAATGTTATGATTTTTAACTAAATTGTTTCATTAATTATTCTTCAATGCTTTTAAAGCAATTTCCAAACTTTCGATTTTTGAGAGGCTGTCAGCCTCCTTCTTGCGTTCAAGCTCGATCACTTTTGCCGGAGCGTGAGCCATGAACGACTCATTGGAGAGCTTTTTCCTGACTGCAGCCAGGAATTCTTTCTGGTGTTCGAGCTCAGCCTCGGCTTTCTTGACCTCTTCGTCAACATCCACCAACCCTCCGAGAGATACGAAAATCTCGAGCGTCCTTACCATGACAGAGGCTCCAGTAGAGGTGTCACCAAAATCGTCTGTTTGTACAAAATTAGAAATATTTCCAAGTTTTTTGACGACTGAAGCCATATCATTCGGAAACTCACCCTTATATTTTACTTCCAAAGCATCTTTCTGAGGAATATTCTTTTGCTGCCTTATGCTCCGCACGGCATTCACAGTCTCCTCGGCTAATGCGAAGCCGTCGAGAAGTTGTTCGTCATGCTTGCTGGCTTCCGGTGATGGCTGATACATGATCGTCTCCCCCTCGCCTCTGTCAGCCATGTCATGCCAGAGTTCCTCTGTGATGAAAGGCATCACAGGATGGAGCATTTTCAATAACGATTCGAAATACCTAAGTGTGGCATCATAAGTGGCCTTGTCCATAGCCTCGCCATAAGCGGGTTTCACAGCTTCGAGATACCAAGAGCAGAAATCGTCCCAATAGGTCTTGTAGATGGTCATCAAGGCATCGGAAATTCTATATTTAGAATAGTGATCTTCAACCGTTTCAATGACCTGACTTAATTTATCGCTAAACCATTTCGAGGCAACTTTGCAAACTTCAGGCTGAGCGGCTTTTTCATCGACAGTCCATCCCTTCATGAGCCTGAAGGAATTCCATATTTTGTTGCAGAAGTTCCTTCCCTGCTTGATCTGCGACTCATCATAGAAAATGTCATTGCCAGCGGAAGAACACAGAAGCATGCCGATTCTAACTGCGTCAGCACCATATTGTTTTATCAGAACGAGCGGATCTGGCGAGTTGCCGAGAGTCTTGCTCATCTTTCTGCCCAGCTTGTCCCTCACGATGCCAGTCAGATAGACATTGCTGAAAGGGACATCGCCCATGAACTCGTCCCCAGCCATGATCATTCTGGCTACCCAGAAGAAAAGGATGTCAGGACCAGTCACAAGGTCGTTCGTAGGGTAATAATATGCCAGGTCTGCGTTAGGCTCGTGTTCCGGATGGCCCGGACGATCCGGGTCGAAGACAGAGATAGGCCAGAGCCAGCTGGAAAACCATGTATCTAGGACATCCTCATCCTGTCTCAGATCATTGGCAGTATATGATGGGTTTATCTTCTGAGCCTCTGAGAGAGCTGCTTCCGGGGATTCTTCCACAATCACTTTCCCGTCAGGCAGGTAGTATGCAGGGATTCTCTGCCCCCACCAGAGCTGGCGGGAAATGCACCAGTCATGCACGTTCTCCATCCAATGACGGTAAGTATTGCGATACTTGTCAGGAATCAGCTTGACTTTTCCGCTCTCAACGCTGTCCAGAGCTTTCTCTGCCAGCTTATCCATCTTCAAAAACCACTGTGCTGAGAGTCTAGGTTCGATGACGGCATTCGTCCTCTCAGAATATCCTACTGGCGAATTGTACTCCTCGACTTTCTCCAGGCTGCCGGATTCCTCGAGCATTTTGACGATCTTTTTTCTCGCCACGAAACGATCCTCGCCAACAAGGATCTGAGCTTTCTCGTTCAACCTGCCATGTTCATCGATGATGTCCAGGATAGGGAGATTGTGCCTCATGCCTATCTCGTAGTCGTGAGCGTCATGCGCAGGCGTGACTTTCAGGCATCCAGTACCGAAATCAATCTCTACATATGAGTCCTCTATGATAGGTATTTCTTTATTGATTAGTGGGATAAGCACCTTTTTGCCTTTCAGCCAGTGATACCTCTCGTCAGCAGGATTTATGCTCACTGCCGCATCTGCCATGATGGTTTCAGGACGAGTGGTCGCGACTACT
>Ga0256406_1006749_pt1 | contig 11317 bp, 14 predicted proteins | sample RumenRJG_03DNA_FD_185986 | JGI IMG/M metagenome (GOLD analysis project Ga0256406, IMG submission 185986) | Bovine rumen microbial communities from Lethbridge, Alberta, Canada - RJG_03 | ecosystem: Host-associated > Mammals > Digestive system > Stomach > Rumen | place: Canada: Alberta | collected...
TGAAAATAAACGTGAGATAATTAACACCAACAAATATATTCAGTTAGAAATACCCTTCGACGAATGGTAAGTTACAATCAGTAAGCAAAGCCGAATGTTAAAGGATTTAAGTGGACACTAGTGGATTCCTGTATTTATTACGTTTCTTTGTCTGAGGTTAATATTGGGGGGCGAAATTCAAGTCTGCAAAGTGTCCCCACGGCTATTAATATGTTTTATGCTGACATCCGCCCCAACAAACAACTTTGCTACTACTTCATGCCCCACAATGGTAATGCTTTCACGGATTACCATCTGTTTATCTATAGGCTTATGATGACAGCAGGCGTACGATTCTTAAACATAGATGCATATTATCATGAACCACTGCAGGCGTACCACGATGTTGACGATTTGATTATAGATAGAAGAGACAATCAGACAGGCAATTCCTCAAACAACTCTTCTTATGTATCAAAGTCAGATAATAAGATTCAGATATATGCCAAGACATTCGGAGCGAGCAAATATGAATCCACGCTATTGGTTGTCGCTGTCTCTCATATTGCAAACGGCGTACCTATTGAGTTGTTTAATATATGTGAGCAAACTCTTACGCAACTTCCGAAAGCATCTATAAATACAATTAACCAACTGAGTAACGTATCTGTATTTTATACTTCGTTATTCCTTGACAAACATCAGTCTGCTGACGAATCTGATAGAGCAAAACTGCGTTCGGCATCCTATGTCTATAATCTCTATAATCGTATAGGTTATAAGAGATGCGCCTTATGTGGTTGTGAGATCCCTGAGTTAATTCAAGGTGCTCATATTTGGGGTGTGTCTCAGATATCACAAGAGGCTTCTATGGACGACGAGGCAAAGTTCAAGCATGCCGTAGATGGAAATAATGGACTTTGGCTGTGCCAGAACCATCATAAACTATTTGACTCAAACATTCTCATGCTGGATAGTAACGGAAAGTTAAGGATTAAGGATGGACTCGTAGCAAAAGACATAGCATTTATTCGTGATACTACTTTTACCACATCATTGGATGATTCTATTTTGACGAAAGAATTCAAGTGGTATATCTCTAAACGAAACGAAAATGTAGATATTCAGCACTCTCATGAATTAGTTATATAATTATGGTTGAACCTGTATATGAATTGTCGGATTTTGTTTTATACAGAGGTGACTGTATGGAACTGTTGGAGAATGTTGACACACAGGTTGACATGATTTTTGCCGACCCGCCTTATTTCCTTTCAACAGGAAATGGTAAAGTAAATATTGATGGCCAATATGTTAAATTTGATAAGGGACAATGGGATAGGGTACGCTCCAGAGAAGAAAAAGATAACTTTAACCGCACATGGCTGACTCTATGTGATAAGCGGTTGAAAAAGAATGGCACTATTTGGGTTTGTGGGTCGTATCACAATATCTTTTCGGTAGAGAGATGTCTGGATGATTTGGGGTATAAAATAATTAATGTTATCACTTGGCAAAAGCCCGATCCTCCCGTAACCCTTTCGGATAGAAGATTCAACTTCTGCTCGGAATACATTATTTGGGCAACACGGAAACATTGTAAGGATTATACCTTCAATTATAAGACCATGGTCAAACTTAATGGAGGTACGCAAATGCAAGACGTGTGGAAAATCTCTGCTGCTGGATTATGGGAGAAAGTATGTGGAAAGCATCCTACCCAAAAGCCATTGCGACTGTTATATAGAGCAATCCTTGCATCTTCAAAAGAAGGAGACGTAATTTTAGACCCGTTTGCAGGAAGCTCGACGACAGGTATTGCTGCTAATTTACTAAAAAGAAATTTCATTGGTTTCGAAATGGACCAAAGTTTTGTCAATCTTAGTATTCGTAGAAGAGATCAACTAAAGGATAAGGTTGTGTTCGCTGAGATGAAGCGTAGAATGGAGGAAGATCCGTCCGAAATCATGGTTTTAGTGAATCATGCACGTCCTGATTTGAAAGCGCAAATGATTAAAACAGGTATTTGTTATACACGTGTAGGAGATTCAAAAGGTTCCGTTTTGGTTACCTATGGATTTGAACGTATGCAATATGTATTGCTTCATACCAATGGTCTGGACGCACATTTGTATCGGCTCAAATCAAAAGGAACATTTCAAATATGGTCGAAAGAAACACTTGTCAAATATGGGTTTGACCCACAATCATCACCATATTACGCTGTTTATCTTTTTGACAATTCGGTAGAATATCCAATTCCCAAGAGTCCTCGTCTTCAACAAAAGATAAATACCTATAGGTCAAAGATTCGTCCATTAGGCGATTTTTTTGAAGAGTGATTTGGAAGCAGGAATGCAATATTGCACTTTAAATCGTCACCCTCCATGTCCCTTTGCGGTCAGAGCCAATACGCTCTAAGAACTGTTTGCTTTTGAGCCATGTCAGGTTCTTGTCTATCGTGGTCCTACTAACTTCAAGCAAATCCGCCATCTGCTGAATGGATATTTCAGGAAATAAAGAAACGAGAAGAAGTATAGAATAACGATTTACACCTAACTTTACTTTAATCACGCGTTGGATGCGTCCAACTTATTTTTATCGTGGTTGGTTGATTTTACAACCAACCTATCAGCCAACCTTTGTGAAAGTTTGACTACTAACGCAAATACCTGGTTATCAATATTTTCTTTTGGAACTGAATTACTAATGAAATCATTTACACCCAACCTTACACCCAACTGTTGGTTGAAAACTTCCCACCTGGATTGAGGCGTATTCATCACTTCCTTTTTCTTCTGATAGGCATCGCAAAGGCGAAGGGTGTCATGTTCAGCGACCACCAAGCCCTGATTCATCAAGTCGTCTATGATTTCAGCGTTGAGCAAGTCCGTCTTGCCTTCTTTAACCTTGTAGAGCTCCATGAGGTGGAAGACGCTGAGACGATTGCTTTCATCGCGTCGGCCTTGCTCCTCATCTACGAAAAGATGGAAGGCGGGATCCTCTATCTCTCCCTTGAGCTTTAGCACCACGAGATAGGCATCCGACTTGGAATAGTCTGGCAATGGCTTGCCTTCTTCCAGACAGTTGTAGTATATTTTGTCCACACCTTGTCCTGACCGCTCTATGAGTCCTGTTTTCTGAAGAACCTCACACAATCGTTTAGCACGGGGGACACTCGGAGTAGTAAGGATGTTGTATCATAGGTTATTCCTTCCGATGTGGTTAGTTCCAAGTCATTCAGTAGTTGCGCAGTTGACTCGTTGGATAAATTCGAGTTCTGCTGTTTCGACGCATATCGTTGCTTCAGGGCAGCGATGGCATCTGTGTCCAAGTCGTCTATGGTCAGACCTCTGCATATCATAGCAGAATAGTCGGGCTCCTGTTCTTTCAGGATAGACAACATTTCGGCTTCAGACATCGGTCGAAGGCTCTCACCAATGCGCATCAAGGGCACTTCTTCATATTTAAGCAGTTTGCCAATGGGACGCGATGGTACATCGATGACCAGAACACGCTTGCCATCTTCTTCCAAGGAATAGGCGTTTACTCTTATTCCTAAAGCATTATAAATGGCGTCCATCAGTTTTCTTTCTTCACCTGCGGCAAAGTCAGACCCACATACTTTGTGTGGGAAGCGGTCTTCCATGCCTAAAACGAGCAGACCGCCCCTCTCATTGGCAAGAGCTACCACATATCCCAGGACACAGCGACGCCTCTCACGAGGGTCAGACTTACTGCCTCCGTTGTAGGGATAATTCTTCCGTGCGGCTTTGAATTCCACATGATCCTCGCTCTCGCGCATGGTCTTGAGTTGTTCTATTGTAATCATCTTGTCCATATCTTGTTTCTTCTTGCCTTCAGGCTTTTTGTTCTTGCAAATTTAGCGATTTCAGTTGTGTTTGTCAAGTTTTTTCCTAAGCCTTTAAGGATAAAGCTATCTTCATGCAATAAAAAACCGGTATCATCAGCATTAGCGTTGGTGATACCGGCCAATTAGGGGTACTTCTTATGTATCCACATGAACAGCTTGGTTGAAATGAAAAAAGGGGCTGACCCGAAGGGCAGTCCCAGTTCCACTGAGCAGTGGACGAAGCCGGTAATAAACTTATCAACAACATCAAACATAGGAGATATTATTATGGCAACAAAAGACACAGTATTGGAGACCATGAAGCAGGCTGGCATGCCGCTCAACGCAGGTAAGATAGCAGAACTCTCAGGCCTTGACCGCAAGGAGGTGGACAAGGCGATGAAAGAGCTTAAAGCAGAGGGTGCTATTGTATCACCAGTCCGCTGCAAATGGGAGCCGGCACAGAAGTAAGCCTCTGCCTGAGATTAGTATGACCGCAACTCGGACATGTACTTTACCTGTAGCTGCTTAGTTCCACGAGATTACCATCGGGATCTCTGATATACAGGCTGCGCATGACTCCGTGGGCACCATGACGCTCAACAATATCCGTCAAGGGTGTGATGCCTTGGGCCTCTAATTCCCGTTTGACGGTTTGCAGGTCATCCTCTACTATCAGACAGAAGTCCTGCGAGCCGTAAGTTGGATTTTGGGCAGCTGGCTGAAACTCACCTTTACAGGTATGGATAGAGATTTTGCCACCGGGAAAGTATAGGTTGTGATGGCCTTTACTTTCCCGGTGTTCCATACCTAATACTCCGACATAGAAATCAAGACACGCCCACAAATGCTGTGTTGTGATTACGAAATGGTCGATATTCTTTATCTTCATAGCCTTCGTTATTTTATGGGTATAACGTGAACACTGAACCACGGTTGCCTTCTCCGTCATAATCTGCTGGTAATGGCATTTGTGAGCAAAAGGATGACAGGGAGTCGTCGGGAATGTGAATGTTCAGTTCCATGAGGAAGGAGAAGGACGGACGGTCGTAGTGCAAGTCCCATAGGGAAAAGCCAAGGGAGTTGACCGCTGCCGTTATCTCGTCCTGTATCTGCCAGATGTCTTCGTAGTTCATAAACTTCTATTTGCTTTGCGGGTTGTTCTCTGCTGCCATATCCATATTATTTTCTTCGTCCTGCCGTTTGTAGGTCATGGTGATGGTCTTACCTTGCAGCCGCTCTTTCAGCTTGGTGTTACGCTCGGTAACGGTGACGTGGCTGACGGCATACCATAGGGCACGACGCTGACCGATGACGATACAGACTTTCTTGGCACGGGTGACGGCGGTGTAGATGAGGTTGCGCTGGAGCATGACATAGTTTGTGAAGTGGACAGGGATGACGATGATGGGATATTCGCTTCCCTGGCTCTTGTGGATGGTCGTGGCGTAGGCAAGACTGAGCTCATCAAGCTCGGTGGACTCGTATTCCACTTCCTTTCCGTCGAAACTGACCGTCAGCGTGCGGTCTTCCATGTTGACGGCGGTGATAAGTCCAATGTCGCCGTTGAACACCTCCTTGGTGTAGTCGTTCTTGAGCTGCAGCACGCGGTCTCCTTTGCGGAAGGTGAAGCCGGCACGTGTGAGGCCGTTGCCCGTGGGATTGACACGCTGCTGGATGGAGATGTTCAGGTTGTTGGCTCCGATGACGCTGCGCTGCATGGGCGTAAGCACCTGTATGCTGCTTCGCGGTATGTTGTAGGCCTTAGGCAGACGGTGGCTGACCAAATCGACGATGGTAGAGGCAATCTTCTCCGGCTCCTCGCACTCCATGAAGAAAAAGTCGGACTGCTTGCCGTTGCGGATGTCGGGCATCCATCCGTCATTGATGGCGTGAGCATTCATGATGATACGGCTGGTCTGTGCCTGGCGGAAGATGCGGGTGAGTCGCACCACGGGGACGACACCCGAGTCGATGATGTCGCGGAGCACATTGCCAGCACCGACACTCGGCAACTGATCCACGTCGCCGACAAGCAACAGACGCATGTCGGCAGGAACGGCTTTCAAGAGGGAGTTCATCAGCACGATGTCGATCATCGAGCATTCGTCGATGATGAGCGCGTCACCCTCCAACGGGTTTTCGTCATTGCGCTTGTAGCCCTCAGCAGGGTTGAACTCCAACAGCCGGTGGATGGTTTTGGCCTCCATGCCGGTAGCTTCGGTCATGCGTTTGGCGGCACGTCCGGTAGGTGCGGCAAGGAGGATATGCAGTCCCATCTCCTTGAAGGCTGCAATGATGCCATCCTCAGTAGTGGTCTTACCTGTACCAGGACCGCCCGTGAGCACCATGACCTTGTTGTGGACGGCAGTGCGGATGGCCTCGGCCTGAAGGTCATCGTAGGTGATGCCGGTCTTCTTGCTGATGGCAGCGATGTCGGGCTCTTTCTCGAACATCTTCTGCTGTCGGGTGGTGAGCAGCGTTTTGAGTTTGTTGGCGGTACCTACCTCACTGAAATAAAATGGCGGAAGGTAGATGGCCTCGTTCTCAGTCTTCAGGTCCTCGTCGGCTATCATCTTGTCGAGAGCGGACTCGATGGAAGCTTTGTCGGCTTCCAAGAGCTTTACACCGGCTTCCAAGAGCTGGTCGCGATGGGCATGGACGTGGCCTTCGTTGGCCAGTTGGTTGAGGGTGTAGAGGATACCACTCCGGCACCGCCGCTCGTCGTTCTTGCCGTAACCCATCTTAGCGGCGATAGCGTCGGCGGTCTTGAAGCCGATGCCCCAGATATCGTCGGCAAGGCAATAGGGATTCTGCTTCACCTTGTCGATGCTCTCCTTGCCGTAGACTTTGTAGATCTTCGCGGCATAGGCGGTGCTGACACCGTTGCCTTGAAGGAAGACCATCACGTCCTTGATGTCGAGCTGCTTCATCCATGAGTCGTGGATCTTCTTAATTCGCTTGGGTCCGATGCCGTCCACCTCGCCAAGCCGTTGGCAGTCCTTCTCGATGATGTCGAAAGTGTCCATGCCGAACTTGGCTACGATGAGTTTGGAGAACTTTGGGCCGATACCCTTGACGAGTCCGCTGCCGAGATACTTCTCCAGTCCGAAGAGTGTGGCGGGCATGGCTTCCTCGTAGCTCCCTACGGCGAACTGGCTGCCGTATTGCCGATTGACCTTCCACTGACCGTCGGCGACAAGTACGGTGCCCACGGTCACGTCGAGCATGTTGCCGACGAGGGTGACGAGGTCGTCATACCCCTTCACCCGTGCCTTCAGTATCGAATAGCCGTTCTCGCCATTCTGATACGTAATCCGCTCTATGACTGCGCGCAACTTCATAACTATGATACAAAAGTACATAAATTATTGGGCAATCAAGAAAACAATTGTACTTTTGTAGTAGTTATCGTGAATTCGAACCCACAGCTAACTGGCAAAAAAAGAAGTTGCCCGAGGAGAGCGGTATGACCTTCGTCAATGGTTGAAACCAAAGATTATCTTCTGCATCTCTCTTACGGGCAACTTATATAGCGTCATTACTTCCATTCCACTGGGAGGTCGCGGAAGTTAAACGACATGTCCTTATTTCCCCATGTTGATGAATAGGCTTTTACCGTCAGCGATGCTATCCGCTTTGTTTCAGTCGATACATCAGCAAAGTGAAATTTCAGCTTGATGTTAGTATTGCTGTCAATGGTGGTTTTGACATTTTCCATATTACCAAATTGATATTCGCTACTTTCGTAAGCATTCCCAGCATAGTCGGAGATTTGAGCTTGTGCCATCTGCTTCTCTCTACTTTCGCCAGGGTTGAACAGGTTGAGTGTTACTGTCAACTTCCCGGAAGCTTTGTCTCCAACAGCTGACACGAAACTATATTGATAGCCATCGGCATCAGTGGTGTTCAGTGTCTGCTTGATATCCAATGCCTTCTTATACTCAGCATTTCGGTCTGCAAGCTCATTAAGACGGGACTGCATTGAAGCCATCTGACCATTCTGCGTTTCAACTTGACCCTTCAGGGCCTTTACTTCTCCTTCGAGTGTCTTGACACGGTATTCAACTTTAACAGTCTGCCCTGACACTGTGGCAGAGAAAGCCACACACATGATAAGCGTAATGATTTTGTTCATAAGATCCGTTGTTGATGTATGGTACAAAGGTAATGATAATTTTTAATTTTATCGAAGGAATATCCCTACAGGTTCTGTGGTTATCCCTACTTTCCGAACATGATTGATAGATTTTGAGAAAAAATTATAGATTTAGAAGGCAATTCTTGATTATATTCGTATCTTTGCATGTAATTATGAAACCATAACAATGTTTATCCATTTATGAAAAAGATTCTCTTTATTGCTTGCCTACTGTTGGCATCAGTCGGAACCTTTGCTCAACATGCAAAAGGTTCGTTTAACATTCAACCCAAAGTGGGCCTCAACGTAGCTACGATGACAGACAATGACGGTAGTGATCCGCGCGTGGGGTTTGTCGGAGGTGCAGAGTTCGAATACCAAGCTACCGATTTGCTATCTCTCTCTTTCGGAGCTCTCTATTCACAGCAAGGAATTAAAGCCAACAGCGATGAAATGGACGGTACCATTAAAATGGACTACATTAACGTGCCTGTACTCCTGAATGTGTACGTAACTAAAGGGTTAGCTGTGAAGGCTGGTATTCAGCCGGGGTTCAAGGTCAATAGCAAGGTCAAGGTCTCTGCTTCTGGTGCTTCTGCCGAGGTCGATTTAGAAAAAGCTCTTCAGGCAGGAGGTGTTGATGCCAGTGTAAAGAGTGTAGACTTCGCTATTCCGATGGGTCTTTCGTATGAATATCGAAACTTCCAATTTGATGCTCGCTATAACTTCAGTGTCACCAAAGCTATTGAGGCAGAGGGCGAATCGACAAAGCACTCCGTATTCCAATTCACTGTAGGCTATAAGTTCGATCTATAACCAAACTATATAGAAACATGTCATGCCGCTCATATTATGCTATGGGCGGCATACTTTTTTATTTAGCCATGCTACGCTGAGTTGAGCAGGCTCTTTATCATCTCGTCGATTTCACGGTTCACTCGGGCAAAGTTACGGTTGAGCATGACTTCTTTTTGACGGGCATCCTTGAAGGCGTATATCTTGGGGAGGTCAACGTATTGGGTCTCCTCTTTTTTTATTTCAGCCATATTGAAGTTGGTTTTGCAAAAATACTTGGTCGTCTGAAATCCTCAAAAACCTAATAACTGTCTAAAAACGAACAAGTTGCGTATAGCTAAAATAGGCGGAAGTAACATAATGGTAACAATAATTCAATTCTGTACCACATGTGTACTTTCCTTTCCTATACTTTGCAAAGATACGCTTTTTGTTTGGATTGAGCAACAAATTGAATGAGAAAATACTTTCATGCCATTAAATAATTCCGTGCTTAGCTTCGTTAAACATCCAAACTCCGACAGCTATTTGCTTATACATTTAGTAGAGTATTGAATCAGCATATTACGAGATTACTAAAAAATCATTGTTCTTTCAAATTCTGCTGCCCTGCTTGTTGCTCGTCAGGCTCTCCACTTGTCCGGCGGCGTTGTAGTAGTAGGTGACGACCTCGCCATCGGGGTAGGTCCTCGTCCTCACACGGTTCCAAGCTACATAGGTTGTAAAATCAGCGTGACTTCCTTTATTATTAATCGAAAGCACTCTTTTTGGGTAGTGGTTCGGTTCTTTTGGGTAGTAGTCGCAATCATCTGTAGCGATAATGCTGCCGATAGCTCAGGTAGTTCAGGTCGTCTTGATGGTTGTAGGCCTCCTTTTCAAAGCGGATGTGGAAGTAAGCCTTGAGCTCATCGCGGTATTTGGCGAGCAGAAAGAGCCATTCGAGCACATACCACAGATAGAAGCCGATGTAGAGCAGCTCCCGTTGCTGGGCAGTGTGGATGCGCTCGTGGTTGAGCTCCACGGCATTGAGTTCCTGTACGGTGAAGATGATGCCAAAGAGATTAATGGCATAGAAGCCGCCCATGAAAGGGAAACGCTTGATGTGGACTACCTTCGTCATCTATAGGAATTGTCAGTCTGTTTAATGGTTTAGACCATCAAGCATCCCCCTGCAACCGTCCTCGATGAGGACGAGGGCGAGCTCGAAGTCTTCTCCGTCACCATAATATGGGTCGGGAAAGGAGGTCCTCCCCTTGTATTTTGTGAAGTAGTTGGCCATGCGGATGACCTTGCGGTGATTGGCCTCGTTGTGTGCCTTGTGGCAGATGTCGTGGTAGTTCTCATCGTCCATGACAACGATGTAGTCGAAGTCGTCAAAGTCATGGCGTACGTCGAACTGACGGGCGATGTGGTCAATGCGATAGCCACGGCTTGCACCATGCTGCCGCATGCGCTTGTCGGGCAGCTGGCCTACATGCCACGGGCCGATGCCAGCTGAGTCGATGTAGAACTTGTCCGTCAGCCCTGCGTCGTCAACGTATTTCTGCATGATGGCGTTTGCCGCCGGTGAGCGGCAGATGTTGCCCAGGCAGATGAAAAGAATCTTTGTCTTGTCCATATCTTTTTTTGATGATTGTAAAGGTAGTAATTATTTGAATAGAAAAAGCACAAAATGGGATTTTTCTGTACCAAATATATCTATATCACATTTTCCCTTTCAAAAATAGTGGCCCTATCACATTTTTCCAAATGTTTTAGGCTTTCATATCACATTTTTCCATTTGTAGCTTCATTCCTCCTCGGGGTATAGCGGAAACAAATCGGTTGGACAGGATAGACACCTGCCCAACCAACCTCATTTCCTCAGCCATCTGAGATAATCCTCATCCCAGTCAACCTTTATTCTAAAGATTGCCCATTTTCCGTCTCCAACCAAATCCCAGGGGCTGGTCAGTTCATAAGAGCGAAAAGGAAGACCATCGAATTGGCAAGTTCTTATCAACTGATTGGTATGATGCCGAAATCTCTGGCTGCTGATCTGTTTGCCTTTCTTTTGTGACTTGCAGCAACACCAAGTGCCGCCAGCCACCTTTCGTCTGCTTTTTCCCATAGTCCGTAATGTTTTGGTGAAAGAAAAATTCTTCCACCAGTTGAACATTACGAGACTCTTGCTTTTGGTGTCATATTCATTTTAGCTGCGGTAGTCACCAGTTGTAAGATAAAGATTCAAATAATGACGTAAAGTATCATTTGTCCTGATATTTGAGCTTGCCACCATTGCGTGCGCAAATAATTGATATATCTCGAAAGGCTTCCTCAAAAGAAAGTGTGTGCAGAACATCATAGAAACTCTTGAGGTAGTCGAATCCATTGAATCTTTTGATATAATTGTACGCCTGTTTCTTGCCAAGATGGAACTTCTTGGCAAACTCTGCTATCAAGGCTATCGTATATTTCAGTTGGTAAGTCTCTTCTCTTGACAACATAGCTTATCGTATTATTGTTTTTGCAAATATACGCACTTTTGTCTTATTCTGCAAGGAGAAGGA
>Ga0256406_1006750_pt1 | contig 11316 bp, 10 predicted proteins | sample RumenRJG_03DNA_FD_185986 | JGI IMG/M metagenome (GOLD analysis project Ga0256406, IMG submission 185986) | Bovine rumen microbial communities from Lethbridge, Alberta, Canada - RJG_03 | ecosystem: Host-associated > Mammals > Digestive system > Stomach > Rumen | place: Canada: Alberta | collected...
ATAACTTGATGTACTGCATTTAAAGGCTCTCTCGATATTACCAAATGCATCACCTTAAATCTCTTGCTGTTTCTTATAAATTGCTGATTATCAATAATAGTATTTTATCTCAACAAAAAAGCGACGAAGTCGGGACAGTTGCAATTTTATTTTTATCCTTTGTTCACCTCCCTCGCATAAAGGAAGATGACGGCATTGCTATGGGGTTTGCTGCTGCCGGGTGAGGGATTTTTTCCGATGGAAGCGCGTCCCTAAAGATATAATTTTCGTAACTTTGCACTGTCTTAGCTGAGGGTTTCTGGCGGAATGCCGGGTTTTATGTGCGGTGAGCAGCCGAACCTTCAGACGAGAGCATGAAAGTACTGTCAATAGAAGCATTAGTTATCATTCATAGAATCATGAACAGAAAAGCAACACTCCTGCTGCCAGCTGCCGGTGTGGCGCTGTTGGCCTCGTGTGCCAGTCACTACAGTCTGGCTGGCATTGAGCGCACGCGCATACTCGTCGACTCGCGCTATGACAGCCATCCCGACGAAGAGGCAGCCGCATTTATGGCACCCTATAAGCGTTCTGTCGACTCGCTGATGAGCCCTGTCGCCGGTCACTGTGCCGAGTATATGGCCTCCCACCGGCCGGAGAGCAATCTCTCGAACCTCTTCTCCGACATCCTTGTCTGGGGAGCGGCGCCCTTCAACGAGAAGCCCGACTTCGGGGTCTATAATATGGGAGGCATCCGGGCTGCCTTTGGAAAGGGAGCCGTCACTTATGGCGACATACTTGACGCTGCGCCGTTTGAGAACAAAATTTGCTTCCTCACGCTCAGCGGCCAGAAGGTGAAGGAGCTTTTCGAGCAAATGGCCGCTCGTGGCGGTGAAGGTGTCAGTCACGGCGTGCGACTTGTCATCACTCCCCAGGGCAAACTCCTGTCAGCATCTGTCGGTGGCAAGCCCGTTGACCCGCAACGCAGCTACCGTATAGCAACACTCGACTATGTGGCCGAGGGCAATGACGGAATGACGGCGTTCAAGTCGAAGACCCATGTCGTCTCACCGCAGGGCACAGACGCCAACATCCGTGAGTTCATCATCAAGTACTTCCGTGCTCAGGAGGCAGCGGGCAAGCCCGTTGACACCAAAGAGGAAGGCCGTATAACCATCAAACCCTAAAAGTCATGCGAAGAATCAAATTCAGTTTGTCCGTACTTTTCCTGTTGCTGCCCCTCTGCCTGACGGCGCAGGTGAAGCTCACCATACTGCACACCAACGATACTCATAGCTGCATCTATCCGCTCAACTCCAACCTTGCCGATACCCTTTATGCGGGCCGGGGAGGCTTCCTCCGCCGGCTGGCCATGCTGCGCGAGGAGCGCGCCAAGGACCCGGAGCTGTTGCTCTTCGACAGCGGTGATTTCTCGCAGGGCTCGCCCTACTACACGCTCTTCAAGGGAGAGGTGGAGGCAGAACTCATGAGGCGTATGCACTACGATGTGGGGGCCGTTGGCAACCATGAGTTCGACTACGGTTTGGAAAACATGGCAAAAGTGTTCCGCACGCTCGGGTTCCCTGTTGTCTGTGCCAATTACGACTTCATGGGTACACCCTGTGAGGGTGTCGTGAAGCCCTACGTTATTCTGCGGCGGAAAGGAGTCAGGATAGGAGTCTTCGGAATCTCGCCCGAACTCGACGGTCTGGTGCAGAAAGAGAAATGTCAGGGTGTGAAGTATCTCGACCCTGTGGCCACGGCGCGGAAGTGGGCCGTCTATCTGAAGGAAAAGAAGAAGTGCGACCTTGTCGTCTGCATCTCCCACTTGGGATGGTTGGGCAAGGAGAAGGCCGACCAGCTGATGATAAGCCAGACCCGCGACATCGACCTTGTGCTCGGTGGCCATTCACATACCTTCTTCCGTACTCTGCGTTATGAGAACAACCTCGACGGAAAGCCTGTCGCAGACGACCAAAATGGCAAGTCGGGCATCTTTGTAGGCAAATTGGTGCTTACGTTGGCAAAGAAATAAGCCCTGAAACCTACTCCGGGCGCATGGTCTCACTTGTATGCGAGTGGGGCTATGTGCTTATACCTTATATATAGTATACTATTTGACCTCATTCTAAATCAGTTCGGCGGCATAGTGCTCATAGTCGTGGAGCACGGTGGTGAGAAAGGCGGCAGAGGATGCTTCGCGCTGCTCGGCACCGATGACGTTGCTCACCTTTCCTGCGAGCAAATCAAGACGGGGAGCCTGCGTCTTCGGATTCAGGATGGCTCCCTCCAAAGCGCGTGCTATCACGTCGGCTTGCTTCTCGCTCAGAGTGGATGCTCCCGGATAGTGGGGGCGATAATCCTGTCGCGCATAATCGAAGTAGCTCAGCGGAATGTCCACTTTCTTGTAGCCTTCGGTGTTGATGACCAGTGTCCCCGCAGCCATGTCGCCTAACCGTTGATGGTGCTTGCTGAAGGCGATGAAGATGATGCCCAGACCGTAGAACCAGATATCGACAATCTGCAGCAACCAGCGCAGGAAGAGAGCCCCCACGGTAGGCTGTGAGCCATCCGCACTGACCACGCGCAGGTGCATGATGTGCTTGCCTATGCTCTGCCCGTGGTTGAAAGTCTCACAGAGGAAGGAATAGAAGGTGACAGGAAGATAGACGATAAGCATAGCGATGATACCGGCCATCGAATAACTGAAGTTGTCGAAGACGAGATAGGTGAGGCCGAAACCGTAGACAAAGAGTATGGCAAAGTCGATGAGGCGGGCCACCAGTCGGCTGCCCACACCGGCAACCGACTGTGAAATGTGTATAAACTGACCTGTTACGATGTCCGATGTTGACATTTCTTTCGGTTTTTGTTGCAAATATAATAATTTCTGCGTACATTTGCCAAATAATAGCGCCCTTTTCTACACTGCCATGGGCAGAAGGGGACCGTTAACCGCTCTGATGAAGGAAATAACGTTCATTCGCAACAACATAGAAAAGTGGCAGCAGGCAGAGGCTGTCGTGGAGGATGATTTCTTTCATTCGCCCGCCGACCTTGCCGATGCCTACGAGGATGTGACTGCCGACTTGGCGTTCGCCCAAACCCATTATCCCCTCTCGCAGGTGACGCTCTACCTCAACAATCTCGCGTCGGCCCTCCATAATGAAATCTATCGCAACAAGCGCGAGAAATGGTCGCGCCTCATTACCTTCTGGACCGGCGAGGTGCCCCTGGTGATGTACCGCGAGCGCAAGGCGCTGTTGGTGTCGTTCCTCATCTTCCTTATCAGCACCGGTATCGGCATTGTCTCGCAGCTTGCCGACCCGGAATTCTGCCGCGTCATCCTCGGTGACAGTTATGTCGACATGACCCTCCACAACATAGAGAAAGGCACCCCCATGGCCGTCTACGACGGTGGCAATGCCCCCATGATGTTTCTGGAAATCACGTTCAACAATATTGGAGTGTCCTTTTTCACTTTCGTCTCAGGCCTTCTCACTAGTTTTGCCACGGGCCTCTACATTTTCCAGAATGCCGTCATGATGGGGTGCTTCGAGACGTTCTTCTACCAGCACCACTTGCTGGGCACATCGTTGCTTGCCGTCTTCCTTCACGGTACCCTTGAACTGAGTTCCATCATCGTGGCAGGCGCGGCCGGACTCGTGATGGGCAATGGCTGGCTTTTCCCCGGTACCTATCCTCGCTTGGAGAGCTTCAAGCGAGGAGCCAAGAGAGGCATGAAGATTGTGGTGGGCACGGTGCCCCTCTTCGTTATCGCGGGGTTCATAGAGGGCTTCTTCACGCGCTACACCCAGGCTCCGGTGGCTCTCCGATTGGGAGTGATAATATGCTCACTGGCCTTCGTGGTGTTCTATTTCATCGTATATCCTATTAAACTCCATAGAAATGCAAACCGCAAAACCAAAAATTGAGCTCTATAAAATTCGCTCTTTCAGCGATAAGTTTAACGACACTTTCAGCTTCGTCACTCAGAATTGGCGTCAGCTGTTACGCTATCTCTGCATTTTCGTCCTTCCCATCAGTATGCTTGGTGCTTGGTGCATGGATGTCTACACTTCGAGTATCTTCGGGGCTGGCATGGGATATGGCAACCCAGACTTAGGCTTTCTCTCATTTGTCTTAGCCTATGCCAGCTACGCTTTATTTGCCATTATCGCCAGTATGGTGACTGCATCCATAGCCTATGGGTTCATGCGGATCTACGGTGAGAAGGGCGCGATTGCCGAAAGGCTGCCTTACAAGGAATTCTCGCCTGTTTTCTCAAAGATGTTCCGGCGCGCATGTATTATGGTTTTGGTGTGGCTCGGAATTCTTGTCGTCTTATTTGGTGTGTGCTTCCTGTTCGCCCTTATTACTCCGGTGCTTATCGTTGTGCCCATTCTCGCCCTCATCGCTGTGGGTGTCCCTTTGGCTCTCATCTCTCCGGCCTATATGCTGACCGATGACAGCATCTGGAAAAGCATGGGGAAAGCCTGGCGCTATGGATGGGCCACGTGGGGCGGTGTTTTCGGAGTGCTGGTGGTGATGACCCTTTTCGTCTATATCGGGGCCGGAGCCCTCTCCCTGCCTTACATCGTGTGTGTGGCTGTGAAGTCGCTGCTCCTCTCCACAAGTGACGCGTCAGCGCTGAGCGGGGCGGGAGGTGCTGTCTTTACTGTTTTGGCCTATATCTCCTCCGTTTTGGCCAACTTTGCAAGCAGTGTCTTCAGTGTGCTTCTCTTCGTGATTTTGGGCTATCAGTTTGGTCATTCCGCAGAGAAGATTGATGGCGTCACCGTGCAGAAGGACGTAGAGCAGTTCGACCATATCGACTCCCCTGACGACGCTCCTGCCGTTGAGAGTGACGACATAAGCAACTTTGACCAACTCTAACCTCTATAACTGAAGCCGATGACACTCCTTGTTGACACGCTCGCAGCCGACACAGCCACGCTCCATGTGTTGCAGGCCAATCCCGCCTACGACTATGGACGCGACTTCGCGCACGTAGATGTCAACATCTTTACCTTGCTACAGAGCTGGGTGAACAACGTTTTCAGTGACATCATGTCCATTAGTGGGATGAACTGGCTGTTAGTGGTGCTTGCCTCTCTGCTGCTCATCGGTGCCGTGGTCTTCATCTTCCGCCGCCATCGGAACATACTTATCAAGAACTCGCGCCAACAACTTGCATATACGGTCAGTCAGGATAATATCTATGGTGTGGACTTCGCCAGCGAGATAGCAGATGCGGAGAGCCGCGGCGACTATCACGAAGTGGTGAGACTGCTCTACTTGCAGACGTTGAAACAGCTCGATGATGCAGGGCGTATAGTGTGGCAGCTTTCAAAAACTCCTTCTGAGTATGCCCGTGAACTCCCTGTGCCTGAGTTCAGAAAACTGACCAACATCTTCCTGCGGGTGCGCTATGGTGATTATCCCGCCGACAGTACTTTGGCCGACGAGGTGAGGCAGTTGGCCACAGCAGTGTGCGGAGGCAATACGGAAGGAGGGCAGTCATGAAACGGATGTCGTGGGCTTATGTGGCCATTGCACTGCTTTTTGTGGTCATGGTGCTCTTGCAGTTGAGAGTACCTCAGCGCTTCAGTTGGAATCCTACGTTCAGTCATCGGTCCGATCAGCCTTTTGGCAGTATGCTCTTCGACAGTGTGCTCCGGCAGTCGCTGCCCGAGGGCTACACTGTTTCCCGAACAACCTTCTATCAGCTCTCCAAAGAGCCGGGCATAGAGCGTAAAGCCATTCTCTACTGCCAGAGCGAAAGGATGCCGTCGAAGCTGGAGGTGGAGTCGATGCTCTCCATCGTAAAGCGGGGAGCGACAGTGCTGCTCACCTGCGGCTCGTCCTACAACGACACGCTCCTGGTGCATCATGTAGGCATGGACATTGACAGCAGTTCATTCTCGCTCTCCGATGTACTCGACAACAAGCTAAAGGTCGGAAACCTCCGCTATGACACCATTTGCTGGAAGGCCGATTCTGCGGCAGGTGCACCGCCAACGTTCTATCACTGTGTGGGACAAGTCGTAGGGCCGCAGGTCGACATATCTAAGCCCGTGCACGTCCTTGCCGAGATGAGGGCCCGCACCTATTACGTCTATGAGGAGCATACTTGTGTCGACACGGTCGAAGTGGATGATACAGCGGAGACCGACGAGACGGAGGTTGAACCTGTTGCTAAAGAAAAGACTTACGTTATCCCAATAGCAGCTGAGGCCCGTTACGGACGGGGCAAGATAGTCATGGTGTCGACACCTTTCCTGTTCACCAACTACGGAATGCTGGAAGGAGATACCTCCGGCTTCATCTTCCACTTGCTTTCGAGGCTGGGCCGTCGTCCTGTCGTTCGTGTGGAACCCGCCGGGGCCGGTGACGACGTAGAGGCGAGCCGGCAGTCACCTCTGCGCTATGTTCTCATGCAGAGACCTCTCAAGTGGGCAGTCTATCTCACACTATTCGGTATCCTCCTTTTCATGCTCACAACAGCCCGCAGGCGACAGCGCGCCATACCCGTGGTGAAGGAGCCAGGAAATCCCATGCTGGAGTTCGTCAGGCTCGTGGGAACTCTGTTCTACAGAAGAAAGGACAACGCCGACTTGCTTCGTAGGGCCATCGACCTCTTCGCCGCAGAAGTCCGCTCGAAAGCTTATGTGGACATCCTCGATTCCAATGAGGCTGTTCATGCAGCGCAGGTGCTCTCAACAGCCGACAATGGTAACGACTCCACAGCCGAGTTCCTCGAAAGGCTGAGACAGTTCCGAAAAGAAAGCTACGACATCAACGACACGGAGCTGAAGCAGGTACTCAACAGAATGAATCACATCAAACAACAACTATAGAATATGGACGAAACAAGAACTGATTTGACCGCGTTCTTCGACAAGATGACGCAGGTGAGACAGCAGATAAGCCGCGTGATAGTGGGTCAGTCCGACGCTGTGGACCTTGTGCTCACGGCGGTGCTTGCCGACGGTCACGTGCTCATAGAAGGAGTGCCGGGGGTTGCCAAGACCTTGCTTGCCAAGCTGGTGGCGCGGCTCGTCGACGCGCGCTACTCCCGCATACAGTTCACTCCCGACCTTATGCCAAGTGACGTGCTGGGAACGATGGTTTTCAACATGAAGACCTCGGAGTTTGATTTCCATGCCGGTCCGGTCTTTTCCGACATCATCCTTGCCGACGAAATCAACCGTGCTCCGGCCAAGACCCAGGCAGCCCTCTTCGAAGTTATGGAGGAGCGTCAGGCCACAATCGCAGGAGTACGTCACGATATGGGGCCTCTCTTCACCATTATCGCCACAGAGAATCCCGTCGAGCAGGAGGGTACCTACAAGCTTCCTGAAGCCCAGCTTGACCGTTTCCTCATGAAGATAAACATGGGCTATCCCAATGCTGACGAAGAGGTGGAAATGCTTCGCCGCCATCAGTCGGATGCCTCTTTTGCTAAGCTTGCCGGTATTGTCCCCGTCCTGTCGAAAGCCGATTTGCTGAGCCTGAGGTCCTATATGGATAAGGTGGTAGTCGATGACACCCTGCTTCGTTATGTGGCAGCTATCACCGGTGAAACCCGCCATAACAGAGCCGTCTTCCTCGGAGCTTCGCCTCGTGCGTCCGTAGCGCTTTTGAAGTGCAGCAAGGCCTACGCACTCTTGCAGGGCCGCGACTTTGTGACTCCCGATGATATCAAACGTGTGGCAGTCCCGGTGCTCCAGCACAGACTCATCCTTGCTGCTGAAGCCGAGATGGAAGGACTTACTCCAGCGAAGGTCGTAGCCAAACTGGTCGGCAAGGTGGAAGTACCCAAGTAGCGATTGCATGATGTTCCTCACACGCCGTTTCTTCCTTGCCCTGGCCCTCTGCATCCTGGTCATTGCCGGCGGCTACTGGTGGGCTCCGCTCTTCAACTTGGGGCGTGGACTGCTGCTGTTGCTGCTGATAGTGACGGTGGTGGAGTGCGTGTTGTTGTGGTCGTCGAAGTCGATCGAGGCTTCCCGGCATTGTTCATCACGCTTTTCGAATGGTGATGACAACGAGGTGAGGGTGAGTGTGCTCAGCAATTATCCTTTCGGCGTTAGTGTGGCTATCATCGACGAGGCACCGGTACAATTCCAACAGCGCGACATCTGGTTCACGCTCAGACTCCGGCCGAGTGAAGGCAAAAGCGTCACATACAGGCTCCGGCCGACGCGGCGCGGTACTTATAGTTTCGGTGTTATCCGTGTCTTCGTCAGCACCCCCTTGCAGTTAGTGCGTCGTCGCTACAGTCTCGGCAGTCCCGTTGATGTGAAAGTCTATCCCTCCTTTCTGATGCTGCGCCGTTATGAGCTCTTGGCTATCAACAACCGGCTCACGGAGTTCGGTATCAAGAAAGTAAGGCGTGCAGGTCACGGAATGGAGTTCGAGCAGATAAGAGACTATGTGGAGGGCGACGACTACCGTCAGATAAACTGGACAGCCACAGCCCGCAGGGCGCAGGTGATGGTCAACGTATGGCAGGCCGAACGCTCACAGCAGGTGTTCAGTGTCATCGACATGGGACGCGTGATGCAGCAGAGCTGGAAGGGCATGACGCTCCTTGATTATGCCATCAACGCCTCACTGATGCTCTCGTTCGCGGCCATTCATAAGGACGACAAAGCCGGACTGGCCACGTTCAACGAGCGCTTCCGCACCTTTGTGCCTGCATCGCGACAGCCCGGTCAGATGCAGGTTATCCTCGACAGTCTCTACGCGCAGCAGACCTCCTTCCTGGAGACTGACTTTTCGACTCTCGCCGTCGGACTGAACCGGCATGTGGACAAACGCAGTCTGCTGGTGCTCTTTACGAACTTCACTGGTATGAAGAGCATGCAGCGGCAGCTGGCTTATCTGCGGCAGCTCAACACGAGAAACCGGTTGCTTGTGGTCTTCTTCGAGGATGTAGAGGTGAAAGATTTCATCCAGAAGCAACCTGTGACCACGGAGGAATACTATCAGAGCGTCATGGCTGCACACTATGTGGCAGGGCAGCACGCCATTGTGGAAGCTCTCCGACAGCAGGGAATCCTGAGCATCATCACCACACCTGACAACCTCACCGTGGATGTCGTCAACAAATATCTTGATATGAAAGCGCGCCAACTCTTAGGTTAAGCGGGTCCAGAATAGTCTATAGACAAATTCATGAATCCCCTACATTCATCTTATATTATAATTAGTTATGCTCCAATCGCTCGATATCTATTATGAGTCGCGTGCAGAAGGACAGAGGCAGATACTTTCGCGGTTGCACAAGCGTAGTCCCTTGTTTGTAACGTCCGAAGTGCTCTGCTTCGTGGCAGCTGTGGGCTTCGTAGCCCTGTCCACCATCACCGACAGCAGGTGGCTTCCGCTCCTTCTGGCCGTGCTCTCACTTGTTGCCTATGTGGTTGTCCGCATAGCAGACAGCAGAAACACGCGCCTCATGCAGCGGGCTCGTGCTCTGTTGAAGGTCTACGAAGGAGAACAGGCTTATCGGCGAGGGGACTTCCATGCTTTCGACGATGGAGAACGCTACATGGATGCTCATCATCCCTTCACCTTCGACCTTGACATTTTCGGTCGCGGCTCGCTCTACAACCGCCTCTGCCGTACCGCCACTACGGGTGGCAGCGATGTCCTGGCAAGGGAGCTGAGCAGTGTCAGCAACCGGGCCGGTCGCTATGCGCTCATAGCCGAGCTTGCGGCACGCTGTGATTTCCGCGAGCATTTCCAGTCGTATGGAGTAGAGAATAATGTGGATACTGATTTCCGCGACGTGCTTTCGCAGCTGGAAGGTGTCAGTTGTCCAACCTGCATCGTGAGCCGGCCTTTCCGTCTTTTTGCGGCCCTCTCTGTGGCTGGCTTCTTCGTTTCCGTGGCAGCGACCGTCCTAAGCTATATCCCTGTCGGCGTCCCTATCACGTGGGGACTGGCACAGTTTTTCCTTGCCTGGGCACTTACCTCCGGACCTCTGCACCGTCTGCAGCGCTCAGTCGGGAGTCTCCACGACCGGCTTCCGTCGCTCTGCAACCTGGTTAACCTCACCGTAAGCCAGTCGTCCCTCAAGGCCGAAGACGGTCAGCAGATTCTCCGTCAGCTTGAAGGAGCACCTGAAGCCCTACGGCATTTCGGACGAATCGTTCAAAAGATGGACAGCCGGAACAACATACTCGGACTCTTCATTACCGACAGCCTGGCAATGCGCGACGTGTTTATCTTGTCCGATTTCCTGCATTGGCGCGAGTCGTCGGCCTCCCGGCTCCAGCAGTGGGCCGACGCCGTGGCAATGATGGATGCCCTTGTCTCAATGGCCACATTTCGCTACAATGAGCCCGAAGCCGTGAAGCCCAAGGTGGTGGAGTCTGACGGAATCGTTTATGAGGCTCAATCGCTGTGGCATCCCTTCTTAGGGAGGAAGGCCGTAAGCAACGATTTCAATATCGCCGACCGCAATTTCTATATCATCACCGGTGCCAACATGGCAGGCAAGAGCACCTTCCTGCGCACCGTGGGTATTAATTATGTCATGGCCATGTGTGGTCTGCCAGTGATGGCGAAAAGCCTCAGAATATCGCATTTTGGTCTCTTTACGAGCATGCGGACCACCGACGACCTCACTCGTGGCATCAGCTACTTCAATGCCGAACTGCTCAGATTACAGCAGTTGCTTGACTACTGTTCCACGCAGAAGCGCACACTCATCATCCTTGACGAGATACTCAAGGGAACCAATTCGCTCGACAAACTCAACGGTTCACGCCTTTTCCTTGAGCATGTGATGCAGAGTCCCGTGAGCGGAATTGTGGCCACACACGACCTTGAGCTTTCAAAGATGGAGAGCCCGCGCATCCATAACTTCTGCTTCGAGATACAATTAGGTGCCGATGTCACCTATTCCTATAAGATTACACCAGGAGTGGCGCGCAACCAGAATGCTACTTTCTTGCTGCGCCGCATGCTGGCCGACGACAACACAGAACCTTAATTCTATATAGTATTTATGAGAAGATACCTTTATGCTTTTACTGTTCTGTTGTGGCTCTCGGTGAGAGCCGTGGCGGGCAATGTTGACTATGTGAACATGTACGTTGGCACAGATGCGCCCAACGAGTACAACTACGCCGGAATCTGGCCTCAGGTGGGGGCGCCTTTTGCTATGACCGGATGGTCGGCGGCCACTCAGCGCAACTGTATCTCGGCCACCGTCTACCGCTACAACGACCCCTATCTGATAGGCTTCCAGGCCACCCATCAGCCGGCTGTCTGGATGGCCGACTACGGCTTCATGACCCTCATGCCTGAGACCGGGCGTCTGCG
>Ga0256406_1006751_pt1 | contig 11315 bp, 11 predicted proteins | sample RumenRJG_03DNA_FD_185986 | JGI IMG/M metagenome (GOLD analysis project Ga0256406, IMG submission 185986) | Bovine rumen microbial communities from Lethbridge, Alberta, Canada - RJG_03 | ecosystem: Host-associated > Mammals > Digestive system > Stomach > Rumen | place: Canada: Alberta | collected...
CACATCAGCGATGGATGGCCGCCGTGTCAGCTGGAGCATCATAAAGGCGCTTGAGCTCGTCGTCGAGGCGCAGCAGCGTCAGCGAGAAGCCGGCCATCTCGATGGAGGTCATGTAGTTCCCTACCATTGTATCATAAACTCTGACATTTTTCTCTTTGAGATAGTCCTGGACGAAGTTGTTGACGATGTAGAGCTCCATGAGCGGTGTCGCGCCCATGCCGTTAACGATGACGGCGACCTCTTTGCCGCTGTAGTCGATGTCCGCGAGGATCTTGTCGAGCAGCTGCTTTGCGATCTCGTTCGCTTTCTGGAGCTTCTCACGATGTGTGCCCGGCTCGCCATGGATGCCGATGCCGATCTCCATCTCGTCTTCCGGCAGCTCGAAGCCCGGCTTGCCGGCTGCCGGCACCGTGCAGGGCTTTATTGCCATGCCCATCGTGCGGACGTTCGCGATGACCTTCTCGGCCACGGCCTTGACCTCTTCGAGCGTGCCGCCCTCTTCGGCCCGCGCGCCTGCGATCTTATGCACGAGGATCGTGCCCGCGACACCGCGGCGGCCCGTCGTGAACGAGCTGTCCTCGACGGCGACATCGTCATTGACGACGACATAGTCCGCCTTGATGTCATCATCTTTCGCCATATCGACGGCCATCTCGAAATTCATGACGTCGCCCGTATAGTTCTTGACGATGCAGAGCACACCCGCATCCGTCGCAACGGCCTTGATGCCCTCATAGACCATATCCGGCGTCGGCGACGTGAAGACCGGGCCTGCGACGGCCGCATCGAGCATGCCGCGTCCGACATAGCCGCCATGCGCCGGCTCATGGCCGCTGCCGCCGCCCGAGACGAGCGCGACCTTGCCCTGCTTGCGTTCCTTGCGCACGACGATGTTGCCGGCCTCAAGCTTCTCGAGTTTCCGCGGACGGGATTTCACGAGTCCTTCGATCATTTCTTGCTCGACATTCTCGACGTCATTGATGATTTTCTTCATGATGAAAAAACCTCCCCCGACATGATATGGAACACTATTGACAGAATTGTCACGTTTTCCCACTAGGAGTAGTATAGCAAGAAATGAGAGGAAATTCAAGCGAATCAATAAGAAGAGCCGACCTTCTGCGAAAACGGAAGGCCGGCTTTTTCTGGAATCATGGAATGGTCATGCGGCAAGGGCGAAGAGACTTTACGATTGCCCTTCTGCAGGATACGCTTCATTGATGCAGCGCATTGCATTGAGCGTGCGCGGGAAACCGATGTAGGGCGAAATCGTCGTAAGTGCTGCGATAACTTTCGCGCGGCTGTTGCCAGCGCTCTTGTTGCCAAGGATATGGCCCTTGAGCTGCGGCTCGGCGCCGCCGAGCGTCGCGATGGCCGCGAACGTGATGATCTCGCGCTGCTGGACATTAAGCCCTTCACGCGTGTACGTGTCGCCAAAGCAGAATGACGCGAGGTCGTCCTGGATGTGCGCGGCGTCTTTCGGCGCATTCGCACGGGCACTCCGAATGCGGTCGCCATAGAGACCGATCTGCACGTCGAGCCCCTGTTCGAAGCGGTTCTCGTCCGTGACCGTGCCCTGCTTTGCGAGCGGCAGCTTCACGCCATGCTTGCGGAAGACGCTGTTCGCCGTCTCCAGCGCGTCCTCGACTTTCGGGAAGCCGACGTAGGGCGCAATCTGGTAGAGCGTCTCGCGGATGATGAGCGGCTCCGTTCCGCCCGCAAGCGCTTCGTCAACGGCACGCGCAATCTGCGTCTGCTGGCCCTGCGCCGCAAGCGTCGTGACCGTCGCCATCACGCGCTCGTCTGCGGAGAGCGCCGCTGTCTGCGCAGCGATGTCATGATGGATGTAGTAGTCCATGACATGCGCGAGCTCCGGGTCGTCCTTCCCCATCGGGAGCTCCGCCGCCTCGCTCGTGGCAGGAACCAGGAAGCCCGCCGCCAATACGCCGAGCAGCAATGCTGCTTTGATGGAAATCATGGTCATCGCTCCTCACTTCACGTTTTTCTTGAGCCAGTTCTCGACAAATGTCGCGACCTCGGCACTGTTCGTATCCTCGAAGATGAAATGATCGTTGCCCGTGAAGCCCGCCTTCGGCAGATCGACGACTTCTGCCGTCAGGCCGGCTGCCGTGTAGGCTTTCGCGAAATCATAGCACGTCTGGCGCATCTTGATCCAGGCCGCCGTCGCCTGCAGCTTCGGGTCGCCATTGTCGATATAGTCGCCAAAGAGGAACAGCACGGGGACTTTCTTCGCCACGAGCACACGATAGTCGTCGGAATCGACAGCAGGTGCGCCGCCCGGCTCGACGGCCACGATGGCTGCAACATGATCCGTATGCGCCGGCACTTTCCAGCCTGCGCGGCCGCCCTGCGAATGCGTGACGAGCACGGCGTCTTTCCCGGTCTGCTCGAAGACCGCATCGACGCTCGCGGCAACAGCCGTCGCGACCGTCTCATGCTGGAAGTCTGCGCCCATGTCAGACTTCATGCCCGTGTCCGGCGTCATCTGGCGGAAGAACTGGTCGACGGAGCGGTCGTCATTCGGGAACTTCGAGCCCTTGTTCGCCACGGAGCGCCCGTTCTCCCAGCGGCCGATGCGGAACTGCGTATACCAGCGCTGATCGAGCGTCTTGTCCGAGATGATGCCCGGCGTCGACGTCGCGCCCGCCTCGCCGCGGTGCGGCGCGTCAAGCAGGTAGACGCTGTGACCTTTGCGCAGGAAGTCCTCGGCCCAGCCCTCACGGCCATCGGGCGTCGTGATCCAGCCCGTACGCGACTGGCCATAGCCATGCAGGAAGACCATCGGCTTGCCCGTTTCCTTTACGGGACGCTGGTACAGCACGCTCGCATGATCGACATGCGCCGTCTGCCCCTTGCCCGTCGCCTCCCACTGGTCCTCGGGCACGAACGTCCCCGGCGACGTCACAACCTTGCCGCCCGCCGAGAACACGCCCTGCTCTGCAATCTGGAGCGGCGCAGGCTTCGCGGCCTTTGCCGCGCTCGCGACCCCCGTCGCGTCAAACGGCACCGCCGCCAGCGTCAAGCCGAGTGCCACACCGATCATCTTCATCTTCCGCTTGTTCATATTGAAATCCTCCTCGAAAATCCAACGCATGTATTTGCTCTTTCTGTCTTCTATTGTAATGGTGCCATGGCAAAAAGAACAGAACCGTTTGTTTATACTGCTATCGCAATCGCGAATAGTGAACGGATTTCCGAGGAGAACCTATGCGAAATACAGCTTCATTCTGCCTTTCTGCCATCTTCCAAAGCAAAGGCTGCATAAAGCGGCAGGGAAATCAGAGCTCCTTCCCTTCCAAAGTTCCGTTCCGAAAAGCGGACGGCGTTTGCCACATCATACCGTTTCCGATAGACATCGAGGCTGCGCGAGCGTACCTTCGTCCCCTTCTTCACTTCGATGGGGAGAATCTCCATGCCGCATTGCAGCAGGAAATCGAGCTCCGCTGTCTGGTCGCTCGTCCAATAGAACAGATCGTATCCCATCGCACGGAGCGACTGTGCAACGTAATTTTCCGTCACCGCTCCGAGATAGAGATTCGGCAAGTCTTTGAGAATCAGCTCCTTCGGAATGCCCGCCTGCTGAACAAGCAGCCCCACATCAGACGAATACAGCTTGAAGGACGATGCATCTTCAAAGGCACGAAGCGGCAGTTCGCCAGCTTTCACCTTCGTGCAAGGCAGGACAACGCCCGCCGTGATGAGCCAGTCGATGGCGGCGGCAAACGTCGCCGCACGTCCGCCATGCTGCACGACGCGATATTGAAACTTATGATTCTCCTTCGCCAGCTGGGCAGGCAGCGACCGATAGCATGCCGCAATCTTGACGGCATCCGCAGGCACGGCATACTTTGTCATATCAGATGCATAATTGTCGAGGATTTCCTGCTGCACGCCTGCGATGTTGCGGAAATGCGTCTTCGTATAGGATTGCACAACCTCGGGCATCCCGCCGACGACCAGATAATCATGATAGAACGCAAGGGCTCTCTGATGAAGTGCCTCCGGGAAAGCTTCCAGCGTCCCGGCATGTGCTCGGATTTCTCCCGCAAGCCCTTCTTCTCCGCACGCCAGCAAAAATTCCTCGAAATCCATCGGATAGAGGTACATCGACTGTACCTTGCCAACCGGGAACGAATAATGCTCGCGATGAATCGTAATGCCGAGCAGGCTCCCCGCTGCCGCAACATGCAGCTGCGGCATCATCTCACAAAAATATTTCAAGGATGTCAGTGCGCGTTCCGACGCCTGGATTTCGTCGAAAATCAAGAGCGTCTTGCCAGGAATCACCGGCGTCTTCGTCATGAGCTCGATTGCATGCACCAGATGCCCCGGCGCAATGTCGTCCTGGAACAGAGACGCCATCGCCGGATTCGTTTCGAAATTGAGATACACGGCGTGCTCGAATGCCTGTCGCCCCAGTTCTTTCAAAAGATGTGTCTTCCCAACCTGGCGCGCACCATGCAGGAGCAGCGGCTTCCGTCCATCTTCCGGCGTCTGCTGCCGCCAAGCCATCAATTTCTTTTCCATCGTGCGATACATGATTCCTCACCTCTGCCTCGATTATAACAGAAAAAGCATTTTTAAGTTCGAAAAAATGCTAAAATCTACACTTTTCATGACTTAAAAATGCTTTTCCGAATCGTAATCAGTTTATCGTTTTCGGCTTGTGCCCGCCGAAGACTTCGAGCTTCATGCCGGAGAGCGCTTCGTCGATACGGGCGATTTCATCCGCGCCGAGCTGGATGTCTGCCGCTGCGAAGTTTTCTTTGAGGCGGCTGATCTTGCGCGAGCCCGGAATCGGGATGATGTACGGCTTCTTGCAGATCATCCACGCCAGCGAAATCTGCGCGTCCGTCGCGTGGTATTTCTCCGCGAGCTCGGCAAGGAGCTTGAGGAGCGGCTGCGCTTTCTGGTAGCCTTCTTCCTGATACTGCGGCATGTCGGCGCGGAAGTCGTCCTTGCCTTCGAACTTCGTCTGCGGGCTGTACTTGCCCGTCAGGAAGCCGTTCGCCATCGGGGAGAACGCGACGAACGCGACATCGAGCTCTTCGCAGACGGGGAAGATGCTTTCATGCCAGCGTGCCATCATGGAATAGCGATTCTCGATGGCCGTGACGGGGCAGACGGCATTCGCACGGCGCAGGTAATCCTCCGTTGCCTCGGAAATGCCCCAGCTGCGAATCTTGCCTTCCTTGATGAGGTCTGCCATCGTGCTCGCGACTTCCTCCGGCGCGACTTTCGGATCGATGCGGTGCTGGTAATAGAGATCGACGTAGTCCGTGCCGAGGCGCTTCAGGCTTTCGTCGATGCTCTTCCTGATGACTTCCGGCCGCGCATCGACGCGCAGCGACAAGTCTTCGTTATGCCAGACGCCCATTTTCGTCGCAATGACGACTTTGTCGCGCACGTCCCTGAGCGCCGTGCCGACGAGCTCTTCATTATACGATGTCGTGCCGTCCGCGAACGTGCCGCGATAAACCTCGGCCGTGTCAAAGAAATCATAGCCGGCCTCATATGCCTCGCGCAGCGTCTTCACGGCCTCGTCATGCTCGACAGCCTTGCCCATCGCATGGCTGAAGCCCATGCAGCCGAGGCCGACGGGGTTCACCAGGATACCGCTCTTGCCAAGTCTTCTCTTCTCCATCATGCATTCCTCCGATACTCTCCCCCAAAACTTACAGGCGCGTGCTCAGGAATTTCGTGAGTTCGCCCACTTCCTGATCAACATACTCGGGCACCCAGTACGTCTTGATGTGCGTTACACCCTTGACAAGGAAGAGTTCCTTGTCATTCGTGCCCGTCGCTTTCGCAAAAGCATCTTCCGTCATGTAGAGCGTGTCAGCAGCACTGCCCGCCATCATGAGGAGCGGCTTATTGATGAGGTCCATGCCCTGCGCGGCATCCCAGCTCATGAGATCCATGAGGCTCGCGACCGTGTAGCGGAACGTGGATTTCGGATGACGATGGGAAACACCATAGTACTCCCAGCCATCGCGATAAAGGTCATACGGCAGCTTCTCCGCCTCGGTACGCGGCATGTCAATCATATCTGGCGTGTAGCGAACTTCCTTACCCGCTGCTTCCTCCGCGCGCGCCTTCGAAGCGTCCTCGAGGCGCTTCTGGATGACGTCCATCTGCGCCTGCTGGTTCAGGAAGCCATTGCGGCGCACCATGCCGGAGTTGAACATGCTCAGCGTTGCGACGGCCTTGAAACGCTTGTCGGTCTGTGCGGCTTTTGCCGTGTAGCCGCCGCCGCCGCAGATGCCGAGTGTCGCGAGACGATCCGGGTTGACGCCTGGGAAGAGCGCGATGACGTCCGCCATGCGATGGATGTCCTCGACGCGTGACGACGGGATGTCGAGGTTGCGCGGTTCGCCTTCGCTCGCGCCCTGATAGGCCGCGTCAGCTGCGATGGTGATGTAGCCTTTTTCCGCCATGCGCTGCGCAAAGAGGCCTGCGACCTGCTCCTTGACGCCGCCATTCGGGTGAGCGACGACGATGGCTGCGTACTTGTTCTTGTCAGATTCCTTCCAGCCTGCCGGCGTGATTCGGGCTGGCATTGATAAAGAGAATGCTCATGCCATTCATTTCCTTTCTTCCCTGACTTCTTCCAGCCATTCATTCGACGTGCCGTCCTTCGGCTCGGAAATCGAGATGTGCTGGAACGTCTGCCCCGGTGCCGCCCCATGCCAATGCTTCGTTTCCGCAGGAATCGTGACGCAGTCGCCAGGCAGCAGCTTCTTGGCCGGACGTCCCCAGATCTGGTAGTACCCGACACCGCTCACGGCGAGCAGCGTCTGCGTCGTGCCATGGTGGATGTGCCAGTGCGTGCGGGCGCCGTTGTAGAATGTGACATTATAGACCGGCACGCTGCCCTCCGTGACCTTTGCCACGAAGCTGTCTCCTGAGAAATAGGCGCGGTTGCGCTCGTTCGGCTCGCCGACCGGGAAATGCGCCCCGGCCGTCTGTGCGACGGAACGCTCTGCATCCGCAGGCGTCGTCGCTTTGGCATCTGCTACGCCGCTGCTGCCGCAGATCATGCCGACGGCCGCAATGGCGGCAAGTTTCTTCCAGTGCTTCATATCGGTTCCCCTTTCTTATTTGCACTCCTGCAGGATTTCATAGACCTCGTCGCGGCTGAGCTTCTTCGAGCAGCCCGGCGTGAGGATGCAGGTGTCGGCCGTCTTCCTGAGGATCGTGTCATCCGTGATGCCGAGTTCCGCGAGCGTCGTCGGCATGCCGATTTCCTTGATGAAGGCCGCAAGCGCTTCCGGCATCGCGAGCGCGAGTTCTTCCTCGCTCCTTCCTGCTGCCTCGACACCGAAGACCTCGGTGGCGAGACGTGCGAACTGCTGCGGCGCGGCCTTTGCGAGATGGCGGTAGAGCGCCGGATGAATCACGGCGAGCCCCGCGCCGTGGTTGCAGTTCGTGAACGCGCCGAGCTGGTGCTCGATCATGTGCGCCTGGAAGTCCGTGACCTTGCCGAGCTTCAGGATGCCGTTCTCTGCCATTGACGAAGCCCAGACGAGCTCACTGCGCGCTTCGACGTCTTTTTCATCTTTGACGACGCGGCGCAGGTTGCGGATGACGCTCCGCATGACAGCCTCGCCCATCTCGTCCGAGAGGTTCGGCGTGCGCGGGCTGACGAGGTATGTCTCCATCGCATGGCTCAGCGTGTCGAACGCGCCCGAGATGACCTGCTTTTTCGGCAGCGTCAGCATCGTCTCCACATCGAGGATCGCGAAGTCCGCAAACGAGCCCCAGAGCGGCGATTTCTGCCCTTTCTCCTCGTTCGTGATGACGGCGCCGTTATTCATCTCCGCGCCCGTGCCCGAAGCCGTGATGATTGCACCGAACGGGATGCCCGCGCCCGGCTTGCCTTTCTCGTCATATTCAAGTTGCCAGATGTCCTTGTCCGTCTTTGCCTGCACGGAAACGACCTTGCAACAGTCGATGACGGAGCCGCCGCCGACAGCGAGGATGAAGTCGATGTTGTGCTCCTTCGCGAGTTTGGCACCCTCCTGCACTTTTGCATACGTCGGGTTCGACATGATGCCGCCGAAATCGAAGACTTCCTTGCCCGCCGCCGCGAGCTGCTTCTGGAGCGCATCATAAAGTCCCGTGCGCTTGATGGAGCCGCCGCCATAGGCGAGCAACACGTTCTTTCCATAGTTTTCAAGCTCCGCCGCAAGCGATTTTGCCAGCGTGCCGGCTCCGAAATGGACGCGGACGGGAAATGTATAATCAAACGGATTCATGGTAGTTTCCTCCAACATATTTCACTGTCTTGTTGTCTCAGAACTTCAAACCTTTTGCCCAGGTCTCGACGTCGCTCTTCGCTGCACCGCCCGAGAACCGCATGCCCTGCTGCCACTTGCCCGTACCAGCAAGCGCTTCCATCTTCTTGCCGCTGTCGCCGAGCGGGTCGGAGGACGACGTCACGAACGGAACGACCGTCTTGCCCGTGAAATCATTCTTCGTCAGGAAATCGTTGATCGGCCATGCTGCCTCGTGCCACCACATCGGCGCACCGATCAGCACGACATCATAGTCTGCGAACTTCTCCGGCGTCGGATTCGCGAGCGCCGTGTGGCGGTTCGCGTCTTCATGTTCTTTGAAAACGCGGCTCGATTTGTCGCGGTAGTTCATATCAGCCTCCGTATACGGCTGTGCCGGCGTGAGCTCGTAGAGGTCGGCGCCGAGCGTCTTCGCTGCGACCTCGGCCACGGCCTTCGTATTGCCCGAGGCCGAGAAATACGCGACGAGGATCTTGTGGCCGCCGGCACTCGACGCGCTCGATGCACTCGATGCTGCCGCCGAAGAAGCCGCTGCTCCCGAAGCCGAGGATGACGACGATGCCGAGCTCCCCGTCCCGCCGCAGGCTGCCGCCAGCAGGCCGAGTGCTACGAGCAGCATCGTCCCGACCATGCGCTTCACGATTTTCCAGTTCTTCATGACGAACTCCTTTCTCCGATGATGCCTTTATTCCTGTGCGTCAAAGTCCGGTGCGAAGGACAGATACCCTTTGAGTGCTTCCTTCGTCGCCGTGTAATACCGCTTCTCTCTGTCCACCGTCGCGATGTCGTTCATGTCGTCCTGCGTCAGCTCGAAATCGAACAGGTCGATGTTCGCGCGGATGTGCTCAGGGTTGCGCGAGCCAGGAATCACGACGTGGCCGAGCTGCGTGTGCCAGCGCAGGATGATCTGCGCGACCGACTTTCCATACGTCTTGGCGAGGCGCTCGAACACCGGCTCCGCGAGCAGGCTCTTGTCGCCATGCCCGAGCGGATACCATGCCATCAGGATGGCATCGAAATCGCGGATGGCCTCCTTGAGCGGCTCCTGCGGAAAGTACGGATGCGCCTCCGTCTGGATGACGGCCGGCTTCACGCAGGCCTGCGACGCGATGTTCTGGATGGCCGCTTCCGAGAAATTCGAAAGCCCGATGGCCCGGATTTTTCCCTCGCGCACCGCGCGCTCCATCGCCTCATAAGCATGCTCGACGTCGCCGATGGGCTGATGGAGAAACATCAGGTCGATGTAGTCCGTCTGGAGCCTGCGGAGCGTCTCATCAATGGCTTCGTCCGCACGTCCATAGACGCTCGGCCAGAGCTTCGTCGAAAGGAAGATTTCGCTACGCGCCTTGCCTGAAGCCTTCATACCGCGGCCGACCGCCTTCTCATTCATGTAGGCATTCGCCGTATCGATGAGCGAATAGCCCGAGGCGAGTGCTGCCTTGACGGCTGCTTCGGCATCCTGCGGCTTCATCAGGAATGTCCCGAGGCCGACCGCCGGCATTTCTACGCCATTGTTCAGCGAAAATTCTTTCATTGAAAAGCTCCCCCTTGCGCGATATTTTCGTTCTATGCATTTTGTTGATACCTTATTTCTGTTGACACTGTCAGTTTATCCGATTTTGCGGAAAAAGTACAATACCGAACGCGGAATGTGCTATAATGGGTGTGCATAGTGAAAGGGGATACCATCCATGTTCGAACTCAACCAGCTCCAGCAGCTCATCGCCGTCGCCGAGGAAGGCACGCTGTCCGCTGCCGCCGAGAAGCTCCACATCTCCCAGCCCGCGCTCTCGCGCTCCATGCAGAAGCTCGAAGAACACTTCGACGCGCCGCTGTTCTCGCGCACGAAGAACCGCATGACGCTCAACGACACGGGCATCTGCGCCGTGCAGGGCGCCCGCCGCGTCGTCGAGGCTACACAGGCTTTTGACGAGTCCGTCCACGAAAAGATCCGCAGCCTCACGCGCCTCGTGCTCGGTTCGAGTGCCCCGGCGCCGCTCTGGCAGCTCATGCCCGAAGTCTCGATGGAAGCCCCGGGCATGACGCTCTCTTCGGAAATCCTCGAGGACGAAGCCGCCCTCGAAAACGGCCTGCGTGACGGCAGATACCGCATGATCCTCATCAGCCATCCCATCGACGACGCTGACATCCTCTGCAAGCGCTACGTGCGAGAGCAGCTCTTCGTCTCGTTCCCCGCCGGCCACCAGCTCGCAAACCGCAAGCAGCTCTGGGCAAAAGATCTCGCTGGTCTCACGATGCTGCTCTTTTCAAATCTCGGCGTCTGGAAGCGCATCCACGAATCCATGACGGAGACGCACTTCATCCTCCAGACCGACCGTCAGGCCTTCAGCGACCTCGTGACCGCTTCCGTCCTGCCAAACTTCGTCACGAATCTCTCGCAGAACCACCAGAATCCCCAGCTCAACCGCGTGACCGTGCCGCTCATGGACAAAGAAGCAAAAAAGACGTTCTACCTCTGCGCCCGCAAAAATGACCGCCAGCTCTTCTCCCGCATCCACGAGCACAAGTGACGTTTCCATCCAACTGGCCAACTGAATTTCAGGCAAAAGAAAAGAACCCGCAGAAATGGCGAACTGCGGGTTCTCTTCATGGGCATCGGCGTTCCGCACGGCCGGAACTCCTGTCGATGCCCATGTTTTGCTATTTGTTTTTCAGCCGAACAAGATTACTTGTTCATGGCCTCCTGCACGGAGACGGCGACCGCGACGGTCATGCCGACCATCGGGTTGTTGCCGGCGCCGATCAGGCCCATCATGTCGACGTGTGCCGGCACGGAGGAGGAGCCTGCGAACTGCGCATCGCTGTGCATGCGGCCCATCGTGTCGGTCATGCCGTAGGAAGCAGGGCCTGCTGCCATGTTGTCCGGATGGAGCGTACGGCCCGTGCCGCCGCCGGAAGCGACCGAGAAGTACTTCTTGCCCTTCTCGATGCACTCCTTCTTGTACGTGCCGGCAACCGGATGCTGGAAGCGCGTCG
>Ga0256406_1006752_pt1 | contig 11310 bp, 9 predicted proteins | sample RumenRJG_03DNA_FD_185986 | JGI IMG/M metagenome (GOLD analysis project Ga0256406, IMG submission 185986) | Bovine rumen microbial communities from Lethbridge, Alberta, Canada - RJG_03 | ecosystem: Host-associated > Mammals > Digestive system > Stomach > Rumen | place: Canada: Alberta | collected...
CGTCTTGATGGTCGATATGTTCATTGCTTTCTTGTCGCTCCCCGCACGCGTTCCTGCGTGCCTTGTTCGCCCATTATGATGCTCCCAATCGCGATTGCCATCGCGATGCAATCCGTTGCCTTTGCGTCGACGTGTCGTGTCGTGCGGCTGACGCTGAGCGATGTCTCGCCGTTGGCGATGAGGCATTCGTGGTGGCTGGTGACTGGTACTGGCTAATCGTTGTTCTGACGAGTCGTGTCGTCGGCATGTTCTCCATCCGCGATCCTATGGAACGATAGCTTTGCGATATGCACGGAACTCACGAAGTCACATTCGCCGAAATCGCCCTCGCTGACTTGGAAGAGTCCGTCCTCGTGGCAAATTCTGTCCAGAACCCAATGTGCGGGCGGGTAGTTGAGCGGCAGGCTCATTTTCCTTCTATACAAGTTACCGGCGTCGTCAAGCGTGACCATCTCGTATGTGATATCGTTCATCGTTTCCATGTGCGTTGCTCCTTGCATACTTTCTCACATGATTATCTATCTGATTTCATTGTAGCATTCACGACACCTGCTGGGCTGGTACGGCATTTATGCATATCGTTTCCACACAGTGCGTCATGCGGTCATAGCGGTCGTCATGTGCCGCTTTCCGTTTTGCTCGCTGTCGTCGTTTTCGGCTCGTGAGCTTCTTGTTTACACTGTGTTTGCTCAGTGTTCTTCTGCGTGCTGTCTTCTTGTGTTGCGGTGAGCTGTTCGTATGTGAACCCGCTGTATACCCATATCGTCTTCGTGCTGCCGTAGCGTTCTCTCATCGCCTGCATAATGCGGAGCGCGGTGGGCTGGTTCTCTGGCTCTAGTGGCTCTCCTCCGCAGTCTGGCACTTCTGATATTGCCTGAAACAGGCTTATAGCAGCTCTCATGGCATCGCCTGAAGTTCAAGCAAGCTGCTCAGAGCCAGAAGCCATCAGATTGGCAGGCTCTGAGCAGCACTGATAGCTTAAGCCGCAAGCAGGCAGGAACGCATAATGCTTAACGATAAGCCGCTGCGTGCAGCAGACAGCAGGACTGCCAGACAGACAATCAGCCAAGCAGCCAAAATAGGCAGACAACAAGCAGCAGTATCAATATGCTTATGCCACGAGCAGAATATGCTGAGCAACAAGCCAAGCACAATGAATACGCTGAGAAGAGAGCTATATGCCAAGCAGCTTGCAATACGGCAAGCCTGTGCCTTGCGGCATCGCCTGCCGTCACGATGCCTGCTGCCAGCCATGCCCGGGGAACGCCGAGAGAGCCGCTACGGGGCGATTTGGGACGCCAAGAGGCTCGCAACGGTATCCACCGCCGCCAATCTCATGTCATGGCGCCACAGGGCGGCTCACAGCGCGTCACACGGCATGCTGGCGCATCGCCCGCATGTCGTTGCGATGCTGGTGGCTACGCGGAGGCTCGCAGGCGCGGGCATCGCGCTGATGTCTGTCCTGGCGCGGCGCTGGCATGGCTTCGCGCGGCACTGGCGGGCTGCCGACATGACGGTCGCGTCGTGCGTCCCATGCCGTCCGTACGGAATGTGTGCGTCGTGTGCGTTTCCAGGGCGCGGTGCCAGACGCGCGCCCGTGACGGTAGAATGTGGAATGGCACACCGAGCGCTGCGGGATGGAGCGCGACGAGTGGCGTCGTGCCAACGCGGGATGGCTATCGCGGATACCGTGCGACCCGTCAATGCGTGACGAGCTTGAGGACACTGTGTTCGATGCGATACAGGCGTCTGACTTCATGCCTGGCTGCTGCGGCGGCTGCATCTGACGGCGACGACCGATGGAGGGACTAATGGACAAGCAATGGGCTTCTGGTGACGGTATGGGCGCGACGCCGGGCAACGGCAAGGTCGGGGCTGGTGACGTCGGCGCGCCGGCACCGCTCCCGTGTCCGTTCTGCGGGGAGGCACCGCACGTTGACGGCAACCGCGTCATCCATGCCTGCGTCACGCTCGGCGTCGACATCGAGACGCGGCTGGGGGCATGGAACACGAGGTGTCATGACAGTAACGCCGCGACGCCCGGTCATATGGGCATGGGCATGCGAGGCATCGCCACCGGCATCCGCAGCACCCTGTACGACTTCGACGCGGGCACCGGCGCCGACCTCGTGGGCAGGCGCGGCATACACGTCGTGTTCGGCAGCGATGGCACGCTGTACCTGTCCCGCGACAGCGTCGGCAGGATCGAGGAGCCGCGCGGTGACGATGGCGATCATGACGTCGTACTCGGCAACTGCAACCCCGGCGACGGCAGCGAGCGCCTTGCGATGGAGATCTGCGACGCCGTGTCGTCATCGAGCTACCTGTGCTGGCTTCCCGGAGACGCGACGCATGACGACGCGTCGGACATGCTGACGGAGATGTGGAATGCTTCGTGCAAGCCGGGCGTGCCTGACCATGGCATCGGCATGGGCTCGCGCCTGCTCGGGGACGCGGTCACGGGCAACTGCCATGACATCGCGCGGCGGCTTGCATGCTCGAACGATGCCGTCGCCAGGGACGCGGCATCGCACGTGGACACCATCGCTCCCGACGTGATGCTCGGGCGGCTGCGTGCGATGGGCATAGCGTGCGACGGGTCGGCGTCTGATGACGACGCGATCGCCGAGGCGGCGGAGGTGCAGTTCAGGCGCATGTGCGACTTCCGGGACGGTCCGTGCTACGCGCAGGAGCTCGATGTGCTCGTGGACGCCTGCACGTCGTTCGCGTTCGTGCTCGCACCCCTCGACGGCGACAGATGGGCATGGCCGCGCGGCTCATCGACGGCGCGGCGCGTCCGCGAGCGCGTCATGGGGACGCTGCGGGAGCTGTGCGACCAGCGCGGCGTTAGCATGGACGACGCGCGCGAGTTCCTGGCGATGACGTGCGACTGCATGTACAGCTAGGCATTCCACGCGCGTACGACGAGAGCGCGGGACGCACGCCATGTCGTTCCGCGCTCTCTCCATGTTCGGAAGCTGTCGCATGCGTCTGGCGTCCAGCAGCGTTGCCGCCCGACGTCTCGCCTTCGCTCGTGTCGCCCTTGCCTCGATGCGCGTCGGGGATTGCCGTGGGCCGGGCGATTGCGACATTTCCCTGATGCCATGACGGCATGGACTTCCCACATTCAGCGCAGCAAGGTGGGAGAGAGCCAATCAGGCTGTCATTCGCTCGGTACTGCACTCACGAGGGACGCAGCGAATGCGGACATCGCCCGAAGCGTCGCAAACAAGCCGATTATGGCGAAGCTGAGACCGAAGATCGAGGACGCCATTGCCTTCACTCCCAGAGCCAACGTGATGTCGCCTGCGTCCGTAGAAGCCGGCGCTAGCAACGACATCCAAAACTCCATTGCCGCGCATACGATGGCAACGACAATCCAGACAGTCGCTTTTGCCTTGCTTGTAGAGGCATCCACGGCACTGTCTGCAGTCCCGCCTTCCTTGTCACCAGTCGACTCGCTGTTGCCTGAGACGTATGCCTTGATGCTCATGAGCGAGCCGATTATGGCAAACGCAAGGGAGACAATCGCCATAGGCATGACGTCACCGTCAGACATCGCTCTCACCGAGTCGTTGCTGCCCACCAATATCGGCAGTACCGCGACGATTGCTACCAGATAGCATATGCCAGCGCCCCACATGCCAGCGGGCATTCCATACCGCCCATGCGCAGGCTTCGTCTCATCAGGCATGCCATTGTCATTCTCGTACATTTGCCGTCTTCTCCCGTCTCGTCACAAGACGATGGCGTCGATGCCCTGACGCCGGCATCATGACTATGCGGGACGCATGCGGCATGCCCGGCACGGTGTCGTCCGACATGCGCGCATGCCGAATGCGTGGCTTGCTGCTGCCTGTCCGTGTGCATGCCGTTGGCGACGTGCGACGTGCCAGCGCCGCGCCTTGCGACCGGCAGCGCGGCATGCCACCCTGCATGCAGGCGATGCGCAAACATGCAGGACGGTACGGCATGCAAGCGACATGCCTGCGCCGCGAGCCGGACGGCACGTCGTCAGCACGCGCGTGCTGGCAATCGCGCTGGGTGCCTGCGCATTGTCCCACAGCCGCCGACGCAATGCCTCGTGCCCATTGCGCCTTCGCGTTCGTAATGCGTGAATCATGGGCGGCGCATCGCTGGCATGCCGTCTACGCGCCGTCAGCGGCATGCCTACCCGTTGCCTGCGGCAAGTGGCACCGTCTGTTGTGTGGTGCTCGTGTTCGCGCGGAAGACGGGCGCGGATGGCAGAGTTGTCGGTACAATGGCATGTGACGCATCTTATGGCATGGCTTGGCATCGCTGGTGCCGAGCCGGTTAACGGGGGACGAGGGGTGGCATGGACGGTACACGCATCGCGAGCGACGTGCGCGCATGGGCAAGGCGCGCCTGGAAGGCAGGAACGATCGACCAGGGGCAGGCGATTGCACTGTATGGTTTCGCCGACCGCATAGACATGGTGACGGTCGAGGCTCCCGTGGACATGAGGGGCGTCCCAATCCACATGTGCGATGCCGTGACGGTTTGCGGAGACGCTTGCGACGTGGAACATGCAGCTTTCCTCGCGCTGGTCAGCGAGCTTTCGATGTCCCGTGACGTGTGGTCTGCATACGTGAGCCTGTCCGCCGACCGCGATGCCTATGCCAACGACAGTCCCGACTGGGTGTGCGTGCCAGTGGGATGCCTGCGTCACGCGGACATCGACGCGGGGCGCATCGCCAGCGACCTGCTGGAGCTTGCGAGGGAAGGCGCATGCTGTGATGCCCCAAAGTACGAAGGTCCCTGCTTTCATGCTTGCGACAGGGCGCATAAGGGAAAGGAACGTTCCTCTTACACGCCGTAATGAAAACGTTCATTTCCCTTATAGGCGGTAAAGACTGAAATCCGCTGGAGAAGCAGGACGAATATCAACTATGTATATACCTCGCTCGATTGCTTACGGTTGTATCTAGCTGTGCAGTGGATATAGAAGTGTCCGCTAATTTGCTAATGGTTGTCTTAGACAACATCAAGGCTTATGCATCGATATTATACGGGAGTCGCTCAGCGTAGTGATACTTGGTATGCAGGAGAGAAACATGGACGTAATCACGATAACACCAATCATGCACTATCATGGTGAAGACGCTCGTGCTTACCAAAGGTCATGCTACGTCTTCGCTACCAACGCTTCCGCCACTTTCGTGTTTTGATGGCGACTCGTCGCGTGCTGGCACGCCGCATGCGAAACGCTATACTGCCTCCTCTCTGTGTTCACTCTGTGTCTGCTCTTGGAACTCATGACAACGATTGACGACGTGTGGCGCGTACGTCCTCTTGGCACGGGTACGCGCTATCGTGAGGCACGGAAACATGGCACGTCATACGTACGAACGCAAGGGAAGCACGCAAGCCTCTCGGGAACGCCAACCAATCAATCGATGCCCGCGACGACAACCCAAGCTTATCAGCACTGTAGCGTCACGCTCGGATGGGTAATGACGCGAGACCAGGCAGCCCAGAGTAATGCATGCCTGCGACCAACGGCATTGGCGAACGGAATTGGGCATGCCAAGCGTGGCGGTTGACACCAAGTAGGCGGAAAGGCGAGCGGCACGTGGTGCGCGTGACGCAATCATCCGGGATGCGTGACGCAGGGCATGCCTCGGCACGTCGCACGACGAAGTGCCATGACGCAAACACCGAGTATGGCAATCTCGTCGCGCGGGACGGTATGCTCGGCACACGAAGCCTGCTTGTTGCAGCAGGCTGCAAAACGGGACGAGATTGCAGCCTGCTGCAAGACGATGACGGCGACATGACGCAGACACAGCGTTGGCACAGAGCTATGCGAATGGGAAGACGCCATGAGCGTGGCTAAGCGACGATTGAATGAATCAACGGACTACGGTATATGATGGCAGCGTGAGAACCGTGTCAACGAAAAATGCAGTAGGGGTTCGAAATCCGTCAGGCGGGCGAAGCCGACAAGGGGACAAGGGGACGATACGCATGGCAAAGAGCAACGTCAGCCTACGAGTGGCAAGGAATGCGAAGAACGACGAGTTCTACACACGATACGAGGACATCGTAAGGGAAATCGACGCATACTATGAGTATGATTATGACGCATTCAGAGACAAGACAGTGCTCTGCCAATGCGATGACCCAGAATGGTCGAACTTTACAAGATACTTCGCCACCAACTTCCAGAGGCTCGGACTCAAGAAGCTGATCTCCACCTCATACGCATACAGTGCAGGCAACCGTAGGCTGACGCTCTGCGAAAAGGATTCACCACACTATGATGCCAACAAGCATGCCACACACGGCAAGGTCTTCACGCTCGCAGGGAATGGGAGCGGAAAGACTACAACAGGCACAGACGACACGACAACACGCTCGGGCAGCACAGCGACCATAGAGTTCAGTGGCTACCTCGAAGGTGACGGTGACTTCCGTAGCGATGAGATCACCGCTCTCAGGGATGAAGCGGACATCATCATTACGAACCCGCCATTCTCGCTGTTCAGGGACTTCCTAAGATGGGTGACTGACGGGAACAAGCAGTTCGCCATCATAGGCAACATGAACGCCATCACGTACAAGGAGGTCTTCCCGCTCATACGCAATGGCAAAGTCTGGCTTGGAACAACAAAACCACACGATTTCGTCATACCAAACGACAACGGACTCATAGACATGAACGGGAATGACGTACGCAAGTTCGGGAACATCTGCTGGTATACGGACATCGATCACGGTCAGCGACACAAGCCTCTACAACTCATGACAATGGAACAGAACCTTGAAAGCAACAAGAGGCTGAGAAGAAGGCTCGAACGTGATTACGGGAAGATTGAATACCCTCATTATGACAACTATGATGCGATAGAGATTCCGTTCGTGGAATGCATCCCATCTGACTATGATGGGGTGATGGGCGTACCGATTACGTTCATGGACAAGTACGCCCCGTGCCAGTTCGAGATTGTTGGGGCAACGGAATCAGAGGGAAGCGGATTCTCATGTGGCATATGGCATGAGCGGAGTAAGGTACCTCAACCGATGGTACATGACAGGCGAATCTATAAGAGGATATTCATCCGCCCGAGGAATCGACAGGACGACGAGCGACCATCGCAAAAGGTGTCGGGACAGGCATGGGACGGGACAGGACGCGAGCATGGTGACGTCATGTCGAAGCGTCTCGCGTCATTGGCTGACAACACGATGGAAGACGGCATGCGATGACGTCTGTGTGCCTTCCGCGCATGTCGTCGTAGCAATGTCCGACACCACGACGCCGATGTGTATAATATGTTGACGAAGCGGTAACCTTCTGACGAAGGAAACGGAGAGTCGATAATGTACTACGCGGAATTCTGTCCCTATGGCATTCATACGATCAGCGACGATGACACACTTATGGCGTTCAGGGCACGCAACGAACGCGACGAGATGGTCGAGCGTATCAACGCGGCACATGACGAGTGCATCGAGGGATGTTCCGAGGCGGTTACTACGCAAGAGGTAGCACACAGGTATAACCTGAGCGACTTCAAGACCGAGCGTGCCAGCGAGGTCAAATACGTCCGCACGTGCGACAACAGGGCGTTCTTCGAAATCGGGCACAAGCAAAGCTACGTGGTATGAGACGCTTACAAGCCGTGCGGCATCTAGGCGAAAGCGACTCAAGGCACCGAGAAATCGCACGGCGTCCTACCGCGACGCAACCCAGAGAGGCACGGATGAGAGTACAAGCAGAAACTAGATTGGATGGAGGACGGAATGGGCAAGATTGGCGATGAGATTCGGGACTTCGTGGCGCGCTCGTACAATGACGAGTACATGGACCCGAAGGAGCTACTCGCACTGGCAGACCGCATAGACGCGGAAATGGTGGCGCTGCCGAAGGGCGCGGACTGGAAGCTGATACTTCCCGACCAGACGGTATACGACCTTAACGGGAACGAGTACGAGGTCGAAAACGTCACGTATGACGATGGTGGCTGGCTTGTGCTCGCCACTCCCGAAGGCGCTACCAATAGCAGCGTAATCATTCCAACATCTCTCACCCACACGCGACCAGCCCCAGACAGTCTGGAACGCATTGCAGACGAGCTGGACGAGTGGCGCAAGGACGCGGCTGAGGACAGTCGCATCAGGGCAAGCGACGAGGACGCCTTGCACGACTTCGCTGAGCGCATCAAAAAGCTCGCAAATGAGCGAGACGACAAACAGGGCGACGAGTAGGCACGTAAGCGAGACGCAGCACGCATGGGCAGTTGATGACGAGGTCGAACGCAAAATCCGTGCGTACGCGACGCGACGAGTCAGCCTGGGTGCGAGCACGTCACCAGACGCGAGCAATGCGGTACGCGGTAAGTAACACATGATGATGGCGTGTCAGGCACGATGATGGCATGAAGTCACAACATGGCAAGAATGGATGGGCGGCAGCAACGGAGACGGCTGCCGCCCATCCATTCCAGTGCTGTTCCCGCCGACTACGCCACGCCAACGACCCGCCGACGGCTTGGCATTCTGTCAGTTCGTCAGCATGCGTGCGATGCCGGTCGCTTTGCGGCACGTGTCCCCTAGCAGGCATTTTGACGGTTCCTGATATGCATGCCGGGCGCCGCATCGTTTTGCGGACAGATGGTGAGCGCTGTCCATGGAACGTTCGTTGCTGGACGAAGAGGGCATCGCGGGACTTGGCATGTGTTCGTATTGTGTCGTTGCAAAGTCCCAGCGTAGGTATTTCCGAGAATGGCATCCGTGTTCTAGACTATGAAATCCCTAGCAAAGGGCACAAGATATTGTAATTTCATAGGCAGTATAGCACAATATGTTGTCAGAGACAACGTTATAGAAGAACACGGAGGAATGGAAGCCATGAACGTCATCAAGCGCGACGGGTCCGAGCAGCAGTTCGACGAGGGAAAGATCCGTACCGCCATCACCCTCGCATCACAAGAGACCGTCACCGACAAGCCGATGATGCACGACGACATCGAGTCGTGCGTCAGGAAGGTCGTCTACGCATGCACCCATGCTGGACACACGGTCAACGTGGAGGAGATACAGGACTTCTGCGAGAACTCCCTCATGAGGATGAACGAGTTCGATGTCGCACGCCACTACATCAAGTACAGGTACGAGAAGATGCTCCAGCGCATGGACCACGAGACGGACGACAAGATCCTCTCCGTCGTAGAGGGACGCAGCGAGGTCGCAAAGGTCGAGAACTCGAACAAGAACCCAATTCTCGCTTCCACCCAGCGCGACTACATCGCGGGAACCGTCTCCAGGGACATCACCAACCGCAGGCTCCTCCCGCCAGACATCGCCCGCGCCCACAAGGAAGGCATCATCCACTTCCATGACGCCGACTACTTCCTCAGCCCGATAACCAACTGCGAGCTCATCAACCTAGACGACATGCTCCAGAACGGCACGATGATCGGGCAGACCCTCATCGAGAAGCCGCACAGCTTCTCTACCGCATGCAACGTCGCCCTCCAGATCAGCACCGCAGTCGCAAGCAGCACCTACGGCGGGCAAACCTGGTCGCTCACCGCGCTCGCCAAGTTCGTCGACGTCACCAGAAAGAAGGTACGCCAAGAACTCGTGCAGGAACTCGAGGACGCTGGTGTTACCCTCACGAAGGAACAGGAAGACAAGATCGTAGAGGACAGGGTGCATGACGACGTTGTGCGCGGCGTCCAGACAATCCAGTACCAGACCATCACCATGTCCAGCACGAACGGGCAGGCGCCGTTCCTATCCGTATGCATGTACCTCAACGAGGCAGACACACCGGAACTGAAGCACGACTTGGCAATGGTAATCGAGGAAGTGCTCAAGCAGCGCTACCAAGGCGTCAAGAACGAGAAGGGCGTATGGGTAACGCCGGCGTTCCCCAAGCTCCTCTACTTCCTCGAAGACGACAACATCAAAGAGGGACAGCCCTACTACTACCTCACGCAGCTCGCGGCAAAATGCACCGCAAAGCGCATGGTCCCCGACTACATCTCCGAAAAAATCATGAAGAAGCTCAAGCTCTCCAAGGGCGAGACGGAGGGCAACGGCGACGCATACCCCTGCATGGGATGTCGTTCCTTCCTCACGCCAGATCGTTCTGGAAATGGCTGGAACAACATTGCGAACGCGAAGAACTACGATGGCAAGCCGAAATACTACGGCAGGTTCAATCAGGGCGTAGTCACCATCAACCTGCCAGACGTCGCACTGTCCTCGAAGGGCGACATGGACGAGTTCTGGAAGATCTTCGATGAAAGGCTCGAACTCTGCCACAGATCGCTACGTCTTCGCCATGAGAGGCTTCTCGGAACGCCGTCTGATGTCGCCCCAATCCTCTGGCAGTATGGTGCGATGGCACGCTTGAAGAAGGGCGAAACGATTGACAAGCTGCTCTATGGTGGGTACTCTACCATCTCTCTCGGCTATGCTGGACTCTACGAGTGTGTGAAGTACATGACCGGCAAGAGCCACACTAGTGACGAGGGGCATGACTTTGGTATTGCTGTCATGCAACGCATGAACGACAAGTGTGCCGAGTGGAAAGCAGCGGAGGACATCGACTATTCCGTCTATGGCACGCCAATCGAATCGACAACCTATAAGTTCGCTAAGTGCCTCCAGCGTCGCTTCGGTATCATCCCAGGCGTCACCGACCACACGTACATCACGAACAGTTACCACGTGAACGTCCGCGAGAAGATAGACGCATTCACCAAGCTCGGGTTCGAGAGCGAGTTCCAGCAGCTCTCGCCAGGCGGCGCAGTCAGCTACGTCGAGGTCCCCAACATGCAGGACAACCTCGAGGCAGTCATGAGCGTCATCCAGTTCATCTACGACAACATCATGTACGCCGAGCTCAACACGAAGAGCGACTACTGCCAAGTGTGCGGATATGACGGCGAAATCAAGATTGTTGAGGATGACAACGGGAAGCTCGTCTGGGAATGCCCGAATTGCGGTAACAGAGACCAAAGTAAGATGAACGTAACTAGGAGAACTTGCGGATACCTAGGCTCAAATTTTTGGTGCGAGGGACGGACATCTGAAATCAAGGACAGAGTGCTTCATCTCTAAAACTAAAACATAGTATACGTATTCTACCTGCGGATATATAAAACACCGCAACGCTGATTCGTGTCATTTTGCATATCAGCGTTGCGGTGTTGCTTTGTTCAATATGTTGCGTTTTCGCAAAACGGCAGGTAGATATTGTCATACATACTGTTCTGTGAATTCGTCAAAAACGTTTTGTCTCGTTGTTTCAAATGCGGCATAATATAAAAAGCT
>Ga0256406_1006753_pt1 | contig 11308 bp, 7 predicted proteins | sample RumenRJG_03DNA_FD_185986 | JGI IMG/M metagenome (GOLD analysis project Ga0256406, IMG submission 185986) | Bovine rumen microbial communities from Lethbridge, Alberta, Canada - RJG_03 | ecosystem: Host-associated > Mammals > Digestive system > Stomach > Rumen | place: Canada: Alberta | collected...
CCTGGTACGTGGGCAAGTCCGCTGCGGACGCCTGCAACGCCCTCGGCGAAACCGGCAAGGGCCTCGTGAACTACCTGATGGTCTTGGGCGTCGGCGAAACCGTCGCACTGTTCGTCATGGTGTTCTCGATGATGCTGGTGTCGTAGGACAAAGTGTCATCCTGAGCCCCGGAACAAGTCCGGGGTAAACTCAGTCGAAGGAACTTCTAAACAACGAAAATAGCGGGGCATTGTCCCGCTATTTTTTTATAATTGCTTTCAGTTATGAATTATCTTGCGCTTGATTATGGTGAACATCGCGTCGGGGTTGCTTTTGCCGATTCCGAGTTCCGTATGGCTTTTTCGCGTGAAACGATTGACCAGAAGACGACGAATCTGTTCGTGCGTCTCGATGAGCTGGTGAAAATCAATAAGGTGGATGCCTTTGTGGTGGGAATGCCGTATCACCCCGATGGCCGTACCGACGGCAAGAACGTGGTGGTGGAAAAGTTCATCGAGGATTTGAAAACGCGCTTTCCGGGCATGCCCGTGTACACGCAGGACGAATCGTATTCCAGCGTTCAGGCGCAAGAAAAGACTTCTTACTTTAGCAAGAAGAAAAAGCAAAAGAATAAGGCGGTCATCGATCAACTCGCTGCCGCCATTATATTGCAAAGATGGTTAGACGAACAGGTCTAGCCGTTGTATTTCTTGATAATCACGACCCCGTTGTGACCGCCGAAGCCGAGAGAGGCGGAGGCGGCGACGTCGATGTTGCCTTCGATGCCCTTGTTCGGAACGTAATCGAGGTCGCATTCCGGATCCGGAGTCTCGTAGTTGATGGTGGCGGGGTAGAACGAGTCGCGAATCGCAAGAGTCGAGACGATGGCCTCGCATACACCGGCGGCTCCGACGCAGTGGCCGGTCATGCTCTTGGTGCTCGACACCTTGATCTTGTAGGCGTGTTCGCCGAGGGCGACCTTGAGCATGGCGGTTTCGGTCGCATCGTTCAGGTGCGTCGAGGTTCCGTGGGCATTGTAGTAATCGATGTCTGTCGGGGCAATGCCTGCATCCTTGATGGCGCGGGTGAGTGCCTTCGCGCAAGTTTCTCCACCCGGGCGCGGGCTCGTAATGTGGTAAGCATCGGCAGAAGCACCATAGCCGGCGAGTTCGGCGTAAATCTTGGCGCCGCGGGCCTTGGCGTGTTCCAGTTCTTCGAGAATCAGCACTGCACCGCCTTCACCCATCACGAATCCAGAGCGGTTCAGGTCGAACGGGCGAGAAGCCTTTTCAGGGCAATCGTTAAACTTGTCTGTAAGGGCGTGCATGCCGGCGAAGCTCTTGATGCTGTAATCGGTAATGCCGCTTTCGGAGCCTCCCGCAAGGCAGATATCCAGGCGACCCGAGCGGATGGCGTCGAGGGCGACACCGATAGCGTCGGTGCCCGAGGCACAGGCGGTGCAGACCGTGTGGGCCTGGCCTGTAATGCCGAGGGCGATAGAGACGTTTGCTCCAGCTTCGTTCGGAATTAGCTGCGGCATGGCGAGGGGCGAGACCTTGCGCTTGCCACCGTTCATGTACTGCGTGTAGGTAGAATCGACAATATCGAGGCCACCGAGGCCGGTACCAGCGACAATGCCCGTGGTATCCTGGGCGAGGTCTTCGGGCGTAAGGCTTGCGTCTGCGACCGCTTCCTTGGAGGCGGCGAGCAGGAACTGCGTGAAGCGGGCCATGCGGCGGGCTTCCTTGGGGTCAATGTCGTGTTCTTCGGGCTTGAAATCCTTGACTTCGGCAGCAATCTTTACGGGGCAGTTGCTTGCGTCAAAAAGCGTGATGGGGCCGACACCGCACTTGCCTTCGCGAATGGCAGCCCAAAAATCGTTAATGTTCTTGCCAATGGGAGTCACGGCTCCCATACCAGTGATTACTACGCGTCTTTTAGTCATGGCTGGGAATATAGAAAAAAATCACTGCCGCACAAAAGATGAGTTCTTGTTTTTTATCTATACTTACAGATAAGATTTGTGTGAGGTTAAGAGATGTCTAAAGTAAGGACGTTGTTTTGGATTTTGGCACTGTTGGCCGTATTTGCGGATTCCGCAGGAACGATTACCCCCAAAACTCCGGTTACGTTGGACGGGTGCTACTTTATTACGAGCAAGGAAGAACTTTACGGCTTTGCTGAAATCGTAAATGGATCTGAAAATGTCGCCCCGAAGCAGACGGCGTGCGCAAGAATCGGAAAATCCATTTTTGTGAATGAAGGTGTCTTGAACTCCGACGGAGAACTTAATGTAGCGGATACTGCAGAATTTATCCCGTGGACGCCCATCAAGAATTATCGAGGATCCTTTGATGGTCAGGGATATAGGATAATGGGGCTTTATTTCAATGACACCTCTAGTGTTAATGTCGGCTTGTTCAGCAACATTGTTGCGGAGGAAAATGACACCGACGTTTCTGTCAAGAATGTGCGCATAATGAATTCTTATTTAAGGGGAAAATCTTCTGTTGGACTCATTGCCGGTAATGTATATGCCACTGGAGAAGCCCCGGTAATAATCTACAATGTTCGCAATGATTCTCGAATTGAGGCGAAAGGGAGTACAGCGGGAGGAATTGTCGCTCTTGCTACAGGGAATGTTCAAATTGGAAATAGTGTCAACACTGGATATGTCGCGGCATCGCATGTCGTGGGGGGTATTGTAGGGCTCTTGTCTGGAACTTCGGTGTCGATAACCAATGCCTTTAGCGTGGGTGTGGTGGATGTCTTTAGTGAAGATGACGGCAATTCAGTTGCAGGGGGCATCGTTGGCCAGGCAAGTGGCAATGTGGAACTGAAAAATCTCTATAATCAGGGGTACGTCGTTGGTCATAATGTTATGGGTGGAATTGTGGGAACTTTGTGCGGAGGTTCCGTACTGCTGGTGAACGCATACAATACGGGAAACGTGAATTCGCTATATGAAGATTTTGAAGATGTGGGCGCTATTGTAGGGCGTTATGTGGGCAAGGTGGAAAATTTCAAATATGCCAACCTCTATTTTCAGACAGGCGAGTATGGCGACACCTACGGAATCGAAGTTCCTGAAAAAATGATGAACGATGGAACGGTTGCCTACCTGTTGCACGATTACTATTACGAAGGGCTGGAAGCCTCCATTTGGGGGCAGGATGTTGGTGAAGATCCGGCACCCGTTTTTTCGAAAAAAATAACGGGGGATATGCCCCAGGTCTTTGAAAAATTGATTCTGCATACCTACGAGGGGGATACCTCGGTTCTGCCGGAAAATTATGTGCCCGGTTACAGATATGACCTTCCTTCGGTCTTCCGTGAAGACTATGTGTTTTCAGGTTGGTATGATAATGCACAATTTAAAGGATATCCAACGAAGTTTATTTCGTCCGTTATGAGTGGCGAACAGGAATTTTGGGCGAAATTCACTCCGGTTTATAAAATATCTTACCAGACCGGTAGCGGAGTTGTCAACATTGACAAGGAAGTCCCGACTTATGTGGAGGGTGTCGGGGTTGTGTTGCCTAAAAATGTGACGCGTAGCGGGGCGATTTTTAGGGGGTGGTACAAGGACAAGAATTATAAAGGTGAACGTTTGTTTGAAATAGATGCAGAAGAATCAGGAGATGTTGTTCTGTATGCTAAATGGCTTGTGAAAACAGAACCGTCAAAAAATAGCGACGGGTGCTATGTCATCAAGGATGAATCTGACCTGTATGGCTTTGCCGCGATTGTGAATGGTACAGACGGTTTTTCGACGAATACGGCTTCCTGTGCGTACTTGGCTAATGATATCGTGGTGAACGAGAATGTGTTGAATCAGGATGGAACTCTCAATGTCGCTGATTCTGCGGGCTTTGCACGCTGGGAGCCCATTAATGGATTCAATGGAGAATTTGACGGAAGAGGACATTCTATATCGGGGCTTTATGTAAAGTGCGATTCGGTACGGAATTACTCTGAAGCATTTCGCGGTTATGGCTTTTTCGGGTCGGTCGGTGTTTTGGGTGCGGAAAAATATCCAGTTACAGTCAAGAATGTCGGTATCGAGGCTTCGTACTTTGAGACCAAGGGAGACTATGATAAGGTGGGGGCTTTGGTCGGTATTGCCAATGGAGGAGGTCCGTCGGATTCGTATATTGAAATCTCAAATTCTTATAGTACATCTACGGTCAATGCGGTTAGCTACCCGGGTGGAATAGTAGGCGTCATTGGTCCATACAGCGATGTAGTTGTTGAAAATTGTTACAACACCGGATCAATTGAAGGCAAACATAATAAAGCCGGTGGCTTGGTCGGTTCTGTCGATTATCATGCTAACGTGAATATTGCGAATTGTTACAATGTGGGAACTGTTGTGTCGTACGGCGCGCAACGGGACGAGGATGCCTTGGTGGGAGAGGTGAAATCGGATTTCGACATGACGAACTGTTATTACTTGAAAGTTACCGCTGCAAAAGTTCTTTATGGAACGTCGGCCGAATTGGAACGGTTTGAAAATGGAGAAGTGGCATATGCCTTGCATAATGCGGAGAACGGTTCTATATGGGGACAAAATGTAGGTGTCGATCCGTTGCCGAATTTCAGCGGAGAGATCAAGAACTACCCCCCCGAAGAATCATCTTCAAGTGTGACGGAGTCTAGTTCAAGCAGTGTGTCGAATTCGTCTTCAAGTGAAGCGAAATCGAGCTCAAGTGTCGAGGCGAAATCTTCTTCTAGTGATGCGAAGTCTAGTTCAAGTGCCAATACGAGCTCTTCTTCAAGCGAGGCAAAATCCAGTTCAAGTGGTTCTGTAAAATCTAGCTCCTCTGGCAGCGGGTTCATACTCTATTGCAAAGGCAAGAAATGCAGTGAAGCCGTGCTGGAAAAATGGAAGGCTCCGCGATTCCATGTGATGGTCGTCGGTCGAAATGTGCAGGTGACTGGCGCCCACAACGGAAGTGCGTATGCGCTGCTGGATATGCAGGGAAGGGTATTGACTACGGGGCGTGTGGACGGCAGTGGGTTTTCTATTGAAATGCCCTATTCGGGAAATTTCCTAGTTCGGGTTGATCAAGAAATCCGCCGAATCTCCGTTAAGTAGCAATATGGTGAAATAGCAAAAACCCGCCTTGGGAGGCGGGTTTCTGCAGATTCGTTACGCTTGAATTTTCGGCTTATTTTTCCGAATTTTCGGAAGCGGCGCTTTCGGCTTCCTTCGCTGCAGTATCTGCGGCGGCGTTGGTTGCGTTAGCAGCATCTTCCTTGTCCTTGTCGCGGATAGAGGCGCGACGGATTTTTCCGCTGATGGTCTTCGGCAGTTCCGACACGAAGTCGATGATACGCGGGCTCTTGTAAGAGGCTGCCACGTTCTTTGCGAACAGCTGGATTTCCTTCGCGAGTTCCTTGGAGGCTTCGTAGCCCTTCTGGAGCACAACGGTTGCCTTCACAGCCTGTCCGCGGGACTTGTCTTCGACGCCTGTCACAGCAACTTCCAAGACGGCGGGGTGCTTGTGGAGCACTTCTTCGACTTCGAAGGGACTGATGCGGTAGCCGGAGCTCTTGATCAGGTCGTCGGTACGGCCCACGAACCAGAAGAAACCGTCCTTGTCGCGGGTAGCGGTGTCGCCGGTGTGGTAGACGCCGCCCTCGAAGACTTTCTGGGTGCGTTCTTCGTCGCGGTAGTAGCCGCCGAACATGCCGAAGGGCTTGCCTTCGTCAATCTTGATGATGATTTCGCCGACTTCATCGGGGCCGCAGCTGTTGCCGTCGGCATCCACGATATCCATGCGGTAGCCAGGAGAAGGCTTGCCCATGGAACCGGGGCGTGCTTCCATCCATTCGAAGTTGCCCGTAGTGAGCGTAAGTTCGGTCTGGCCGTAGCCTTCGTGCAGGCGGAGCCCCGTCTTTTCGAAGAACTTCTTGTAAATGTCGAGGTTCAAAGCCTCGCCTGCGGTGGTGCAGTACTTGAGGCTGGAAAGGTCGTACTTTTCGACGCCATGCTGCAAGATGTAGCGGTAAACGGTCGGCGGCGCACAGAAGGTGGTCACCTTGTATTCCTGCATCTTTTCGAGCAGCTTGCCCGGAATGAACACGTTCATGTCGTAGGTGAATACGGCGGAACCTGCAATCCACTGGCCATAAATCTTGCCCCAGAGTGCCTTGGCCCAACCGGTTTCGGCAACGGTCAGGTGGCGGCCTCCGTCAACTACGTTCTGCCAGTACTTGGCGGTCACGATGTGGCCGAGCGGGTAGCTGAAGGTGTGGGCGACCATTTTCGGGTTGCTGCTAGTGCCACTGGTAAAGTACACGACCATGATGTCGTCGTTGTGCGTGGCAGCGTCTCCTGTGGGGCGCGGAAAACTCGGCGGGCAGATTTCGTAGTCGTCGTAGAAGCTAATCCAGTTCTGACGGGACTGTCCGATGGTCACGAGCGTTTCGACAATGTGCGTGTGTTCGCAGGCGGTGTCGATTTCCTTTTGGAGTGCCGGATCGTCGTAAGAGACGACCATCTTGATGTCGGCGGCCTTAAAGCGGTATTCCAGGTCTTCGGCGGCGAGCATGTTCGTTGCCGGAATGGCGATTGCACCGATACGGTGGAGCGCCAGCAGGAAGAACCAGAATTCGTAGTGACGGCGCAGGATCAGCATCACGCGGTCACCCTTCTTGATGCCCTTTTCTACGAGGAAGTTCGCAGTACGCTGCGAGGCAATCGAGAGGTCGCGGAAGGTGAAAATGTGGCTTTCGTCGTTGTCGTCGCACCAGACTAGAGCTTCGCGCTTGGGTTCGGTCTTCGCATATTCGTCGACCACGTCGTAGGCGAAGTTAAAGTCTTCGGGGATCGTGAGCTTAAAGTTATTGTAGAGGTCCTCGTAAGAGGAGTACTCCGTTCGTGCTAGGAATCTATTGAGTATCATCTGTGTCTCTCCGGCCTCTTATAGATCCTGGTACATGATCTTTTCGCGGTGGTTCGAGGCAAATTTTACGAGCGAGAGAAGATTTTGTTCGCCCATGGCCTTCATGTCGCCGGCGTGAAATACAAGACGCGGTGTTCCACGGTAAATGAGGAGGGCGAGTCGCGAGAATATCTGCATGGCACCGAGGAGTGCATGCGGAATAATCGAGAAGGACAAAATCTGCGAGAACGACGGCTTGACGCGTTTACCGACCTTGCGGTAGATGTAGAACATGTCTTCGTAGAAGTTGAATTCCTCGAGCACCTGCTTCTTGAGGTGCTTGTTGTCGAGCCAGACCGGCGCGATGAATCCGGAGGGGCGGCCAAAGCCGTGGGCCTTCCAGAGGGCGATGCTTCGGTTCAGGAGCATCTGCGAAAGCTTCTTGTTGAGGCCTGCAAATTCGGCACCGTTGTGCGAAATGGCGAGCGCGAGCTTGCCGATGGGATTACGCTTGATGAACAGGTCTGCGTTGTGGCGCACACCGTGGAGCAAGATTTCGTAACCTTCTTGCACGAATTTTCCGATTTCTTCGCGGAAGGCGTCGGCTTCGGATTCAGGGACGCCCCCGATAGAGGGAACGACGGCAATCGAAATAGGCGAACCTGCGGCAGCGGCAATCTTTCGAATTTCTTCGGCGGATTTCTTGCAGTTCTTCACGTTAAAATTATGATAGCACAGCAGGTACTTCTTCTTCTTATGCAGAATAGCTTCGGCGGCGCGGATGTCGGCAATGTCCTTGTTAATTTCCATAGGGGTAACCTGTCTTGGATTGTTTTACAGGGGTAATTATAGAAAAACAGGGATTGAGAATCCCTGTTTCCGCTTTTCGAAAGCTTTAAACGTCACCTACTTCGCCGGTCGCCACAAAGTTGCGAACAGCACGCGTGATGCGCATCGAACAGAAGTTCGGGCCGCACATACTGCAGAAGTGGCTGCTCTTGGCCTGGCTGCCGGGGAGCGTCTTGTCGTGGAATTCCATCGCCTTCTCGGGGTCGAGCGACAGCGCGAACTGGTCGTTCCAGCGGAAGTCGAAACGGGCGCGCGAAAGGGCGTCGTCGCGGAACTGCGCTGCAAAATGGCCCTTTGCAAGGTCGGCCGCATGGGCGGCGAGCTTGTAGGTGACGACCCCTGCGCGCACGTCGTCGCGGTCGGGGAGCCCGAGGTGTTCCTTGGGCGTCACGTAGCAGAGCATCGCGGTGCCGTACCAGCCGATCTGTGCTGCGCCGATGGCCGATGTGATGTGGTCGTAACCGGGAGCGATATCGGTGGTGAGGGGGCCGAGCGTGTAGAACGGGGCTCCGTGGCACTTTTCGAGCTGGCGCGCCATGTTGTCCTGAATCTTGTGCATGGGCACGTGGCCCGGGCCTTCGATAATCACCTGCACGCCGTATTCCCAGGCAATCTTCGTGAGCTCGCCGAGCGTGTCCAGTTCTCCGAACTGGGCCGCGTCGTTGGCGTCCGCGAGGCTTCCCGGACGCAGGCCATCGCCCAAAGAAACGGCAACGTCGTAGGCGGCGAGAATCTCGCAGATTTCGCGGAAGTGCGTGTAGAGGAAGTTCTGCTGGTGGTGGCGCATCTGCCAGAGGGCAAGAATCGAACCGCCGCGGCTTACGATACCCGTGGTGCGCTTGGCGGTGAGCGGGATGTGTTCCAGCAAAAGGCCTGCATGAATCGTGAAGTAGTCCACGCCCTGTTCCGCCTGCTCAATGAGCGTGTCGCGGTACAGTTCCCACGTGAGTTCTTCGGCCTTGCCGTTCACCTTTTCGAGCGCCTGGTAAATAGGCACCGTGCCGATAGGGACGGGGCTGTTGCGGATAATCCATTCGCGAGTTTCGTGGATGTGCTTTCCAGTGGAAAGGTCCATCACCGTGTCTGCACCCCAGCGCACGGACCAGGCCATCTTTTCAACTTCTTCTTCGATAGAAGAGGTGATGGCCGAGTTACCGATGTTGCTGTTGATCTTGGTGAGGAAACGGTTGCCGATAATCATCGGCTCGCATTCGGGGTGGTTGATGTTCCCCGGCAGAATTGCACGGCCTGCGGCGATTTCGTCGCGTACGAATTCTGGCGTAATGGGGGTGCCTGCCACCTGGATTTTACCCTGGGCCTGCAGTTCGTCAAGGCGCTGGTTTTCGCGGATTGCCACGTATTCCATTTCCTTGGTGACGATTCCCTTGCGGGCGTAATCGAGCTGTGTCAGGTGATGACCAGCCTTGGCGCGGAGCGGGTGGTGTTCTGCGTTAAAGCGCAGGTGGTCGAGCTCATGGTTTGCGCGGCGGGCGCGGCCATAAGCAGACGTCATGTCGTCGAGCTGTTCGGCGTCACCACGTTCCATAATCCACGGTTCACGGAAACGTTCGATTCCCTTGGTCACGTCAAGCTTGGCATCCACATCGCTGTAGGGACCACTCGTGTCGTACACCGTCACGACAGGCGTTTCGGGGTCTTCAGTCAAAATTTCGCGCATTCCCACGCGAATGTCCGGGAAAATCTTTCCCGGAACGTACACCTTGCGGGAATTCATAAAAGGCTTAAGCAGAGAATCCAATGTATACCTCTTTTTCTTTCGGGGGTAAATATAGAAAAGAACACAAATTGCTATATTTGCGCGCGTAAAAAACGGATATATCATGAACGCAGAAATCGAAAAACGCCGCACTTTTGCTATTGTCAGCCACCCTGACGCGGGTAAGACCACCATCACCGAAAAGTTCCTCTGGTACGGAAACGTGATTCGCGAAGCGGGCCACGTGCGCGCCAAGGCGAACCGCAGCTACACGGTGAGCGACTGGATGAAAATCGAGCAGCAGCGCGGTATTTCGGTTTCCAGTTCCGTGCTGAATTTCCCGTTCGAAGGTTGCATGTTCAACCTGGTCGATACCCCGGGGCACCAGGACTTCTGCGAAGACACCTACCGCGCCCTCACCGCCGTGGATGCCGCCCTCGTGCTTATCGATAGCGTGAACGGTGTGGAAAAGCAGACGATCAAGCTTATGGACGTGTGCCGCATGCGCCATACGCCCATCATCACGTTCATCAACAAGATGGACTTGGATGGTCGCCACGTGCTCGACCTGCTCGATGAAATCGAAAGCATCTTGAAAATCAAGGTCGCCCCCTTTACGCTCCCCATTGGCGTGGGTAAGCTTTTCAAGGGCGTGTATTCCATTGCCGAAAACACCTTCCACACCTTCAATAAAGAAGAAGGCCATCAGGAAATCATCCAGATGGAAGGTCCCGACGATCCGCGCCTCGTGGAAATGTGCGGCGAAAACTGGGTCGCCCAGTTCAAGGAAGAATATGAAATGGTGACTGGCGCCATGGACCCGTTCGACCACGAAAAGTTCCTGAAGGGCGAAATGTGCCCCGTGTTCTTTGGTTCTGCGGTGAACAACTTCGGTGTGCGTCAGCTGTTGAACGCTTTTGCCAAACTTGCGCCGCCTCCGATGGTGCGCGAGACCGACAAGCGCCCGGTGAGCCCCGACGAAGATGCCTTCAGCGCGTTCGTCTTCAAGATTCAGGCCAATATGGATCCCAAGCACCGCGACCGTACGGCATTCCTGCGCATTTGCTCGGGCAGCTTTACCCGTGGCGAAAAGGTTTACCACGTGCGCACGGGCCGCGAAATCCGCCTGGCTGCTCCGACCGCTTTCCTCGCGAAGGACAAGGAAGTGATCGATCACGCCTGGGCGGGCGATATCGTGGGTATTAACGACCCTGGACTTTTCCGCATCGGCGATACGTTGACTGACGGCGAAAAAATCAACTTTACCGGCATCCCGGACTTTGCTCCAGAACACTTCGCCCGCGTAACGCTTTTGAATCCGCTTAAGAGCAAGCAGATGGCGAAGGGCCTTGCCGAACTTTCCGAAGAAGGTGCAACCCAGCTGTATGAACCGCTCAAGTCCGCTATTCCTGTGATTGGCGTGGTGGGTGAGCTTCAGTTCGACGTGCTCAAGTTCCGTCTGCAGAGTGAATACGGCGCCGACGTGTCGCTGGACCGCGTGCCTGCTCACGGAATCCGCTGGGTTTCTGGCCCCGAAAAGGATGTCGCCAAGTTCGCCGAAGAATACGCGATGGACTGCATGATGGACAAGGAACGCAACCTCGTTTGCCTGTTCCCCAACGAATACCGTCTAAACCTCGCCATCAAGAACTACGAGAACCTGACCTTCGCCGCTACCTCGCAGGGGTAGTGTCTTCGGCACAGATCCAAGTTCTCGGTTTCCGTCATTCTATCACCATTTTTTATGCCCGCACAATGAACTGAACCCAAAAAGTTGGACAGTTTAAAGTTAGGATAAAACAGCATTATGAGTCCGGTATTGTACCGGGCTCATTCCTTTTAGGCGCAACTTTATCCGATCGTTGTTGTAGTA
>Ga0256406_1006754_pt1 | contig 11307 bp, 8 predicted proteins | sample RumenRJG_03DNA_FD_185986 | JGI IMG/M metagenome (GOLD analysis project Ga0256406, IMG submission 185986) | Bovine rumen microbial communities from Lethbridge, Alberta, Canada - RJG_03 | ecosystem: Host-associated > Mammals > Digestive system > Stomach > Rumen | place: Canada: Alberta | collected...
AAAAGAAAAAGGAGTTACGAAATCTTCGTAACTCCTTGATTTTCAGTGTAGCGGGGGTGGGCCACGATCCCACGACCTCCGGATTATGAATCCGACGCTCTAACCAGCTGAGCTATCCCGCCATCAATGCTTAAAGCATGTGCTTTTGTTATGCGGGTGCAAAGGTATAACAATTTATTGGAATAAGCAAATCATTTTGGAAATTTATTTTCTGTGATACGATTTTTTATTTACTCAAGTAAATATGAAGAGGGGGTTGCGCGACTTTCTCAATGAAAGCAAGCCATTATAATCTGTATGGAAACATGACGGATAGTGTTTAGCACGGCTTTTGCAACGGCGATAATCCCATGAAGGATAAAAAAGGACGAAGGACTTGGCGCATAGAGAAATTGTGCGTACCTTTGCGCAAAACAAAAGAATTGCAGTTAGCGGGAGGAAAGTCGCGCAATAGTAAGAAACAGTAATAATTTGTAATAAGGGGGAGAAATACTTATATGTTGAGATGTCCTGACATACCTTCTTTATCGGTTTTTCGTAATGCTGTCTACAGTGTTGTACAAGCCATACCTAAGGGTCGTGTGATGAGCTATGGTCAGATAGCCGAATTGGTTGATGCCCCTAGCCATGCCCGTCTTGTGGGTCATGTGCTCAGTGGTGCGCCAGCAATCTATCCATGCCATCGTGTTGTCAACAGCGTTGGACGCACCGTTCCCGGTTGGCCAGAACAGCGTTCATTACTTGAGAAAGAGGGTGTAGAGTTTAAGGCTAACGGTCATGTGGATATGAAGAAATACCGTTGGTTGCCCGATTTTTAACATCCAAAGAAGAGATAGGGCAGGTCTATAGCATATACCCTGCAAAGAGAATGCTGATTATGGCATGGGCCACTCTGTCCCACCTAAAAGTGGGGAGAGAAAGATCACTTTTAAACCCTTAAAGAATTGCTAATTGCCAACTGATCATTACTTTCTTTTGGAACTGGTGGTATATCGTGTATTGGTAACTATATTTTTGATGCGCACTACGTGCTAGTGTACCTCTCCGAGGCACGGAGTAGGTTTCTTTCACTTCTGTTCCCCCAGGCTGCACTCGCTTCGCTCGCTTAGCCTGGGGTTACTGAGAGTCAGCCTCCGAGGCTATAAATTACAGTCGCGCTTGGAGGATGGGGATAAACTCCACCCCCTTGGAATCCTTCGGCCTCGGTGCAGAGAATGTAAAATGAGAATTAACGACAGACGTGTATCCATTTAGCACCCTGCAGTCGCCCGACACCTAGGCAATGAGAGGCGGAACGCCGCTCGGTTTACCCCAGACTGCGCTTGCTTAGCCTGGGGTTACTAAAGAGTGTGCCTCCGAGGCTGTCAGCGTTTCGTCTCGGTCATTAAGTGGGCACATCCGAAACTTGAGCATCCTCATGTTGGGGATTGAAAAAAGCCAAATGAATTTTGGAAGCAACAAATTGAACGCCCTATCATAGAACTCGAATTTAAAGACTAAAAACAAGGTGTAGACTATCAGAAACATAATTTTGACGACTTTACTTCTTTGATTTCTGTATAATTGAGTACCTTTGCAACCTTAATAGTAAAGGTTTTCAATAAAACATCTCTGCGCTCATTGACCACAAGGCCATGGCATGCCGGGATATTTATTCTGAGAACAATAATTTAGAATCGAAGATGAAGAGTTTGAACCTGAGGGAAGCTTTTCTGCTGGTCGTCTTTTGTATGATTACGTTCTTTGCGAACCGGGCAGCCCTCCCTACAGATATTATGGAGTCGCGCAACATCATCACCGCGCGCGAGATGGTCTCTGACGGCAACTGGCTTGTGCCTACAATGAATGGAGAGCTCCGTCTGGAGAAGCCGCCCCTTCCCACGTGGGTAGCCGGCGGCATAGAGAAGGTCTTTCCCGACAGCCTTTCCGCCCAGCGTGCCGCCGCCAGCGTGATGGCCTGCATGTGGGTGGTATACCTTTTTCTGCTGGTTAGGTATGTCTCACGACGCAACGACCTCGCCGTCGCCACCGTAGTGGTCTTCACGACCTGTTATAATATGATACTCATGGGACGTTCCGCCACGTGGGACATCTACTGCCATGCCTTTATGATGGGTGCCATCTATCATCTCAACTTAGGTCTTTACGAAGAGCGACACTACTGGCGCAACTTTCTTCTCTCAGGACTGTTCATGGGTCTGTCGTTCCTCAGCAAAGGTCCCGTATCCTTCTACGCCCTGCTCCTACCCTACCTCATCACACTGACGCTCCTTCCCAGACCATCGATGAAAGGCAAGTGGTGTGCCCTTGCCATGATGATTGCGTTCATGCTCGTTGTGGGCAGCTGGTGGTATGTCTATCTTCTGACTGCCCATCCCGCAGAGGTAGAGCGCGTGATACATAACGAGTCGGGCAACTGGAGCAATCACAACGTCCGCCCGTGGTGGTACTACTGGCGCTTCTTCCTTGAGATGGGTGTCTGGGCCGTGCTTATGCTTGCCACCTTGGCATTGCCATACTGGAAGCGACATATAGAACTGAAACGCGAATACCTTCTTTCTATAACATGGGCACTGGCATCGTTAATTCTCCTGTCGCTAATGCCTGAAAAGAAGACGCGCTATCTGCTTCCTCTGCTGGCTCCATGCTCCATTGCCGTAGCATGTCTGATAGTCCATTTCAAACAAGGCAAAGCGATGGACCGCTTCAGCCGATGGCTCTACACAGTCAATGGATTTCTTATAGCACTTATTGTCCTGACCTTACCAGTAATCCTCTACTTCTTCGGTGTAAAGAAAGGCAGTATCTCCATGACTGCAGAGGTGGCAACATCAGTGTTTATGATAGCCGTAGCCGTATGGCTTTTGCTGACGACGCTGAAGTTGCAACCTATGAAATTTATCTGCGGAGTGGCCGCGCTGTTCGCCTTCGCAGAACTGTTTCTCCTCGGTCCCATTGGCAAGGCCTTCGGCAATCCATCAGGGCATAGCATCTCCGAGGTGCGCACCATACCCCAGCTCGTCGGCGTTCCGTTCTTCCACAGTCAGGACGAGCCACTGCGCATAGAACTCGTCTATGAGGCCCACCGTAAGATACTCCCCCTCAACACCGAGGACCCCAAAGCCGTGAAAGCCGCCCTACCCTTTGCCTTGGTCAGCCAGCAATGGGCCGGCAAGGCACTTCCGCAGTCGGTGCTCAATGAAGTCGACACTGTTGCCATCGGCACATACGACGACAACAAGCATCCCAAGACCGACCGCCATTACACATCCCTTTTCGTTAATCATGTCACCCTTCTGAAAGCAAAGACTGTAAAAGACGACAACAATACAAAGAAATAAATGCCGACAGATTGTCCATACAAAAATGTAGTACAACCCTCCGACTATAAATCATCAAAAACCATCAAATGAACAAGACATCAAATTACGAGCTATCAATAATAGTACCGGTCTACAACGAGGAAGACAACCTCGACAGAGTGGAGAAAGATCTGTCAGCCTTCCTTCCGAAAGCCATTGTGAAGAGCTGCGTTCTCTTTGTCAACGACGGTTCCAAGGACAGCAGCCTTAAGAAGATCCAGGACATCTGCGGGCGCAACCACGACTTCTTCTATATCAGCTCAGCCGACAATCACGGTCTGAGCACCGCCATGAAGGCAGGCATCGACACCATCGAGAGCAAATATACCGGTTACATCGACTCCGACTTGCAGACCAACCCGGAGGACTTCAACCTTCTGCTGAAGTATGCTCCCGACTATCAGCTCGTCAGCGGTATACGTGCCAAGCGCAAGGACTCCGTGTTCAAGAAGCTCCAGTCGAAGATAGCCAACGGTTTCCGCCGCAAGATGACCGGCGACACCGCCACCGACACTGGTTGCCCGCTCAAGGTGATGTGGAGCTCGTATGCCAAGAAGCTTCCGTTCTTCGACGGCATGCACCGTTTCCTCCCGGCACTAATGCTTCTTGAGGACGGCAAGTTCAAGGAACTCCCTGTGCGCCACTACCCCCGCATTGCCGGCGTCTCCAAGTACCACTTGTGGAACCGTCTCAAAGGTCCTTTCCTCGACTGCTTTGCCTATCGCTGGATGAAGAAACGCTACATCCGCTATCATGTCGACGAGGACAACCTGAAGATGTAATCACGACAATACGACAGACACTAAAGACAACAAGAACGATATCATCCATCAGAAAAGGCAACAATACGACCATGCAAGTCTCATCATTATATGTATATGCCATCGGCTTCATCGCCCAGGGCTTCTTCTCCGCACGAATGCTCATACAGTGGATACTCTCGGAGAAGGCCAAAAAGGTGGTCTCGCCCAACGCCTATTGGATATGCAGCCTTGCGGGCAGCATCCTCCTTTTCGTCTACGGATGGCTCCGCGACGACTTCGCCATTATCTTTGGTCAGGTCATCTCCTACTACATATATATATGGAACCTCGACATCAAAGGCGTATGGCATAAGGTACCGTTGGCTGTCCGCGTTGTCATCATGTCGCTTCCGTTCCTGGCTTTCGGCATGATGCTCCATGACATACCGGCATTCATAGACACCTTCTTCCATAACGACTCCGTGCCACTGCCCCTGCTGATATGGGGTTCTGCCGGACAAGTCATCTTCACCCTGCGTTTTATCTACCAGTGGTACTACAGCTACCGCCGCCGTGAGTCTATCCTGCCCGTATGGTTCTGGATAATAAGCCTTGTGGGATGCTCCATCATCGTCAGCTATGGAGTGTTCCGCCTCGACCCCGTACTCATCATCGGCCAGTCGGTAGGTTTCTTCACCTATTCGCGCAACATCGTCCTCTATAATAAAGACAAGAAAGCCACGGGTAAGTCAGCAGCGGAGGATGGCGACAAGCAATACTGAAGGTTCACGCCTACAAAGAGCAAACAGAATAACAGAATACTATAGATTATGAAAATACTGATAACAGGAGCCGCCGGGTTCATCGGTTATAAGATGGTCAAAGTGCTCTCAGACGAAGGAGCCGAGATTGTAGGACTCGACAGCATAAACGACTACTACGATGTCGACCTGAAGTACGCACGCCTCGCCGACACCGGCATCATAAAAGAGGAAGTGAAGGACGGCATACTGGTGCAGAGCCATAGTCTGCCGGGCTACCGTTTTGTTCGCATGGACCTTACCGACCGCGAAGGCATCGACCGTCTGTTCCGTACGGAGGGCTTCACGCACGTGCTGAATCTCGCCGGTCAGGCCGGTGTTCGTTACAGCATAGAGAATCCTTATTCCTATGTACAATCTAATGTCGTGGGATTTCTCAATATCCTGGAGGGATGCCGTCATCATGGTCTGCCACGTCTGGTTTATGCCAGTTCGAGCAGCGTCTACGGCATGAACCCACATGTACCGTTCAAGGAGAGTGACCGCACCGATTCGCCCGTCAGCCTTTATGCCGCCACGAAGAAAAGTGAGGAGGCGATGTCGTACGCCTACAGCAAGCTCTACCGTCTTCAGACTGTGGGTCTCCGTTTCTTCACCGTCTACGGTCCATGGGGGCGTCCCGACATGGCTCCATACAAATTCCTAAAGGCCATCATCAACGGCGACGAGATACAAGTCTTCAACCACGGCGACATGCTCCGCGACTTCACATATATCGACGACATCACCGAGGGCATCCGCCTCGTCCTCCACTCCGAAGACAAGGAAGAGATACCCTACCGTATCTACAACATCGGAAATTCCGAGCCCGTGAAGCTCCTCGACTTCATACACACCATTGAGGAGGTTACCGGTCGCAAGGCGAAGATGCGCATGTTAGGCATGCAGCCCGGCGATGTTGTCCGCACCTATGCCGACACCACGCTTCTCCAGCACGACTTCGGCTATAAGCCTTCGACCACCATCGCCGACGGCATCCACAATCTCTACGAATGGTATAAGAAGTTCTACAAGTAAAACGTCATTTTTTATATAGCGAAAAAGAGGCATCAGGAAGAAATTCCCGATGCCTCTCTGCTTTTCAAAGGTATAGTATTAATAGACCGTATTCTGAGGATCGAAGTTGGCCCAGCCAGCAGTCCAGTCATTACCGTTCTGGAACGCACCTACGAAGGATACCTTGTCGAGCCATGAGTTAGAAGATATCTCGTCGAAGGAAGCTGTCAGGCTTGTGCCCACCGATGTGCTTGCGCTGATGATGGAGTTTATTCCAGCAAACGTCAGAGGAGTCCATGTCAGGACCTTATTGCCATTGTCGGGGAGCTGGAAGAAGGTGCTTGAGAACGACTTCTTGGTATCGTCGGTCTTCTTTGTCTTATAGTCGTAAAGAGCATCTTTATATACCTTGTTAAAGTCGGTACCCACAGCATCCATACCTGCGAAAGCTATGCGGTGGAGCTTGAGCAGTCCTTCAGTGGCGGCTTGCTGAGTGTTGCCCTTCTCATTGTCAAGGATGAGTCCGATAGGCCATCCTATGGCAACACTGTTGTAACAGTTGAGACGGGAGTTACGGCGTATGTGCATAGCAGCCTGGAACTTACCCATCGACGAACCGTTCTCCGGGTTCATGCCACCACCATTGATATAGTCGTTAGTATTCTGGAAGTTAGCGTCGAAGGTCTTCGGGCCGAGGAAGGTCATGTTTGAGAACGTGGCCGATGTGTATGGCTCGGCAGTAGAACCACCAGCGTTGTTGTCGCTTTCGAAGCCATTGCTCTGTGAGGCGTCGGCAATCTTGGAGTCGCGGACCGACAGTCCATACTGCACATTGCCAGAGAAGCCGTTGTCGGTGTCGAAGTCATCATCCCAACCACGATAAGCGATGAGGTACTTACAGTTCACTGTACCTCCGAACCACTCATAAGAGTCATCGTTAGAGTAGCTGACCTGTACGTGGTCGATGGTCGTGCCGCTGCCCACAGAGCCAAGGGTAAGACCATTGATTTCCTTATCCTTCTCGAAAGGATAGCCGGCGAACTCTATGCGCACATATTCCAGGACACCGGAGTTATCCTTAGCATCATTGCCGCCGTGCTTTGTGCGTGGACCACCCTCTATCTGCTGTGCGAGAACGCCATTGTTGTTAGGAGCCTTTCCGCAGAGGATGACACCACCCCAGTCGCCGGGTTTACGATGTCCCGGGGCCTCCTCAGAGGTGAAGACTATAGGAGCCGTCTTGGTGCCGCGGGCGATAAGCTTGCCGCCCGGCTCAGCGATGAGCGCAGCCTCCGTCTGTTTGTCACCTTTGATGATTGTTCCCGGCTCTATGGTCAGTGTTGCTCCGTCAGCAATGTAAACCCATCCCTTCAGAATATATGTTCCCTTTTTCAGTGTTGTGTTACCCTTGAAGACAAACTCCTTGTTGCCGTTACCTATCTGTGTTCCGTTAGGGTTGTCGGAACCGTCCTCGTTGAAGAGGATACCGTCGCTTGAGACCAGTCCACCGTCGGTACCTTTATTGTAGCCGGTGAACTGCGAGCCACCGTTACATGTGTTGTCACTGTTGTCGTCGCTACTGCAAGCGGTCATCGATGCCGCCAGAGCGATGATGCCTAAGCATCCTAAAAACTTGTTTGCTTTCATCTTTTCTCTAAAGTTTCTCTACCCTCCCCTTCGGATGCTTCGCTTTACCTTCATAGAAACAGCCTGAAGGGAATGGTATTGAAAACCATGTTAAGTTAATTAAACGATTATATAGAAAACTCTTTTGTCTATAATTTCCATGTCAGCGTCAGCTGGAAGTTTCTTCCCGGCTTATAGCGCCTTGTGGTCTGCTGGATTTTCTTCGTTGTGCCGTCGTAGAGCGTAACAGTGGAAAACTGCTTGAACTCGATGCTCTGGTTGAGGATATCACGCAGTGCGAGTTTCAGTTCCAGATGCTTGCCGAAACGCTTGCCTGCCGTGAGGTCGAAGGCGTCGCGCGGCATCTCATAGCTGTCCGGCACCCGCACGCTTTTCTGTTCACTACTGCCTTCTGTACGTCCCACTCCGACGATACGCTTTCCTATTCTGTTATAGAGCAAGGCAATGTCGAGAGCAAGAGGCTCATTCTTATAGAACAGTCCTGTGTTTACGAGGTACGGCGACTGTCCCTGCATGGCGCGGTCATACTCCACGCTTCCTTTTTCAAAATTCACGCGGCTATGGATAAGTGCTCCGTTGAAGCTCCATGAGAAGTTTCGCAGTCCTATAAAGTCGAGGCTCTTGCGTATATCGAGCTCCAGTCCGTAGTTGTTGGCCGACTTGGCGTTCTTATAGGAGTAGATGACGTCGGTACCTCCCGACATTGTGTATACCCACTCTATAGGCGAGTCGAAGTGCTTGTAGAACGCTGCGAGAGAAACTGTCTCTCCCTTCGATGGATACCACTCCCAGCGCAAGTCAATGTTGTCCACATGACAGTCGCGGAGGTTGTAGTTTCCCTGCACATCACTGGCCAGGTCGAAGTCGTAGTATACCGATGGCGAGACCTCACGGAACTCCGGTCTGTTGATGCTCCGTCCATAGGCGAGCCTGAGCTGATGTTGTTCGTTGAGCTTATATGTCATGTTCAACGACGGGAAGAGGTTGCCATGGCGGTAGTAATTGCTCTTATGGCTCTCCACATCTTGACGCATGTTTGTGATGAGTTCCATCTGATTCCACTCATAGCGCATTCCGGCCAGGACGCTGAAGCTTCCGAAGGGCAGTGTCGCCGAGACATATCCAGCTCCCAACGTGTTGTGTCCGCTGTAGTCGTTGGTCTTGTTCACGTCCTCAAGGAGATACAGCTTGTCAGCACCGAAGTTGTCAGCATTACCCAGCAGCGCCGGCATATCCATGGAGCGGAAGCCCTGCGGCAGCGTGTTGTCGGAATTGGTATACCAGTAAATGAAGTTACGGGTTTTGTAATCACGCGTCCTGTACTCTCCATAGGCTCCGAACTTGAGTTTTGGTGTCCATGAGCCGAAGTTGAACTGATGCTCATCGTTGACCTGGAGGGAGAAGATATGTTCGTCGAGCGATGTCCACTCACGTGATATATCGTTCTGATACAGCCAGATATACGAGTCGCTCTCTGATGGGTCTTCGTTATATAATATGTATTTTCTTCGGTCAGGGAGGCGGCGGTTGGCGTAGGCATAGCCGGCACTCCAGTCCATCTGGTCGTTGGTGAACGAATGACGGCCTGTAATCTGTCCCGTATATGTGGTTCGGCTTCTGTAGAAGTATTCGGCGGAACGTTCCGGCTCCGACTGTGCCGACATACCCTCACGATTGGTGTAGCGGCTGTTTCCGAGCTGATTGAAGATATTCTTGAGCTGGTATTTGTTCCGTCCACTAGGGCTGAGAAGCGTCAGGTTAAGCATCACTCCCAACCGTACGTTATGGTTGTACTGGTTATCCGTCGACAGTCGGAGAGGATTCTCACGGTCATTATCCACGTCGTAAGCACCATAGAAGTTATTTATCATTCCACGGTAGGTGCGGTACTCATTGGTATAGTTCATCGCGGCCGTCATTCCAAGCTTATTGCCGGATAGATTCCAACTGCGGCTCCAGTCTGCACCAAACTTCAGGTCGCCCAGCGGATGGTCGCGGCTGACGCTCCAGTCGTTGCTCAGATGGTTGCCGAGAAGGCTGTACATGGTGTTGCCGCCACTGTTCTGTCCGAGAGAGTGGAGAGCCGTTTCTATGCCGCCATGCAGCGACCGCAGTCCATTGTCGAAACCGAGCCAGTCGGTACCGGAGGCTTTCGTCGACAGGAACTCCCGGAATGCCGACTGGCTGTTCCAGTTTCCGCCGATGGTGATATGCGCTGCGTTCTCCGCAGGTATCTCCTTAGTGTTTATAAGGATGAAGCCACCGGTATAGTCGGCGGGATATTCCGCCGACGGTGTCTTCACAATGGTCAGATTATCAATCTGATTGCTTGGTATCATATCGAAGGAGAACGCACGTGTGTCGGCCTCGCTGCTTGGAACGGCACCGTTATTTATCCATACATTATTATACCGCTGCGACAGTCCGCGGACCATCACAAACTTATCATCGATGAGGCTGACGCCTGGCACACGGCGGATGACCTCACCGGCATTGGAGTCCTGTGTACGTTGTATCTCTTGTGCCGAAATGTTGCTCACTATGACGGAACTCGCCTTGGTCTTCTGTATCATAGCCGTTTGTGTGTTGCTCCTTGAAACTCCGGTTACTGTGACCTCGCCGAGTGTCTGTTCATCAGCCGTCAGTGCTATCTTCAACAGATTGCCGGCACCATCGGGCCTCGCCTGAACTCCGTCAATATTTTGAGTCTTATATGAAAGATATTTTATTGTTACTGTATATTTCTCTCCATTCTTCAATCCAGTGAGACAGAAGTTGCCGTCGATGTCGGTGACAGTCCTCTGTCCGGTGCCCACGGCCTCAATCGTTGCCCCAATGATTGGCTCGTGGGAACTCTTGTCCGTAACGTTTCCACGTATCTCCTGTGCTCTTGCGCTCGCCGCAATAGCGAAGAATAAAATCAAGTTGAATGCAATTCTCATGTAAATCTTCATCTTCTTTATTTTGATATGCTTTCTGTTTTCTCGGTTGCAAAGGTAGATGTGTAATATTACATTGGAATTAAGGTGGTGTTACATGTAGGTTAATTTAAAATAGGGCGTTCAATTTGTTGTACCAAAATTCCTTCGGCTTGCTTCAATCCCCAACATATGGATATTCAAGTTTCGGATGTTCCCACTTAATGACCGGGATAGTCGCTGACAACCTCGGAGATTGCTTGGCGGAAGCTTTGCGTTCATTGTGGATTGTGAGAATACATTTAATTAATGTCGATCACAGCCTCGGAGGCTGACTCTCAATAACCCCAGGTTAAACGAGCGCAGCGAGTGCAGCCTGGGGGTAGGCAGATGAGCAAATCCCGCACAGTGCCTCGGAGAGGAAGTACAAGCGAATGCAATCCGCAGGGTACGGTCAGACTCCAAACGCTAAATAAAATATCCGTGTCAGACCGACGGCTGCAGGGCGCGGCCCTCGTGGCCGTCCGCAAACATCTTCTTATTTAAATTATTACGGACGGCCACGAGGGCCGCACCCTGCAGCCGTCAGACACCACGCGCTGAATGGATACCTCACAGTCTCGGAGGTTGACTTTCCCGTTCTTGTCCACAAATTTATCAACGAATTGAACACGTTACTTGAAAAACTTGAATTACACTAGCACTAAACTTGCTTGCACACATTGTAATATGTAAAACAATCTGACAATTTAACCCCTTCATATTTTGATTATTCTGAACGACGACTGATTATGGTGTCAAATACGGGAAATATGACCTT
>Ga0256406_1006755_pt1 | contig 11307 bp, 8 predicted proteins | sample RumenRJG_03DNA_FD_185986 | JGI IMG/M metagenome (GOLD analysis project Ga0256406, IMG submission 185986) | Bovine rumen microbial communities from Lethbridge, Alberta, Canada - RJG_03 | ecosystem: Host-associated > Mammals > Digestive system > Stomach > Rumen | place: Canada: Alberta | collected...
TACATGCTGGTCCGCAGCCGGAACGGGGACGTCCCCTCCCTGAGGGAATCTGTCGCCCATGCTCTCGGATATGAACTGGAGGACCTTCTCAGGGGCGCCTCTGCGGTCCTGCCCGACGGGAGGACCGGCGGGCAGGCCGTGCAGGAGATAGACGACGGCACGTTCTCCCTGATCGAAGAGTCCCAGAAGGCCGGTTTCGATACAGATTCGTGTTTAGCTGCAGCCCGCCGCATGTTCCCCCGTGCAGGCCCAGACCTGGAGGAGGCTGTGCGCTTCATGTGCGGTTTCGTCGTCCCGGCGGCGGAGAGGATGGGCGATGAGATCGGGAACATCATGAAGGCCCTCGACGGGGGCTTCGTCCCTCCCGGGCCTTCCGGCTGCCCCAACCGCGGTCGGGCGCAGATCCTCCCCACAGGGAGGAACTTCTACTCCATAGATCCAGACGGGATACCCTGGAAGCCCAGCTGGGACATCGGTTCGGCCATGGCCGAGCAGATGGTCGGCAGATACGTCTCCGACCACGGAGTGTATCCCCGCTCCGTAGGCGTTGTGCTGTGGTCTACCGACACCATGAAGACCGGGGGCGACGACGTCTCCTACATCCTGAAGCTGATGGGGCTCCGTCCCGTATGGGCGGACTACGGGGGCCGCGTCACGGGGCTGGAGGTCATCCCGCTCTCGGAGCTGAAGAGGCCGCGCGTCGATGTGACGGTGAGGATCAGCGGCCTGTTCAGGGACACCTTCCCCAACCTGTGCGTGATGATTGACGACGGGGTTCGCAGGATAGCGGAGCTCGACGAGGACGACGAGGACAATTATCTGGCGGCCAACGTCCGCCGGGACACAGTCGAGGCCATCGAGAAGGGGATCCCGCCTGACCGCGCCCGCAGGGAAGCCTCGTTCCGCGTGTTCGGGGACGCTCCGGGAGTCTACGGAGGCGGGGTCAGCGAGCTGATCCAGACCGGCAGATGGGAGAGCACCGCGGACCTCGGCGAGGCCTACCTGGCCAAGGGAGGCTACGTCTACGGGAGGGGGCAGGCCGGCGAGGCGCGCCCCGACATCTTCAGGAAGCGTCTGTCCGGGATGGATGCGACGGTGAAGAACCACAACACGCGCGCGGTCGACATGCTGGACATGGACGACGACATGGATTATCTGGGGGGCTTCAGCGCTGCCGTGGAGGCCGCCCGGGGGCAGAGGCCGGAATCCTACATGGGCGATTCCTCCGATACCCAGAATCTGAAACTTAGGACGTCCCGCGAGGAATGCGCCTTCATATTCCGCAGCAAGATCGACAACCCGAAGTGGCTGGACGGCCTGAAGGCGCACGGGTTCGCCGGCGCCAAGGAGCTCTCGAAGCTGTTCGATTACACCATGGGCTGGTCGGGCACATCGGGGATCGTCGAGCAGTGGATGTACACCGACCTGGCGGAGCGTTTCGTTCTGGATAAGGAAACGAGGGAATGGATCAAGGACGTCAACCCGTACGCGATGGCCGCCATGCTGGCACGTTTGTATGAAGCAAAGAAGAGGGGCTTCTGGGATCCAGATGACGAGATGCTGTCGAAACTGAAGGACGTTTATCTCGAGTTCGAGGAGAAGATCGAAGAGATCACAGACAGCTGAGGATCCGGAATCTCGGGAAGAGGCGGTGCCGCCCCGCCCCGATCATCTGGTGTTGTAAACCCTGTCCGCGATCATCCTGCAGCCGTTAAGCCCCAGCAGGGACCTGGGCATGATATCCAGGTAATCTCTGCTCGGAGGGAAGGCGTCGATCGCCGTGCGGCATTCTCCTTTCTCCTCCATCAGGGCGCCCATGAGGCCGGGACCGATGAACACATCGGTATATTCCGCGCGGACGTCCCTTCCGTAGGCGCCCTCAGCTCCCATCTTCGCCAGCATGTCCCTGATCCCTTTCTCGCTCTCCGGATCGTGCTCAGCGGTGGCGATCGCGCAGGGGGCGAGCTTCATCTTCTTCGAAAGCCAATGTGCCAGAGGGTAGGCGACGGAGGACTCGGCGGCTATGGTGTACGATTTGTAGCGAGAGATCTCCCCCATCGTGAACGCAGAATCCACGATGAGGTCGACGTCCGATTCCTCCTCATCAACGATCTCCAGAGCAGGAGATGGATCGGCGTCCGCCGCCTCGCCGACAGATTCCAGCCATGCCCTCAGCGCGTCGTAGCCGACCGGGGCGCCGAGAGGGCCCCTGGCCAGCGGGACGCCGAGCTCCTCCTCGTAGAACTTCCCGGTCTCCGCGAAGTACTCGGGGATGAGGCAGGCGTTGCATGCCGCGGAGGCAGAGTCCTTCAGCTCCTGCACGGTGCATCCGGGGCCGATGTCCGCTATCTCTATGCCGATTTGACTAAAAGGCTTGTCCTTCAGCTCCTGCACGGTGCATCCGGGGCCGATGTCAGCGGTCACCTTCAGCCCCATCTTCCCGAGGAGCAATCTAATCTCCTTCAGAAGCGGGAAGCATCCTTTGGAGACATAGGTGAGCCCAGTCAGGTTCACTGTCCCCGGGACCTTCTCTTTCTTCTTCACGAGCTTCCTGGCTATGAGCTCCAGAGTGCGGTCGTAGCCGTATCCGAACGTCTCGGACATGAAGCATTTGCCGAGGACAGCCACATGCCCGTCCATGCCGGCGGCGGCCACCTCGTCCGCGAGCCGGTCCCCGATGAGCGACGCCCCCGGAGATTCCAGGACGGTGGCGAAGACGGTGCTGTTCCTTCTCAGTATGTCGAGGATCATCGACACCTTCTCAGAGGAACCGTAGATGTAATCGTCCCCGTCAATGCAGGAGCACGGTATCCTGCTGCGGTGGAAGAAGAAATCGCCTTCTCTGGTCTCCAGCGGGCGCTTCACGTAGCGTGTGGATACGTTGGAAGCATAGGCGCGGCACCCTTCGGGGCCGTGGAGCACGGTCATCCCGTCCTTGATGCTCTCGGCCGCCAGCATCGAGCCGTAGAAGCCGTCCAGGCGCGAGAAGTTGTTCATAGCCTGCTCACCTGCGCCATGCGGACGAGCCGCTTCGCGAACTCGAAGCCGCCTGCCACTCCGGGCAGCGGCCTGCTGATGTAGATATGCGGTATCTCCGCCCTGCTGATCATGATGCTGCTCCCTATGAGGCAGTCCGGCTTCTCCGATGAGATCTTCTCCCGAAGGCGGTCGAAATCGACGTCGTACTCCACGGGAACTCCCAGTCCTTCTACGCTCCTCCTGTCGACCATGCTCCACCTGTTCTCGGTCGGGCAGCAGATGCCGACGGCCTTCATCCCCAGGACACCGAGGATCTCCATGAGCCAGCCTATCTCGGACGTCGTGACCACGTATATGAGGCAGGTGCTCCCCGCGAGGGCATCCCTGTACTTTCCGGAGAGCTCATCGAACTCTTTCCTGAACTCTGCCGAGAGCGCTTTCCTCCGCTCCTCCGGGACCTTCATGAAGGAGCCGAACCCTTCGATCCATTCCTCGGTCTGCCTGATGCCCACGGGCATGGCGTCCGGGTAGAACGGTATCCCGGTCAGTTTCTCCAGGCATCCGGCCTCCTTCCGGCAGGCCAGAGAGCTGCGGTACATGAGATTGATGCCGCCCTTCTTCAGCATGCGCACTTCATCGGCCGTGTTCTCATGGAGGAACCTGCAGTTGATATTCAGCCCCAGGCCCCCGATCAGCTTCATGCATTCGTCGGCCTTCCTGAACCCCCTGTCCGGCTCCTCGGCGTACCCGATCAGGTTGACTGTGTTCTCCTCGGGCCGGACGGACATGTCGACCAGCCTGCAGATCGCAGCATAAGCGATGTCCCTGCCCTGGGTGGCGCCCCCGTTCATGATCCCGTCGGTCAGCACCGGGATGATCTCGGCACCGGTCTCGGACGACACCCTGGCACATACGCCTTCGACATCATCTCCGATGATCCCGGGGACGCAGGCGGTGACCGCGAAGATTAGCTTGGCCCCGGCTTCCGCCCTTTCCCTGAGGAGCTTCTCAAGCTCCTTGGCGCCGCCGAAGATCGCCGACCTGTCGGTGAGGTCCGTGCAGAAGATCCTCCTGTCGACGCCTTTCATGTACGGGACGCGGTCGTTGAAGATGATGAACGAATCGTAACCGCCGGAGAAGTAGCAATGGCAGCTCCTCGGGCCGTGGACCACCACGTCGGCATCCTCGATGCCCGCGCAGCAGTACACCGACATGACCGCCCCGCAGGACCTCAGGGCCTCTCCCTCGCCGGTCGCCAGCTTCCTCGGCCTGGCGCGGGAGACAGAGCCTCGTACGGCCTTCTTCCCTTTGGCCACCAGGTCCAGCCCGTCATCGTCCAGGGGCCTGGCGGGATACAGCTCCGCTTTGCCGGATAGCAGTCCCTTCACGATCCTGGTGATCTTCGATACGGCCGCCGCGGCCTCGGAATCCGGGGCCATCTCGGAGACGGTGATCCCCTTGGATTCCGCCTCGGCGAAGTCGCCGGAACGGGGGATGACGGTAACTACCGGAAGGCCGACGGCGTCCGCGAAGTTCTGCACGTACTCTATCTCCCCCTCGTTTCCGCGGCGGTTGAGGATCAGCCCGGCCACTCTGCGGCCGTCGCCGTCGAAGTTGCGGATCCCTTTCAGGACGTTGTTGGCGGCGTAGAGGGACATGAACTCCCCGGAAGTGACGATGAACACGGCGTCGGCGTATTTCCGGCGCAGCGGAACGGCGAAGCCTCCGCAGACCACGTCCCCGAGGACGTCGTAGACCATGACATCGGTATCGTCGGGCACGACGTCGTTGGCCTCCATGAAGTTGAACGCCGTCAGGATGCCCCTGCCTGCGCATCCGACGCCGGGCTCCGGACCGCCGGTCTCGATGCAGATGACCCCGTTGCTCCCGACAGAGACGGTGTCGCCGAGATCTTTGATGCCGGAGCCCATGTGGTCGAGCACGGTCGTCTGGGCCTTCCCGCCCAGCAGAAGGCGGGTGGAGTCGTGCTTGGGGTCGCAGCCTATCTGCGCGACCTTCAGGCCGGAGCCCGCCAGCTGGTAGGATATGTTGGCCGATATGGTCGATTTCCCGATGCCGCCTTTGCCGTAGATGGCTATCTGCTTCATCTTCCCGCTTCCTTTCTTTTTCTGTCAATTTATTTTTCCATGTTCCGGATTTCCGATAACGGATCAGACCTTCCTGTTCTTGATCAGGTAGAGGTCGATGAGGTAGAACGCCGCCGCGAAGCAGGCGAGCACTCCCAGCGCCCAGTACGGGAAGGAGTAGATGTCCAGGGCGGCGGACCTGATGCAGACGCTGGCCTCCGTGAGGGGGAGGGCGTAGAGCAGGGCCTGGGCCCATTCGGGCAGGGCCGCGACCGAGAAGAAGGTGCCGCAGAGGAAGGTCATCGGGGTGATGACGACGCTGCTGAAGGTCGCCATGGACTGGTGGGACTTGGCGAGCAGCGCGGCGGTCTCGCCGAGGAGCGAGAACGTGAAGCACGACAGCAGCACCGAGATGATGAGCAGCGGCGTGAGGTTCATGTACGACGGCTCGAGCGCATACCCGATGATGAACATCAGGGAGCAGCTCAGCAGGCTCTTGCACATCCCCAGGACGGTCTTGCCGATGATGATCGCCGAGTTGCCGAGCGGGCACATCATCATCTCGTCGAAGCTGCGGTAGTACAGCCTCTGGACGTTCATCCTCGTGGAAGTGGAGGAGAACGAGGACGAGAGCGATGTCAGGGCGATGATGCCGGGGATGATGAAGTCGATGTACGGAACAGTCACGCCCTCCACCTCCACGTCCTGGGCGTTCAGCCCGTAACCGAAGGCTATCAGGTAGAGCACCGGCAGCATCAGGCTGGAGATCAGGATGTTGACGATGTTGTGGCGCATGAACCGGATGTCCGACCAGGCCACGGCGTAGACCTCGGAGAAGAAGGACGTTTCACATCCCTCCTTTCCCGGCCTTGGCATCGCCGTTGCCGTGGTTCTTCAGGAGGAACCCGTTGTCGCCGATCTTGTTCCCGGTCATCTCCACGAAGGCATCTTCCAGGTTGGTCCTCCTGACGGTGACGGTGAACTCGGTGCCGAGGGTCTTGGAGAAGGCGTCGGCCTCCTCCCTGCTCCCGAAGTAGCGGTACTGGGTCTTCTTGTCGGGGCCGAAGTATTCCACAGTGGCGGTCCCGATCCTGCGGGCCAGCTCCTCCGGGGTCCCCTCCGCGATGATCCTCCCCTTGTCAATGAAGCCCACCCTGGTGCACAGGGACTCGGCCTCCTCTATGTAATGGGTGGTCAGGAAGATGGTCATCCCGTCCTCGTTCAGCCTCCTCAGGAGGTCCCAGAGGCCCCTCCTGGCCTGGATGTCGAGCCCGACGGTGGGCTCGTCCAGGAACAGCAGCTTGGGGCTGTGGACCAGGGCGCAGATGATGGCCACCCTCTTCTTCCACCCGCCGGACAGGTCGTCGACCTTGTAGTCGTAGTATTCCCTCAGCCCTATGTACTCGGCGAGCTCCTTGATGCGGCGCTCGCGGTCCGCCTTGGGCATCTGCTGGTACAGAGCATGGGACATCATGTTCTCCCAGACGGTCAGGTCCTTGTCCAGCGAGATGTGCTGCTGGATCACGCCGATGGCGGCCTTGGCCTCCCTCGGTTCCTTCACGATGTCGTGCCCGTCTATCTTCACAGTCCCCGAATCGAACCCTGTCAGGGTGCTCAGCACGCGCACAGTGGTGGTCTTCCCTGCTCCGTTGGGCCCGAGGAAGGCGTACATCTCCCCGCGTTTGACGCGCATGCTGATGCCGTCTATGGCGGTCTTGCCGCCGTATTTCTTCACGAGGTTGTCGACCTCGATTATGCAGTCATCCAAAAGTCACACTTCCGATATCGCGATTCTGATTGGATTATACATCCTACCTATATATCGGATTCAGTCATCAAGGCTTCTGGGGCCCGCATCGTTCTGAGGTCTTCCTCCCGCCTACGATGTAGTATTCTGCATCGTCTTCGGAGAACACCGTCTTAATGCCGCAGGAGCCCAGGATCTCCTTCATGACGTCCGCGTCCGGCAGATAGTCGCGGCATACCTCGGTCCCGGCGGATTCGTGGACGCGGTTGATGTCGTCCTTCGACGATGAATGCGCTATCCACAGCATCCCGCCGTCCCTGAGCGTCGCCGCGATGGCCCGAGCCGCCTTCAGCGGATCGGGGAAATGCGGGAAGCAGGAGTAGCAGACCGCGATGTCGTAGCGCGGGCCCGGATGCAGGCTGCAGACGTCCGAGACGATGTAGGACAGCCTGTCCGAGGGCGGGTATTTGGAGGACGCCCGGCTTATCATCTTTGGGGAGTAGTCCACCGCGGTGATGCGGCCGTCCGGGCCCAGGCGTTCCAGGTAATAAGGGATCATCACCCCTGTGCCGGTGCCGACATCCAGGATGCTGTCGGAGGGATGTATGCCCAGCAGCCTTGCGATCCTCTCCACCTTGTCCCGGTCGTGCACCGTTATATCGTCCCAGACATCCGCGCGTTCGTCGAAGAACTCCTTCTGCTTGGGATTCATGCTCCTGTTCTCAAGATATCTCTCGGTCTTCTCGCTCATCATCTGCATCGCCTTGGTATCGCCATCAGGTGCCCGTCTATCTCCCTGACGTCCACCTGGAGGCCGTAGATCGCTGACATATTCTCCGATGTCACCGCTTCCCTTCCCCCGGCCGCGTATACCTTCCCTCCGGAGACCAGGACGAAGCGGTCGCTGTAACGCAGGGCCAGGTTGATGTCGTGGTTGACAATCACCGCGCACATGCGGTTCCTCTCCGCGAGCCCGCGTATCGCTCTCATCACGTTGTGCTGGTTCCTCAGGTCCAGGCCGGACGTCGGCTCGTCCATTATCAGCACCCTCGGCTCCTGGGCAACGGCCCTGGCTATCTGGACCAGCTGGAACTCTCCGCCGCTGATCTCGCTGACCGGCCTCTGGGACAGTTCGGTCAGGCCGAACAGGGACACGGCGCGCCCGGTCACGCGCAGGTCGCGCTCCGAGATCTCAGTCCCCATGTGCGGCCTGCGTCCCAGCAGCACGGACTCGAACACCGTCATCTGGGAAGTCCTTCCGTTCTGAGGCACATATCCGACCGTGCGGGCGGTCTCGGTGGGGCTCATGGGTGCCAGGTCCTGCCCTGCGACCGAGACCTTCCCTCCGGAGGCCTTCAGGACCTTGTTGATGCACTTCAGGAGGGTGCTCTTGCCCACGCCGTTCGGTCCCAGCAGGGAGACGACCTCTCCCTCTCCGGCGGAGAACGTTATGCCGCCGAGCACCGGCTCGGAAGGGTACGAGAACCGTATGCCGTCGACCTCTAGCATCATCTCCTGTACCTCCTTATCATCAGGTAGATGAACGCCGGGCCGCCGAGCAGGGAGGTTATGAGCCCCACCGGGAGCACGTGAGGCTTGACGATGTTGAGCGCGACAGCGCTGGAGACCGCCATCAGGAGCATGCCGAAGAGCATGGACATCGGGATCAGGTAGCGGTGGTCGTTCCCGATCAGCATCCTCGCCATGTGGGGTCCGAGCAGCCCGACGAAGGCGATGGTCCCGAACTTGGACAGCAGGATGGCGGTCAGCAGCGAGGACACGGTCATCCCCACCGCGAGGAACAGTCCCGTCCTCACCCCCAGCCCCCTGGCGGCCTCGTCGCCGGCCTCCATCGCGTTCATGTTCCATCTCTGGGTCATGAAGAACAGGCCGGCCAGGAGGACCGCGGCGGCGAGCACAGTGTCCCATTCCCAGGTGGCGTAGTTGATCGTCCCGAAGCTCCATGAGACGATCTGGCTCAGCTGGGCGGTATCGGCCATGTACTGCATGAGGGTCATGCCGGCGGTGAACACGGCGCTGACGGCGATCCCCGCCAGGACCATGGCCTCCGAGGAGATGCCGGTGTACCTGGTCAGCAGGAGTATCGTCCCGGTGGCCGCCATGGAGAAGATGAACGCCAGGAGGGGAGTGCAGTAGGTCTGCATGAACTCCCCGCCGAAGGCCGCGCCGGCGTCGAAATACACGATGGAGACTGCGGCGCCGAAGGTGGCGGCCCCGGATATGCCGAGGGTGTAAGGGGATGCGAGGGGGTTCTTCAGGACGCATTGCATGACGGTCCCTGCCAGCGACAGGCCGGCGCCCACCGCCAGGGCGGCGACGATGACCTTCATGTCGATGTTCCAGACATAGCGCCCCATGAGGGTATCGTCGCTGAAAGACAGGAACCCGCGCATCACCTCGGACGCGGAACGGTCGTCGTTGTTCCAGAATAGGGTAAGAAATACCGCGGCGATGACGGCGGCCGCGGTCAGCGCCAGGGCCCGGCGTTTCCTGCGGACGCTCCGGAGATATTCCTCCTCGGGCAGGGTCTCCCCGCCTTGCCCGTAGATATCGAAGGCATCATCGTCCGGAGAGTCGGCCGGCCCGGCGCGTGCTCCGTGCTGACCGCCCATCGTTGTATCCGCCGTCGGCTCACCAATCAAGCTGGCACAGGGTCATTCCCTGTTTCTCGCAGACGCTGCTGTAATCAATGTCCGAGTCGGGGAAGAACAGTGCCAGGATCTCGTTGACCTTGTCCTCGACGCTGTAATCGAAGACCGTCGGGTCGATGACGGATCCGATGTAATAGGCATTGATGAGCTCCATCTCCCAGTTAGTTCCGTAGTATTTGTAGACCAGGTTGGAGTAGATCTTCCCGTCCGCGGCGGCCGACACCGTGCTGGCCAGGTCGGTCTTGTCCGTCTGGTAGGTCGTCTTGCTGTCCGATGCCGTCATCGCGTCGATGAAGATGTAATCGATCCCGCTGCTCTCGCCGGCCTTCATGACCGCGTTCTTGTCCGTCTGGTAGGGGTTCCCGCTGTTGCTGTCCGGCATGACGTTCTCCGCTCCGACCAGCTCGAGGGGGAGGTAGTTGCCGGTGGTCTCGTAGAAACCGCCCTTCATGAAGTAGAACATGCCTCCGATGTAGCAGTTCGGGGACGCGGACGAGCTTGCATTGTATGCGTTCAGTTCGGCGACGGCCTTTTCGATGCCGGAGATGAGCTCGGACGCTCTCTGCTCCATCCCGAGGACCTTCCCGACCAGCGTCACATCTTCATTGAACCTGTCATCGTTGACATCTATGCTCCCGTCGGCGTCCACGCATACCACCGCGATCCCGGTGGTGCTCTGGAGGGTGTTCGCTTTGTCGACATCCGTCATCGATGTTATGATGACGTCCGCCCCGGTCTCTATGATAGCCTTGGTGCTCTCCTCGCTCCCGACATCCGTCTTGCTCTCGATGTCGTAGGCGATCCTGTATGTCGCTTTGTAATAGTTCGCAGGCATCGCTTTCTGCTTCGCATCGTAGGAATCGATGCCGACTATCTTATCGACCGCGCTCTGGCCGAAGTAGGATACCAGGCGTGCCGAGCCGGCGGAGAGCGTGACGATCTTGTCCACGTCCTCCGGGACGGACACGCTCCTTCCGCGGACGTCCGTGACCGTGACGGTCCCGGAGCCTCCGTCATCATCGCTGTCTGCCGCAACGTAAACCGCGGCCGCGGCGACCGCGATGATCGCCACGGCGGCGATCGCCGCCATCTGAGTTGTGAATTTGACCAAAGTAACACCTTTTAGAAAAAATGTAACAATGAGAAGGTTTTATAATTTGTTATCAAATTGGAAAAAAATATTACCCAAATAACGTACGGGCTCGTCAATCATTAATAGAGAATCTGCGTTGACGATGTTAATTGGATATATGTTCCATTGGAGGGGTTCCCGCGGAGATCAAAATCGACGGACTGACATTCTCGTATTCCAGCACCCCGGTGCTGAAGGACATCACTCTCGATCTGACCGGGCCGAAGTTCGTATCGATCCTGGGCCCGAACGGCGTCGGGAAATCCACTCTGATCCACTGCATCAACAAGATCCTGTCCCCGACCGGCGGGACGGTGATGCTCGACGGCAAGGATGTCAAAGATATCACGATAAAGGAGATGGCCAAGCAGGTGGGCTATGTCCCCTATTCCGCCAACGACACGTTCCCCCTCACTGTCGTCGACACCGTCCTCATGGGAAGGCATCCCCACAGCAAATGGGGGTCTCTCGACAAGGACCTGGACATAGTGTACGACACCCTCAAGATGCTCGGGATCTCCCATCTCGCCATGAGGAACTTCAACGAGCTCTCCGCCGGCCAGCACCAGAAGGTCATGCTGGCGCGCGGGCTGGTCCAGGAGCCCAAGGTGCTCCTGCTGGACGAGCCGACGTCGAACCTGGACATCAGGCACCAGCTCGATGTCACGAAGATGCTGAAGAGGCTGTCCG
>Ga0256406_1006757_pt1 | contig 11301 bp, 12 predicted proteins | sample RumenRJG_03DNA_FD_185986 | JGI IMG/M metagenome (GOLD analysis project Ga0256406, IMG submission 185986) | Bovine rumen microbial communities from Lethbridge, Alberta, Canada - RJG_03 | ecosystem: Host-associated > Mammals > Digestive system > Stomach > Rumen | place: Canada: Alberta | collected...
GACGCTGTCTGTCTGCATGTGCACTCTTTCCCGGGGCGTCGCGCGCCCCCTTTTCAATCAGTCTCCGAGCTCGGCGTCGAGCCGGTCGAGCAGCTCTTCTCCCCTGGCGTTGCGCGGAACGAGCCTGATGCTGCGCGGCGGCTCCTGGCCGGGCGCGACCTCGCCGTCCAGGCGCGACACGAACACGTCCACGCGGTCGTCGCCGATCTCCTGCGAGAACTGCTCGCCCCACTCGATGAGGCACGGGCCGTCCGCGCCGAGCACGTCAAACAGCCCCGTGTCCTCCAGCTGGTCCGCGCTGTCCAGGCGGTACAGGTCGAAGTGGTACAGCGGCATGCGCGAGCCCTCGTAGACCATCTCGATGGTGAACGTGGGGCTCGTCACGTCGTCCGTCACGCCCATGCCGCGCGCGACGCCCTTTGTGAGCTGCGTCTTCCCGGCGCCGAGGTCGCCGGTCAGCACCAGCACGTCCGTGGGACCAAGCACGCGTCCCAGCGCCTCGCCCAAGCCTATGGTCTCTTCCGCGGAGGTCGAGAAGAACTCGCCCCTGCCGCGCCTTGCCGCAATCTGGCCCATGGTCACTCCTTGCTTTTGGCACCTTGGTCCGCCTGCGCCGCGGGGTGCTCCCGCAGCCACGCGCCCACCATGGCGATGTCCTGCTGCAGAAGCGGCTGCCACTGCTCGTGGTACAGGCATGCCGCCGGGTGGAACGTGGGCACCACCGCGAAGTGCCCCGTCTGGTACACGTGCCCGCGCAGGTGCGTGACGCCCTTGTCCGTGCGCAGCACGAACTGCGTGGCGAAGTTGCCCAGACACACGAGGACGTCCGGCCACACGCTGCGGATCTGCTCGCGCAGAAACGGCGAGCACGCCTCTATCTCCTCCGGACGCGGGTTGCGGTTTGAGGGCGGGCGGCACTTGATCACGTTCGCGATGTACACCTGGTCGCGCGTGAGCCCCGCAAGCGAGAGGAGCGAGTCCAGGTTGTGGCCCGCCGCACCCACGAACGGCTCGCCCTGCAGGTCCTCGTTCCTGCCCGGCCCCTCGCCTATGAACATGACGCGGGCATGCGGGTCACCCACGCCAAACACGATGTTCGTGCGGGTCTGGGCCAAGGGGCACAGGCGGCAGTCGCCCAGCACGTCCCTTATCTCCTGCAGCGACACCTCGCCCGGCCGCTGGTGCTCGTGGCCGGGAATCCGCATGACCGGCATAAGCGCCCCCTAGACGTAGATCCTGTCGAGGCGCTCGCTGAAGTTGCAGACGACCTCGTAGTTGATCGTGTCGCGGCGCGCGGCGAGCTCGTCCGCCGTGATCTCCTCGTCGCCGTCGCGGCCCATGATCGTCACGATGTCGCCGCGCTGCACCGGCTGCGCGGGCTTGTACGCGCGCACGCTGTTGACGTCCACCGCAAACATGAACTGGTCCATGCAGATGCGGCCCACCTGGCGGGCGCGCGCACCGTTCACGATCACGTCCATGTTGTTCGAGAGGCTGCGCGCCAGGCCGTCCGCGTACCCTATGGGCACGGTCGCGATCTGGATGCTCGGCTTCGGCACGCGGTACGTCAGGCCGTAGCCCACGCCCTCGCCCACGGCCGGGTTCACCACGCGCGTCACGCGGCCGCGCACGCTCATCGCGGGCGTGAGGCTAATGCGCGGCGCCGTCGTCTCCGCAGGCTGCAGGCCGTACAGGCCAATGCCCACGCGGCACATGTCGTAGTGGTACTCCGGGTGCAGCACGGTGCCCGGCGTGTTGTCGCAGTGCGCGAGCCCCACCTCGAGCCCGGCCTGCCTCAGCGCGCCCACCGTGTCCGCAAAGCGCTGGGCCTGCTGCTTGAAGTCCCAGTCGCCGATCACGTCCGCCGTGGCAAAGTGCGTGAACGTGCCGGCACACTCCAGACCGCGATGGAAGTCGATCATGCGGCGAAACTCGACGGCGTCCTCCGGCATCACGCCTATGCGCGACATGCCGGTGTCGACGGCCAGGTGGTAGCGGCCCACCTTGCCCAGCGCCACGGCACGCTCGCCGTACGCGAGCGCGAAGTCGCTGTCGTACACCGCCGGCATGATGTCGTACTCCAGAAGGTCGTCCAGGCTCTCCAGCGGCGACTCGTTCAGCATCAGGATCGGCTCCGCTATGCCGCCGCGGCGCAGCTCGATGCCCTCGTCCACCGTGGCCACGGCAAACTGGTCCGCGCCGGCCTGGCGCATGACCTTCGCGCACTCCACGGCGCCGTGGCCGTACGCGTCCGCCTTCACGGCGCACATCATCTTGACGCCCGGCTTCAAAAGCGCCTTGAACGCCCTCGTGTTCTTGCGGATGGCCGCAAGGCTCACCTCGACCCACGCCCACCTGTTCTTGGGATACGTAACTGGCATCTGTCCTCCACCTATTCCGCTCCGCCGGAGTCGGGGAAGGCCATCTGCTCCTCAAGAGCGTCCTCGGCAAGCCCCAGCGCATCGATAATGTCGTGTGCCATCGCGCCGCGAGACCCAAAGCGCTCCGCGGCGATGGACCCCGCGTACCCGTGCACCTCGCACGCAAGCGAGCACAGCACGGGAATGTCCTCGTTGTCCACGTTCGACCGGGCGAGAAACGCCGCGATCACGCCCCCAAGCACGTCCCCGGACCCGGCGGTCGCCAAGGCGGCGGGGCCAGGCTTCGGCAGCACGGCGACGTCCACGCCCACGCAGGCCGTGGCGGAGCCCTTCGCGACGACGGTCAGCTCGGAGCCGCCGTCCGCCCACACGATGCGGCGCGCGGCCTCCATGGCCGCGGTGAGCGACGCGGGCGGCGTGTCCTCCAGGCCAACCAGGCGGCCCAGCTCCCTGCGGTGCGGCGTCAGCACGAGCGGCGCCGCGCGGCGCAGCAGCTCCGGGAACTCGTCGGCCCTGTTCGACGTCAGGCGAGAAATGCAGTTCAGGCCGTCCGCATCGACCACCAGGGGAACCTTCGTCTCCAAGAGCCTCGACACCACGCCCACGGTGCCGGAGCTCACCCGCATGCCGGGACCGACCAAGGTCGCCGTGCGCTTCTCGGCCAGCTCCGCCACGAGCTGGATGGCCTCGCTCGAGAACGTGCCGTCCCTGCCCGCCGGCAGCGCCAGCACGGGAATCTCCATCATGCGCGCCTGGATGATGGGCGCCACGGGCTCGGGCACGGCAAGCGTCACGTAGCCGGCGCCGGCGCGCGCCGCCGCCATGGCCGCCATCATGGGCGCGCCCACGAAGCGCGTCGAGCCGCCAACCACCAGCACGGACCCGCGCGAGAACTTGTCGACGGCGTTCGAGGCCGGCTCGAGCACGTCCACGTAGTCATCCAGGTCCGCGCGCCATGCCACGGGGTCCGCCTCTATGGTCAGGCGCTCCGTCTGCTCGGCCAGGGGCGCCACGATGATGGCGCCGCAGGCGTCGCGGCCGCTGTCGGAAAGCAGGCCGGGCTTCAGCACGAGCATGGTCACCGTGGTGTCCGCGATCACGCACTCGCTGTCCGCAAGGCCGGTCTGGGCGGAAAGGCCGCTCGGCACGTCCACGGAGAGCACGCGCGCGCCGGACGCGTTGATGCAGGCGATCCAGATGTCGAACGGGGCCCGGGGCGTGCCGTGGAAGCCGGTGCCCAGCATGGCGTCCACCACGACGTCCGTGCCGGAGAGAAGCTCGACCACCTTGTCGCGCGGCGGGGCGACCAGGATGCTGACGCCGGCCGCCTGCGCGCTCTTAGCGACGACGCGCGCGAGGTCGCCCTGGATGTCGTCCGGCTCGACGGGGCTCACGACGGTGACGGCGACGCCCTTGCCGTGGAGCGCCTCCGCGGCGACCCAGCCGTCGCCGCCGTTGTTGCCCAGGCCACAGAAGACCGCGACGCTTCCCAGGTCGCCCATGCGGACGACCTCGCTCGCGGCCGCGGAGCCCGCCCGGTGCATGAGCTCGGATATGCTGACGCCCACCTCCGTGAGCCCGGCCTCGACGCGCTTGACGTCTTCCACGTTCAGAACTGGCTGCATGTGCGCCTCACTCTCCCATCGAGCCCTCGAGCGGAAGCTCGTCTTCCCGGGGCTCCGCGGGACCATCGTCTCCAAGCGTATCCATTATGCCGTCCTGGAGCCGCTCGAGCTCGTCGATTATCGACTTTGCCTCCCTGAACGAGGCCTGGAACTCCTTCTTCGGGTCCGGACCCTCGTCCGCATGCGGACGGACGTCGTCCGTCATGGCGACGGCATTCGCCACCGCAACGTCGTGCGTGCGCGAGAGCGACAGCACGACCTCGTCAATGCCGCGCTCGTGGGCCGCCTCGGCCGCGCGTCCCGAGAGGATGGCGACCGGCCTGCCGTGCACGTCTCGTCCCACCGAGACATCCCGCATGCCGATGCCCCCCGAGAAGCCCGTGCCCAGCGCCTTCACCACGGCCTCGCGCGCGGCAAAGCGCGCGGCGTAGTGCTCGGCGGGGCGCGCCGTCGAGTCGCAGTACGCGCGCTCGTCGTCCGTGAACACCCGCGTCGCAAAGCTGGGGTGCCTCTTCAGGGCGCGCTCCATCCTCGCGATCTCGAGCATGTCCACGCCTATGCCAACGCGCGCCACGGCCTACTCCACGGTGACGGACTTCGCAAGGTTGCGCGGCTTGTCCACATCGCAGCCGCGTGCACGCGCCACGTAGCGGGCCAGCAGCTGCAGGTGCACGACGGCCACGAGCGGCACGATCCACTCCTCGGGACACGGCGGAATCCACAGCACGTTCTCGCACAGCTTCGCCACGCGCTCGTCCCCGTCCGTCGCGACGGCCACGACGGTGGCGCCGCGCGCAATGGACTCCTCGATGTTGCTGACCGTCTTGTCGTGCACGTGGTCTGCCGGCACGATGGCAACCACGGGAAATCCCGGCTCCAGGAGCGCGATTGGGCCATGCTTCATCTCGCCGGCGGGATAGGCCTCCGCGTGCAGGTAGCTGATCTCCTTCAGCTTCAGCGCGCCCTCGTACGCGGTGGTCGAGTTCACGCCGCGGCCCAGGAACAGCGCGGACTTCGCGTTGCGGAACACGCGCGCGGCCTGCTTGTCCTGCCACCTGCGGCGGATGACCTCCTCCATGAGGCCGGGCACCTGCTCCAGGCTCGCGAAGTGGCCGCGCACCTCGTCCTCGTCCATGCTCCCGTTCGCAAGGGCAAGGCGCAGGGCGAGAAGGGCGGACGCCACCATCTGCGCGGTGTACGCCTTCGTGGAGGCAACGCAGACCTCGGGACCGGCCTGGATGTACATCGTGCCGTCGGACTCGCGTGCGGCGGAGGAGCCCAGCACGTTCGTGATGGCAAAGACCTTGCAGCCGAGAGCCTTCATCCTCCTGGCGGCGGTCAGCGTGTCCGCCGTCTCGCCAGACTGGGTGATGATGACGCAGAGGGTGTGGTCGGTGACGAGCGGCTCCTTGTAGTTCAGCTCGGAGGCGTACTCGCAGAACACGGGGATCTTCGCCCAGTCCTGCACCAGCTCGCGGGCGATGAGGCTCACGTGGTACGACGTGCCGCACGCCACCATGTACACGCGGTCGATCGCGGCAAGGTCGTCGTTGCCCATGGACAGCTCGTCCAGCTCGACGCCGTGCTTGCCCAGACGATCCTTCAGCAGGCGCGAGATGGCGGCCGGCTGCTCCGCAATCTCCTTCGCCATGAAGTCGGAGTAGCCGCCGAGCGTCGCGGCCGAGGCGTCCCAGTCGATGTCGAGCGCCTTCGGGTGCTCGACCACGTTGCCCTCGCGGTCGACGATGTCGATGGAGCCGTCCTCGTGCAGCGTAGCGATGTCGTAGTCGTCAAGCTGCAGGCAGTGCGACGTCGCCTTCGCGAGCGGCATGACGTCCGACGCGGCATAGGCGCCGTCCTTGGTGGACGCCACGACGAGGGGTGACGCCTTTCTCGTCACGACGACCTCGCCCGGGCAGTCCGCGCAGACGACGCCGAGCGCCCAGGAGCCCTCGAGCCTGTCACAGGCGTAGCGGACGGCGGAGGCAAGGTTGCCCTTCGCGGGGCCGCGCCACGCGTCCTCGACGAGATGCGCCACGACCTCGGTGTCCGTGTCGCTCTTGAAGCTGTGACCCTCCGCCATGAGCTGGCGCCTCAGGGTCTCGTAGTTCTCGATGATGCCGTTGTGGACAACGGCGATGCGGCCGTCGCAGCTCGTGTGCGGGTGCGCGTTGCGGTCGGTCGGGGCGCCGTGCGTCGCCCAGCGCGTGTGGCCGATGCCGGTGGTGCCGACGAGGTTCGCCGCGTCGCAGCGCTCCTTCAGGGCGGCGACGCGCCCGGCCACCTTCACGAGGTGGAGGTTGTCATCCGGCGAGAGCACGGCGACGCCCGCGGAGTCGTACCCGCGATACTCCAGGGTCTGCAGCCCATAGAGGAGGAAGTCGATTGCCTGGCCCTTACCGGTGTATCCTACGACACCACACATTTGGTTACCTCCTGTGTATGCGCCCGAGGCGCAGCGTGCATCCATAGTTAGGTGTCCATGGTACCAGCACTTGGTGCCGGCCCCGTGTGGCTCCCACAAAAGACACGGCGGCCAAACCCGCGGGCCACGATCCGGAAATGCGCTCATGCGGAAACGGGCGGCCCCTACGGAGCCGCCCGTCCTTCTCGCATACGCGTTTGTGCAGGTATTTTGCCTGTCGCTACTCCTTGTACGGCTCGAGCGCGTCGATTACGATCGCGTCCGCCTTCTGGCAGAGCTCGTCGGTGGGAGCCTCCGCGAGCACGCGGATAAGGGGCTCGGTGCCAGATGCGCGCACGAGCACGCGGCCGTTGCTCTCGAGGAACTCCTCGGCGCGCCTGACCGCGGCCTGGATGTCCTCGGAAGCCATGACGGCGTCCTTGTCCTGCACGCGCACGTTGATGAGGAGCTGCGGGTACAACTTGACGGGACGCGTGAGCTCGGAGAGCTTCTCGCGCTCCGCGCGCAGGACCTCCATCACGCGCAGCGACGTCATGATGCCGTCGCCCGTCTTCTCGAGGTCGCCGAAGATGATGTGGCCGGACTGCTCGCCGCCGAGGGTGTAGCCGTTCTCCATCATGCACACCCACACGTTCTTGTCGCCGACGGCCGTGGAGACGTGGTCGATGCCCGCGGCATCGAGCGCCTTGAAGAAGCCGAAGTTGCTCATGACGGTGGGGACGACGGTGTTCTTGGCGAGACGGCCGTGCTTCGCGAGGTAGACGCCGCACACGTACATGATGAGGTCGCCGTCGACCACATGTCCGCGCTCGTCCACCGCGATGCAGCGGTCCGCGTCACCGTCGTAGGCGAAGCCGACGTCGAGGCCGTTCTTCACCACGAAGTCCTGCAGCCTCTCGATGTGGGTGCTGCCGCAGTCGACGTTGATGTTGAAGCCGCTCGGGGCGTTGTTGATCACGTGGGTCTCGGCGCCCATCGCGTCGAACACCGGGCGCGCGACGGAGGACGCCGCGCCGTTCGCGCAGTCGAGGCCGACCTTCACGCCCTGCATGCTGAAGCCGCACGACGCGATGAGGTGCGCGATGTAGCGGTTGCGGCCCTGCATGTAGTCCACGGTGCAGCCGATGGCGTCGCCCGTGGCGAGCGGCACGTCGAACTCGCCGTCGATGTAGGACTCGATCTGCTCGAGGACGTCCTCCTCCATCTTGTAGCCCTCGGTGTTCACGAGCTTGATGCCGTTGTCCGTGTAGGGGTTGTGCGACGCGGTAATCATGATGCCGCAGTCGAAGCCTCCGTCCGCGGTCTCGTACGCGAGGCCCGGCGTCGGGATGACGTGGAGCATGTACGCGTCCGCGCCGGACGCGACGAGTCCGGCGACGAGGGCGCTCTCGAACATGTAGCTGGAGCGCCTCGTGTCCTTGCCCAGGATGACACGGGCCTTCTTCCCCACGCGGGCGCCGTAGTGCCAGCCGACGAAGCGGCCGATCTTGTACGCGTGCTCGACGTCCAGCCCCTCGTTGGCCACGCCGCGGAAACCGTCCGTACCAAAGTACTTCATAGCAGACCTCTCTCGTGTGAGATGCGGCGCCCGGAGGTGTCGCCGTTGCCTACATCATCACTGTAACGAAAAAGGACCTGCCGACCAGAGTCGACAGGCCCTCCGTACGTGCATTGGAAGCCAGTGGGCCTTAGCGCTTGGAGAACTGCGGGCGCTTGCGGGCCTTCTTCAGGCCGTACTTCTTGCGCTCGACCGCGCGAGAGTCACGGGTGAGGAAGCCGGCCTTCTTGAGGTCGGCGCGGTACTCGCCAGCCTCGAGGAGGGCGCGGGCGATGCCCAGGCGGAGCGCGCCGGACTGGCCGTTGATGCCGCCGCCATCGCAGTTGGCGAGGACGTCGAAGCGGTTAACGGTGTCCGTCACGCGGAACGGAGCGAGTGCGTTGTCAACGAGCTGCTGACGGCCAAAGTAGTTGAGGGCGTCGCGGCCATTGACGGTAACCTTGCCGGTGCCGGGAACGAGGCGAACGCGGGCGGTTGCCTCCTTGCGACGGCCGGTGCCGGTGTAAACAGCGGTGTTGTCAGCCATCGGTTAAGCCTCCAGATCGATCTTGACGGGGTTCTGAGCGGCGTGCGGGTGCTCGGGGCCAGCGTAGACCTTGAGCTTCGTCGCCTGCTGGCGGCCGAGGGACGTGTGGGGAAGCATGCCCTTGATGGCGTGCTCGACGACACGCTCGGGGTGCTTCTCCATGGCCTCCTTGAAGGACTCCTTCTTCAGGCCGCCCAGCCATCCGGAGTAGCGCCAGTACTCCTTGTGGTCGGCCTTGACGCCGGTAAGCTGGACCTTGTCGGCGTTGATGACCACCACGAAGTCACCCGTGTCGGTGTTGGGGGTGTACTGGGGCTTGTTCTTACCACGAAGGATCATGGCAGCCTTGGTAGCGAGGCGGCCAAGGGTGGCGCCGTCGGCGTCGATGAGCACCCAGTTGCGCTGGACCTCACCCTTCTTGGCGTAATGAGTCGACTTGTTCACTTGACTCCTCCATGTGCTTACTAAACAGAACGCGTTTTCCTGTGAGATTACGGGGCTCAGTGGAAAAGCTTTAGAAGTATACAACACCGTGGCGCGTGCGACACAAAACACGACATTCCCACACAAAAGACGCGGTCCCCTCGAATCCCCTCGAATCCGAATTCCATCCGAACGAGTCCACAACTCATCTGTACACGTACGGCTGAGTTGTGGAACCAGAGACTTGGGGGCCGGAGAGGCCGGCCCGAGCATCGTCTCTGGGATTGGGATGACCGCGGATGCCCAACGGCAATCGGAAGGCAACGACGAGGCAAAGGAAGGGACGCACCAGGTCGTATGCCAGGCTAACGAAGGCCGACAGGCTTTCGATAGAGAGGGGGCTGGACCGCAACGAGAGCTGCAGGGCGATGGCGGCGGGCCTGGGCAGGTCGCCCTCCACGGTCCACGACGAGGTCATGCGGCACAGGTTCGTCTGGGCACCCAAGGCCAGGAGGGGCGAGCCGGCGCCGGGCGACCTGGCCGAGACGTGCCCGAGGCTCGGCGCGTGGCCGAGGTGCCGCGACGGGTGCGCAAAGCACGGCGGCTACGGCTGCTCGAGGAGGCCGCAGGTATTCTACAGGGCGTCCATGGCCCAGAGGGCCGCCGACGCGGAGCTCTCGGAGGCCAGGGAGGGGGTCGACGAGACCGAGGCCGGCTTCCAGGGGAAGGTCGCGACCATCAAGGACGGGCTCGACCGGGGCCTCTCGCCGGAGCAGATCGTGAGCACCAGCCCCGGGCTCGGCGTCTCCAAGTCGACCGTCTACGCGTGGATAGACAGGGGCTACGCCGGCATGAGCAACATGGACCTGCGCCGCAAGGTCTCGTACAAGCCCAGGAGCCGCAAGGTCCCGAGGCGCGACACCTCGCACTCCGGAAGGCGCTCCTACGACGCCTTCAGGGGCCTCGGGGAGGACGTGAGGGCGTCGGCCCGGAAGATGGACACGGTCGTCGGCACGAAGGACGACACCCAGTGCCTCCTGACCCTCTACCACAGGCCGACGAGCTTCCAGCTATCGCTGCCCTTCAGGGACCAGACCTCGCCCTCGGTGCTGTCGGGGCTCGGCCTCGTCGAGCGGGCCCTGGGCTCGAAGGACGCCATGAGGAGGGCCTTCGGCGTCGTGCTCACCGACAACGGGAGCGAGTTCGCGGACGAGGGCGCCCTTGCCAGCGCCTTCGGGGAGCGCGCAGGCGAGACCGGGCTCTACTACTGCGACCCGCGACGCGCGGACCAGAAGGGCGGCTGCGAGCGCAACCACACGGAGATCAGGAAGCTCCTCCCCAAGGGCCGGGGCATCCGCTTCGACAGGCTGACGCCACGGGACTGCTCGCTCCTCATGAGCGAGGTCAACTCCGAGCCCAGGGGCAAGCTCGCCTGGATGACCCCCGCCCAGGCGTTCCGCCATGCGTTCGGGGATGGCGCCCGGGACGTCCTGGAGGCCTTCGGCATCGAGCGCGTCGGCATAGGCGAGCTCGACATGACGCCCCGCGCCATCGAGGACGCCCGCGCGAGGAGGGGTGAGGCGCCCCCCAGATAGCCCGGCACCACAACCGAGCAGGCCCTCCCGGGGCCGTTCGGCTGAGTCTCGACTCGAGCCGGACGGATGGGGACACCCTTGTGCCCCGAACCCATCCGAACGCCCTGCCGCGCGCCAGCGAGCGGCAGAAACGCCGTCACCCCGCCCCGTCAGGACGCAAAGGGGGCGTCCCGCTAACTGCCGGAACGCCCCCTCAGGCCAATCTGTTCGGCTGACAACTGGATTCAACCAACATGAAATCGAAGACGTTCAGGCTGTCAGATGATGACGTTGAGCTGCTCGAATACATCTGCAAGGAGTGGGGTTGCAGCCAGAGCAGTGCAATACGGAGTGCAATACAAAACGAGGCGGATGCAATACGCGCTAACGGCGGTCCGCGGGGGGTCGTCAGACGCGCTCTCGGTACTGGCGGCGCAGCTCGCGGTGAAGGACGGGCAGATTTCCAGGCTCCAGGACGCCCTGGACGCCGCGCAGGAGACGGCGAAGGCGGTGCAGGTGCTGCACGCCCAGGAGCGCAGGGCCATCGAGTCGGCCGAGCAGAAGAGCAGATGACGGCGCCTCAGGGACGCGTGGCGCGGCTGACCGCCGTTGACGCGCCGCCGCATCTGACCTGCTAGACCCCGCCGCCGGGGCAAGATGGAAATCATTACCACCCGCATAGCGGGTGGTTTGCTCTAAGGGTATAACCCTACAAAGCCGGCCAGGGACTCAAGTCCCTGGCCTTCACTTCGTTCAGGCCCGATGGCCGCTTGACTCGTGGCGTGCCCG
>Ga0256406_1006758_pt1 | contig 11301 bp, 7 predicted proteins | sample RumenRJG_03DNA_FD_185986 | JGI IMG/M metagenome (GOLD analysis project Ga0256406, IMG submission 185986) | Bovine rumen microbial communities from Lethbridge, Alberta, Canada - RJG_03 | ecosystem: Host-associated > Mammals > Digestive system > Stomach > Rumen | place: Canada: Alberta | collected...
ACGAACGTATTGCCGTTGTGCTTGATATTTTGCAAGTCGAAAAGCTTTACAATATTCAACTAATCAATGAACTCGAAGCAGGGGAGTAATCCTCAATGAAAAAAAGATTTGAATTTAAGTTCGTCACGCTGGCCTTGACCATTGCCTCGATGACTTTGATGGCTGCGGTTTCGGCACGTGCCCAAGAAGACGATGTGACATCTATTGATGATTTCTTGGAAGAAACCAATGATAATGCATCTGCAAATGTTGCTAGCGAAGAAAAAACGAATAGTGCGCCGACAACAGGCGTGACGCAGTTGGACGAACTTTCGGTAGATACGGATGCCGAAGCCGAACAGGCTAAGCAGGCGAAAAAGGTGGAAACGGCTTCGACCATTGATGCTACGGAACTGCAGAATACCAGCAAGAGTATTTCGAAAGCGGTCAATTCGTCTTCGGGTGTTAAGGTGCGCAAGTCTGGCGGCATGGGCAGTGAAGGCAAAATCAATATCCGCGGCATGGAAGGCAAGAATATCAAGGTGCTCGTCAATGGCGTCCCTGTTGAAACCCAGGGAAATCTCGGACTCGACGATATTCCCATTGACCAGATTGCCGATATTGAAGTGTACAAGGGCTACATCCCGGCGCGTTTTGCGACTGACGGTGCAGGCGGTGCAATTAATATTGTGACTAAGAAACGTCCTGCTAATTCGGTAGATGCATCTTACAGCTTGGCCAGTTACAATACCCACAAGGCCTCGCTTACGGCTAGCCATACCGTTGATAGCATTATAGGTGCGGCGGCCCTTGAAGTCGGCGTGTCTGGCTACTTTAACCATTCCGACAACGATTATGAGTTTACGTCCCCGAACATGAAAAGTTCCACGGGCAAGGATACTTCTGTCATTCGTGACCATGATCATTATACTTCGTATAATGCGCAAGTGTTTGCAAATTTGATGGGAGCCTGGTTTGACAACATTTCGCTTGGCGCAAGCTATGGAGCAATTGAACACGAAGTCCAGGGAGAAGATTTCCGCATTACAGAAACGATGATGGAAGGTTTCAATTGGGGGGCGACGTTTGGCCTGGATAAGAGAAATCTGTTTGTGAAGGGCCTTGGCTTTGGCAATTATTTCGCTTTTGCTTATGGTAAAAGTACAGTGACGGATACGTCGCGTGTGCATTGCCGTAACTGGTTTTCTTGCGATACTGCAGCGAAAAATGTTGGCGAACTTTCGATGATGGGTCTCCCGAAATTGCGTACGGTAGAGTCGTTCGACTTTAATGATTTGTTGAACCTGGATTACGAATTCTACAAGAATCAGACGGTCTATTGGAACACCTTGTTCAGATACCGCAAGGAGAATCCAGAAGATGATGTGGGCTCCGAAATGGTTGGCTTCAATATGGCTGGGTATCCCGGTAAAACGTATTCGATGACGACTGGGCTTTCTGTAGAAGACCAAATTTGGAATGAGCATATCCAAAACTTGATTGGCTTCAAGTTCCATTACCTTAAGGCAGAAATTTCGAAACCGGTCTATTCTACGCTCAATGAACCTGAATTGCAATCTGACGACTATAAAGAATTTAGTTACGACGAAAGTATCCGATTCCAGATCGTCAAGCCTTTTGCGATAAAGGGATCGTACCAGCATGCGGTTCGTCTTCCGACTTCCGAAGAACTTTTTGGCGATGGAGCTAAAGTTAGCGCTGCAGTTGGCTTGAAACCTGAGGCTGTCGATAATTTTAATGTGGGTATTTCCCTCGATTTGATGGAACTCCCTTTGGTGGCGCGATTCCGTTTTGATGGAGACTTCTTCTACTCGTATTACGAGAATAAAATTCAATATATAACGATAGCGCAGATAGCAACGCCTTATTCTAACCTTGATCCGATTCGTGGTTGGGGTTATGAAGGCGATGTGAAACTCGATGTGAACGAATATGTAATGCTCGGAACGAATTGGACGTTCCAGGACTTGCGCAACATTGATTACATCGCAAGGCAAGGAATCCCCGAAGATGCTATTGTGCCGAATATTCCGCGGTATTATATGAATTATCTTGCGGAATTCCATATTGGCGACTTGATTCATAAAGAAGATTTCCTGAAACTCTGGTGGTCTGCCAATTATACCGCAGAATACTATTACGGCTGGAAAATCAGTTCCCGTCAGGATCGTATGATTCCGTCGTCTTTCTCGCAAGATATTGGTATTGAATACTCGGTGTGGGACAATAAGCTCGCTTGGAGTTTCGAGGTGGAAAACTTGACCGACGGCGTCGTTTATGACAACTACGGTGAAAGTAAGCCGGGCCGTTCGTATGCGACAAAGATAAAGTACAGCTTTAGGTAGAAAGATGATACAACAAGAAAACATCTGTGCTATTTCACTTAGCGAAATGGGTGAAAATTCTACTGGGAATATCGCCAAAATTGAAGGCGATTCCCGCTTTATCTCTAGAATCATCTCCATCGGATTGACTCCCGGTTCTTCGTTTACTCTTTTGAAAAACGATGGCCGCTCTCCGGTACTCGTTTTTTGTCGAGACACCGTCATCGCTGTAAACCGTAGGGAATGTTCGCAAATTTATGTCAAGGTAGAAGCTTAGCATGGCCGAAACGAAAACTATCGCGCTCTTGGGGCAACCCAATTCTGGTAAATCGACTCTTTTCAATAACCTCACCGGTTTGCATCAGCATGTGGGTAACTGGCCCGGGAAAACAGTGGAACGCGCTGAGGGCTTTTTCAGTTACAATGGCGTGGAATACAAGGTGGTGGATTTACCGGGGAGTTACGGCCTTTCGGCGAATTCCGAAGAAGAAGTCGTGACGCGTAACTTTATCTGGAATGGTGTCGCAGATTTGACATGTGTTTTGGTAGACGCCTCGCAGCTTGAACGAAGTCTCTACATGCTGGCTGATTTTGTGGGGGTCAGGTCGCCGGTCATGCTGGTGCTCAACATGATGGACGTGGCCGAAGCGGCGGGCAAGAAGATTGATGTGAAGGCGATTGAAAAGAAATTGGGAATTCCTGTTCTTGGATTCAGTGCTGCAGAAACTTCGCGCTATCCTGAATTTTTCAAGAAAATGGAAGCTGCAATTAAGCATCCGACATGCCTTGATTCTGCAAATCTCCGCGAGGAATTGAATGCGGGTGGCGAAACTCCGCTTCACATGCTCGAAGAAATTTTGGATGACTTGAAAATTGGCAACTCCGAAAACTTGTGGCTTGCTGTAAAGCTCCTTGAAAATGATAAGTTGGTTCGCAAGGCGGTAAAGGATGCTCTTCCGTTCGCTAGGCGTAATGCGGTGGAATCGATACTGAATAGCGCCGATGGCCGCGATGGCGGAATCGCGACAGGCGAGGCGAAGTACCGCTGGATTTCAAAAATCGTGAAGGAAACTTGTGGCGAAAAATCGCCCGAAAAGGTTTTCGGCAAGTGGGATCGCATCGCGACGCATCGTATCAAGGGTAAGATTTTCTCCTTCGTGATAATGGTTGTGTCACTGATTTGCTGCATGATTCTTGCATTCCCTGGCATGGGAATCGGTTTTGGCTTGCAACCGGTTTTGCAGTCCTTGGTGGCGCACGTTTGTGGCGCACTTGGCTTGTGGCCTGTGGTCGCTTCGTTCATCAACAATGTCTTGGTGGGCGGTACTTGCATTACGGTCTGCATGACGAGCTTTATTTTCTCGATTATTTTCGTCTTCCGTATTCTCGAAGAAATCGGCTACATGGCTCGATTCTCTTATGCCTTTGACAATTGGCTTTCTCGCTTGGGGTTGCATGGCAAGGCAATTATGCCGCTGTTTTCTGGAATCGGCTGTACGGCGGGTGCTGTTTGCGGAACGCGAGTGCTTGATACTCGTGGCCAACGCTTACTTGCCTTGGTTCTTTTGTGGGCAATTCCTTGTGGCTCTAAGGTTGCGGTGGTGCTGTTCTTGGCGTCCACGTTCTTCGGCTCTGCAGCACCGTTTTTTGCTATCGGTTACGTAGCGTTGATCTTCCTGTCATTCTGGCTTTCGTCCTTCTTGTTCGGTAAGAAGCTCGTTCCCGAAAATGAGCGCGTGGGCATGATTATGGAATTGCCTCCGTACCACAAGCCTCATTGGAAGATGATTGCCGCCATGGTGGGCCGTAGTACTTGGGGCATATTTAAGAAGGCGCTCAAGATGATCCTTATGGTTGCGGCTCTGTTTTGGGCGCTTTCTTATGCTAGTGACGGTAATGTCGAAAATACAATTCTGTACAAGATTGGCAATGCCATTGAACCTGTGACCATGTTCTTTGGCATGCGTTGGGAACTGTTTGTCTCGTATTTGGGCGGAATGTTCAGTAAAGAGGCTTCCCTTGGCATCATGAGCACACTCTTTAACCATACCGGAGAGGCGTTCTCGCTGGTGACCCGCGTGGCGGCGAGTGACAATCTGGGCGAGGCTCTGGCTAAAACGATCTCGAAGCCCGAAGCCTTGGCGTTCCTTTTTGCTTCCATGTTTAACGTGCCTTGCGTGCTTGCCATGGGAACGACTTACCGCGAGGTGGGTACAATCAAGTGGCTTGCGACGATTATGGGCTACTATATTGCACTATCGCTGGGTTTGGCCTTTATCGGCTATCATATCGGATTGCTTATTTTCTAAAGGAGACTGTTTATGCCTAATGTGAAAACAACTGGTAAGAAATCTTCGAATACCTTGGTGCGCGACTTGGTGAATGTCGGCATCTTTGCGGCACTCTACTTCGTGCTTGCTTTTGCTTCGTCAAGCATCGGCTATATTCCGGCGCTGATTATTTTTTCGACAGGAAGCATCAGCCTTGTAACGAGTATTCCGCTCTTTCTGTTCTTCTTGAAAATTGATAGGCCGATTTTTTGCTGCTTGTTGTTCAGCAGCTTCTTCGGCTGTGTTATGCTGATGATGGGACAGAGCTTATTGATGTTCCCAATTTTTGTGGCTGTTGGTGTTTTGACTGGCTTTTGCTTGAAAATTTCGCACAAGTCTTTTTGGGGCTTGTTCTCGGCAAATGTCTCCATGAGCCTTTTGTCATCTTCGATGATGCTTCCATTGTGGCTTTCTACCGAAGAATACCTGGCATATGCAAGTAGCATGAGCGATGAAGGCTATGTTGCTCAGATGGCCGAACTTGCAAATAGTTATTGGCCTTTGGTGGCTATATTCGCATTTGGTATTTTGGGCGCGGTTGTGGGCGCATTTATCGCCCGTCGCGTGATGAAAAAACATTTTGAACGGATTGGACTTGCCTAGTGAAATTGGATCCTCGGACAAAACTGTTTCTGGTTGTCGCTGCGAATACCATGATTTTCTCGGCTCCGTATGCTTATAGCATGCCGATTGTGGCGGCTGTTCTAGTCTTGCTGCTACTTGAAAAGAAGTGGAAATTCATGAGTGTATTTTTCCCGATTTATGTAGTGGCTGCACTCTTTTTTGACTATTTGAAACAGTTAGATGTTGGAATGATTGGCACTTTGATTGCTGCCACGGTTCTCTTGATTTGCCGCATGATGCCTGTTGGTGTGGTGTTCTATTACATCATGGCGACTACCAGGGCGAATGAATTTATGGCGGGAATGTCGAAGATGCATGTTCCCAACAAGGTGACCATTCCCTTGACAGTGATGATTCGCTTTTTCCCGACGGTGTTCGATGAATCGCGCGCTATCAGTAATGCGATGAAAATGCGTGGCATTCGCCTTTTTAGTCTGCATACTCTCAAGAATCCGTTGACAATTCTGGAATATAGGCTCATTCCGCTTCTTGTTTCTATTACAAAAATCGGCGATGAACTTTCGGTTGCGGCGTCGACACGCGCCCTTACTCCTGAAGCCAAGCGTACCTGCATTGTGCCGATAGGCTTCCATGTGCAAGACCTTGTTGTGTTTGCTTATTGTATTGCAGTTGTAGTCTTATTCCTTTTGCGGCCAGTCCCTTAATTGTCATTCCCGGCTAGATCGGGAATCTCCTTTCCTGCTTATGAAAATCTCTTTCAAAAACGTCTCCTTCTCATACACTGATAGCATTGACGATGCTATTATCAAAGACATCAACCTTCAAATTGAATCGGGGGAGTGCGTTGTGTTGGCGGGGGAGTCGGGCTCCGGAAAGACTACGATTTCCAAGCTGATTAACGGACTTATTCCGCTGTACCAGTCGGGCACCATGGCTGGAGATGTGTTCTTGGGCGACAAGAATACGGCCGACATGACGCTCGCCGAAATATCAAAGTATGTAGGTTCGGTTTTTCAGAATCCTCGTTCGCAATTCTTTAATGTGGATACGGATAGCGAGATCGCGTTCGGCTGCGAAAATTTGGGCGTAGAACCGGAAGAAATTCGCCGTCGCATTGATAAAACGGTCAAGGATTTCCATCTGGAATCGTTACTGGGACGTAACATATTCCACCTTTCGGGTGGCGAAAAGCAAAAGATTGCATGCGCTTCGGTGAACGCAACGGATCCCGATATTTTTGTACTCGACGAACCTTCCGCGAATCTTGACTTGAAAACAGTTGATGACCTTGCCGAAATCATCAAATTGTGGAAATCTCGCGGCAAGACGGTTGTGGTGGTGGAACATCGCCTGCATTATCTGCGGGATGTTGCTGACCGCATTGTTTATGTGAAGGATGGACGCGTTGAATGTGAATGGACTCCGGCGGAACTGGAAGCAAAAGGTCCTGAATATGCGGCCAGTCTCGGTCTCCGCAGCATAAAGTTGGTGCAGTTGGGCGGTGCACGAGCCACGGCTTCTGAATCGCAAGGCGAATCCATTACCTTCCGTAATTTAAAATTTTCCTATCAAAAAAAGTTCCCGATTCTCGATATTCCCGAGCTTTCGCTCCCCAAGGGTAAAATTATCGCCCTTCTTGGCCATAATGGTGCCGGAAAATCGACTCTCGCGCAATTGGTGTGCGGCCTTCGCGGCTCCTGGAGCCAAAAACGCGCAGCCCGCAAGCTGGGTACCTACTTGATTATGCAGGATGTGAATCACCAGCTTTTTACCGAAAGTGTGCTGGACGAAGTTTTGCTGGGTATGCATCCGAAAGATGAAACCGCCGCATTTGAAATTCTCGAAAGCCTCAATCTAAAAAAATATGCCGAAAAGCACCCGATGGCTCTTTCAGGCGGTCAAAAGCAGCGAGTCGCTATCGCCAGCGGTGTCAGCTCGAATCGCAATCTGATTGTATTCGATGAACCTACTAGCGGCCTTGATTACCGCCAAATGCTTGCAGTTTCTGCCACTTTAAAGGCTCTTGCAAACCGAGGCAAGACTCTGTTCGTGATTACTCATGATCCTGAACTTGTCTTGAATTGTTGCCACCATGTAATCCGTATGGATCATGGCCGCATTGTAGAAGAATATTCCTTGTAAAAAGTCACCTTGAAAAAACAGCCACCCTGAATAATCAGGATGACTGCCTTGTTCCAGGAGGAGCACTCTAAGTTAGTCTGCAATCGGGACGATATAATAAGCCGTTCCGGTGGTCACGTCCATTTCCTTGGAGACCTTGCCGCTAGCGATGTCGTAGCGGTAGATAGCGCCGCCCTTCTTGTCGGCATGGCCCAGGAGCACGCTCTTGCCGTCGGCATCCAGGTGAATAGACGGGGCAAACCACGGGATGGTCGGAGAAAGGTCCACTTTTTCGACAGTCTTCTTGTAAACATCGACAACCACAAACTGCCATTCGTAATTGTTGAAGTTGCTCGGGTCGGCAAAGCTGCCGAAGAATCCCATAAACTTGCCGTTACCTATGTAGGTGCCGCCCACCATCAGGTTGTTTTCGTTCGTTTTCTTGCCATCGTATTTGGCATCGTGCATGCGGAAAACCCAGTCCTTGTCAAAGTCGGTTTTACCCTTCTTGATGCGGATCCAGCCTTCCTTGTAACCTTCAACGTAGCAGTAAGAGGCATTGGAATAGAAGTAGATATCGCCCTTTTCATCGACAAAGGACATGGTGTTGTTCATGTCGTCCATGCCGCCAACGGCTGCGACCTTGTCGCTAAAAATGGCCTTTTCGACTTTGTCTGTCTTCACGTCGATAATCACCACGGAGGCGCGCGGGCCCGCGATGAAATTGTTGAAGTCAACGAACTGGCTCAAGGTCAGGAACATCTTGCCGTCGCGAATTACGGCGGAGCCCGGAACCGATGTCAAGGCTCCGCTTTCTTCATCAATGTACTCGGAAAGATCGATGGTTGCCGTAGTCTTGAGCGTCGTGGGGTCAAGTGCGGTAATGGCATCGCCCATGGCCTGTTCCACATACATCTTGTTTTCGTCAACGAACTTCATCATGATGGCGCGAGTGCCCTGGAACTTGGCCGTGGCAGAGGCCTTCTCGGGCATATTGCCGTCCTTGTCCAATTCGTAGCGCGAAAGGGTGCTGTTCATGGCGTCGTCAGTGGCGAGCACGTAAACGGAGCCGTTGAAGTAAGCGACGCCACCTGCGTTCGGGGCTTCGATAAAGTCTTCGACAACCTTGGCCTGATCATCGGAAAGAGAGGCTGTCCCGACAAATTGAGAGGCGTCCATCATAAAGGAGAGCAGGTACTTGTCCCCTGAAGAAGAGCCGTTGTCATTAGCGGAACTGGAGCTGGAGTCATCGCCGCAAGCGGCAAGCATCATTGTGGACGCGATTGCAGCAATCGTTATTTGGTTTTTGAAGAGGTTCATTTGTTTTCCTTTTTGATTGATGTTACTTGTAATACCTTTTCTTTATAGAGAGAATTTTACCTTGGTCGCAAAGGCGCGGCCGGGCTTGGACTCGCCGTACTTGTCATACACCCGGACATCCATGAAGTTGCGGACTTCGAAATTCCAGGAAAGAGTGTTGGCGAGAATGGAGTATTCCACGCCTAAATCTTGAGTAAACGAACTGGGAATAGTGCGGTCTTGCCTTTTGGAGACCTTCCACGAGTAGTAATATTCATCCGTGTAGTTGGCAAGCCAGTAGAGCTTGAAAAAGTCATCTCGGTAAATCAGGTCGCCCACATGGAATTCTGCGCCGAAGTTCATGTAGAGCGTAGGAATATTCGGAACAGTCAGCCCCTTGGCGATTCCGTAGGCCAAATCCGCTTCGCGGCTTTCGGCTTCTTGCCTGGTTAGGTTGTAAGAAAGTGAAATGTATTCGTTCACATCGACTGCGGCGTCGATTTCAAAGCCAGTCGTCTTGGTGCCGACACTGTTGTAGTACGGGCGCGGAACCGATGCGTAGTTGTTCCAATAAATGCGGTCTTCCATGAGCATGTAGAACCAGTTGAATTCCAAATGCAATTTCAAAAGCAGCGGAATCTGCCGCATATCCAGTTCAGCGCCTGCGGTAAAGTTGTCGGATTTTTCGGGTTTTAAGTTCGGTGAACACTGCACATACATTCCGTCGCCAAAGATTTCTTCGCGGGTCGGGAATCGCAAGCTGTGCTGATAACCGCCCTTGACAGCAAACTGTTCGACAACCGATAAATCGTCAATCACTTTAATGCGTAAATTTTCGCTATAACCGAAATCCTTGTTTTCGGCATAGTCATCTGTCAGCTGTTGTATACGCTTTTCGCCGTCGTCGTCAGCCTTGATGGAGTAGTAATAACCCTTGACTCCCGCCACATTCTGGATTCGTTCATTCCAGAAGTTGTTTTCGAGAGAAAGCCCCGTTACAACGGAATGGCTGTGCCCGGGGAATCCGGCACTGTTAAGCGTCTGGCCTTTAGCGGCGCGCTTGTCTTCCGGATCTTGCGATTCGTAGCGGTAAAGGCCGCTCCAGGTGAGAATGTGATTTTGCGTGAACGCGTAGTCAAAATTCCAGGGAGCTACAATCGTCTGGTTTTCGCGTTCGATATGCGACGCCCCACCCATAGAAATTTCACCAAAAGCGGTATTCGCTTCGCGAACATTCTCTTTGTCCCAGCCGTAGTAATAAGTATGGCTCGTATCGATGACAGCCTCTTTACCGAAGGCGTAGCTGAACGAAAGCGCGGCCGAAAGCCCCTTGACAAACAAATTCGCCTTTTCGAGAGAAAGGTTCACGCCGTACGATTGCGCGTTGGAGTTCGCCTCTTCGATGCGGTGGGAATTCGACTGAATTTCTTTATCCATCGCGTTGTAAATCACGCCCAAAGTCGCCTTGTCAAAGAAATATTTTTCAAAAGAGACATACGGCAGCACGTTGTAACTGTAATAACGGTCGTGATCTCGCGCTACAACCGTGTCCATGTAGGGCGTGGTGAATTCGTAATCGTTGTCGGAGTAGTTGTAATAGGCCGAAATTCCGGTGGAGATAGCGCGGCTCTTGGCCGAATCAGTTACCCACACGTATTTTGCGTCGAGCGAGGCCTTATGCGTGTTGAAACTCCCGAAACTGTAAGAGCCCGTTATGGAACTCTTGGGCAAGTCATGCGTCACGATGTTGATGACACCGCCCATGCCGTCGGTCGCGAAGCGTTCGGGCACATAGCTCTTGTAAATCTCGATGCGGTCAATCTTGTCGATGGGAATATCGTTGACGGAGAAATTCCCGTTGCCGTTATCGACAGGGACGCCATCGACAAGCACCTTCACGTTCTTGCCTTCCATGCCGCGGATGTTGATTTTACTCTCGCTGCCCATACCGCCCGATTGGCGGATTTTCACGCCCGAAGAGCGGTTCGTGGCGTCTGCGATGGTGGCGCTGGAGCCTTGCAGTTCCGTGGCGTCCATCACCTTGACCGATTCGGCCTTGGTTTTCTTGTCGACCGGAGCGGCTTCGTTGATTCCTTCACCTTCGACACCCATTTCGTCAAGTAGGGTCACGTCAGACTTCTTTTCCGGCGCACTTGCTGGGGTGCTTTCGCTTGTTGCTGATTCCTCGGCAAAAATATCGTCGAAATTCGTGATGTCGTCTTCGGCGTAGATGGAGGTTGCCAAAGTGAGTAAAGTAATTGAAATAAATGCCCCAAATTTCATAGCCGCCCAAATTGAGAAATATGCGCAAAAAAATTCTACTCCAAAAGGTTTGGCGAAAATCCGTTTGGAGTAGAACAGAAAACGTTTTTTTCCAAAATTTGATTCAGCCCTTTTGGGGAGGAAAAAATGAAAAAGAAATCTCTGCTCTCTTGGATTTTTCTGTTTGCCAGAAACAAGAAAAAGTACTACATCGCAAGCATTTTCTTTGCGCTCTTGCGCGTCGCTTGCGGAATCGCTCCTTACATCATTATCGCTAACATCGTGCACGAACTGCTTTCGGGCGTGCGCGACTGGGATGTTTACCTTAAGGAATGCCTGATTATTGCGGCATTTTGGTTCGGGAATGTCCTGTTCCACAG
>Ga0256406_1006761_pt1 | contig 11298 bp, 14 predicted proteins | sample RumenRJG_03DNA_FD_185986 | JGI IMG/M metagenome (GOLD analysis project Ga0256406, IMG submission 185986) | Bovine rumen microbial communities from Lethbridge, Alberta, Canada - RJG_03 | ecosystem: Host-associated > Mammals > Digestive system > Stomach > Rumen | place: Canada: Alberta | collected...
TGCCCGTGAGAGTAGTATAATCATCTGGTCACTGGTGAGGGACCTGTCTTTTGTGTGAATAAACAGGGAAACTCACAGGATATATTTTTAGTTAATTCTGCAGGCTTTACAGAAGGTCGGAAGACGGGGTCATAAAGCTTTGAGGGAGCAGAGCTCTCAAGAAGAAAGGTGGAAATTATGATTACAGCTGTAGTAGGTGCAAATTGGGGAGATGAAGGTAAAGGAAAAATAACAGACGCCCTTGCCCAGGAGGCCGATTACGTAGTCAGATTCCAGGGAGGCAGCAACGCCGGTCATACAATCAAGAATGAATACGGCAAATTCGCACTTCATCTTATGCCCTCCGGGATCTTCAACAAGAATGCTGTAAATATTCTTGGAAGTGGTGTGGCAGTAAACGTGGACAAACTGATTGAAGAGATTCACGCTCTGGAGGCAGCAGGAGTGAAGCACGGCAAGCTTCTGGTATCTGACAGAGCCCATCTGGTAATGTCCTATCACGTTCTGCTGGACACTTATGAGGAGGCAAGACTGGCAGGAAGATCCTTCGGATCCACAAGATCAGGAATGGCTCCATGTTATTCAGACAAATACGCAAAGATCGGATTCCAGGTAGGCGAGGTTTTCGCTGATAGAGAATATCTGATGCCGAGAATCGAGAATGTATGCAAGATCAAGAACGTTCTCATGGAGCATCTCTACCACAAGCCTCTTCTGGATCCTGAGGAAATTTACAAGGAGCTGATGGGATACAAGGAAGCACTTGCTCCATATGTTGCCCACACATCAGCTGAGCTGAACAAGGGTCTGAAAGAAGGAAAACGCGTAGTTCTGGAGGGACAGCTGGGCGCACTGAAGGATGTTGAGCACGGAATTTATCCTATGGTTACATCCTCCTCTACCCTGGCCGGATATGGTGCAACAGGTGCTGGAGTTCCTCCTTACGAGATAAAGAGAGTCATTGCCGTTTCAAAGGCATATTCTTCTGCAGTAGGCGCCGGAGCCTTTGTTACAGAGCTCTTCGGGGACGAAGCTGATGAGCTGAGAAGAAGAGGCGGCGACGGCGGAGAGTTCGGAGCAACAACAGGACGCCCAAGAAGAGTAGGCTGGTTCGATGCAGTTGCTACAAGATACGGCTGCATGATGCAGGGAGCAACAGAGGTGGCCTTTACAGTAGTTGACGTTCTGGGATATCTGGACCAGCTGAAGATCTGCGTTGGATACGACATCGACGGCAAGGTTACAAAGGACTTCCCTAATACACCGCTGCTGGAGAAGGCAAAGCCTGTATATGAAACTATGCCTGGATGGAAGTGCGATATCAGAGGCATCACAAAGTACGAGGATCTGCCAGAAGCATGCAGAAACTATATCGAGCGAATCGAGGAGCTGATTGGGGTCAGAATCTCCATGGTATCCAACGGACCAAGCAGAGAAGAGCTTATCTGCAGATAACCGGGAACCGGAATAATTGTTACAGTTAGAGGATTTACTAATGGGAGTAGAAGAAATACGACAGACATGGGTGGAGATCGATCTTGATGCCCTCGCCTATAATATTGAAAGTATTAAGGAAAAAGCAGGAAAAGACAGAGCCATCATTGGAGTTGTAAAGGCGGATGCTTACGGCCATGGAGCAGTACAGACAGCTCAGGTCCTGGAGGAACACGGCGTTGATATTTTCGCTGTAGCTACGGTGAAAGAAGCCATGGAACTCAGGGATGCAGGCTTCGACGAGAAGATTCTGATTCTGGGCATCACCTCGAAATCATGTGACGAAATCGTGGTAAACGAAAAGCTGATTCCGGTTATAGGCAGTTACAATGACGCCCTCGCCCTTTCCCAGAAAGCTCAGGAGCTGGACAAGGATGTTAGTGTAATGCTGGCTCTGGACACAGGAATGGGCCGTATAGGCTTCGTCCTGAGAAACATGGAAGACATCATTGCCGCTGAAGATGAGATCAGCGAAATCTTCGGCCTTGACCGTCTGAATGTGGAGGGAGTCATCTCCCATTTTTCCAAGGCCGACGAGGCAGACAGAAGCTACACAGAAAGCCAGCTGGAGATATTCAACCAGTTCTACGAGAAACTGAGCTCCGACGGCTATTCCCTGCCCTTCCTCACCATTGCCAACAGCGCAGCCATTATGGAGTACCCGAAGGCTTACTTCGACGGTGTCCGCCCCGGAATAATCCTCTACGGATGCTATCCTTCCGATGAAGTTCACAAGGAGAATCTGGACATCAGGCCGGTAATGTCCGTGAGAGCCAACATAGTTTATGTAAAAAATCTGCCGAAGGGCTCGGCAGTCAGCTATGGCGGAGTGTTTACGGCAGACCGTGACATGAGAGTGGCCACTGTGGGTATCGGATACGCTGACGGATATCCCCGCAGCATTTCCGGAAAGGCGGAGATGCTGGTAGACGGACACAGAGTGCCTGTAATAGGCAGAATCTGCATGGATCAGTGCATGATAGATGTTACCGACCTGCCACAGGTCTGCAGAGGAACCCAGGTTACGATTATGGGAAAGTCCGGAGATGACGAGATATCTGCAGACGAGCTGGCAGAGAAAGCAGGAACGATTAATTACGAAATTCTCTGCGATTTCGGCTTGAGGCTGGACAAGAGATACATCAAGAAAGAAGAACAGCAGGGATAGGTTCTGGATACCGGAACATGAAACCGGCCGTTAACCGGTCATCAGCCGGTCCTCCGGGAGGAAATATGAAATAATAATTTTTATAAAACAGAAGCTCCGGCTTCTGTTTTTTGTATGTGGTCAATGGTTTTTGTGAATCCACGCAAGTGAAATATGTTGTGGGAAAACAAAAATAAAATATTTTAAGGGTAAAATATACAAAGAAAAAACATCGTTTGTAACGACTAACAAAATTGATTGATTTTGTTGTTGACAAGAACAAAATATATCGCTATACTCTAAGTGCGCTTTTGAGAGGCGGGCATCTGTACGATTGGTGCGGATTAATGAAGATACTGCCCTCAATCTTATGTATTAGTTTGAAAGTAATAGTTTATAAGAAAGAACGAATTGGAGGACAAGAGATGAATGAGAACGGTAAAGCTGCCAAGAGAAGTTCCTTTTCCGGCAGCATAGGATACGTAATGGCCGCAGCAGGTTCTGCAGTAGGCCTGGGAAACATCTGGCGATTTCCCTATCTGGCCGCTAAGTACGGCGGAGGAGCATTCCTTTTAACCTACATTATCCTGGTTGTAACCTTCGGCTATACGCTGATGCTGGCAGAAACAGCCCTCGGCCGCAAGGCTAAGAAGAGCGTAGTGGGAACATATAAGCTGTATGCAGGAAATACAGGTAAGGCTAAGCTGGGAGGCTGGATCAACGCCATCGTTCCCCTGATAATCACTCCTTACTACAGCGTTATCGGCGGCTGGGTATTCAAGTATTTCTTTGAGTATCTTAAAGGCGGCGCCAAGGAGGCAGCTGGAGATTCATACTTCGGTTCCTTCATTACATCCACCAGTGGCTCCATGCTTTGGTTCCTCATTTTCGCAGTATGCACCATGGTTGTAATATTCATGGGTGTAGAGAACGGAATCGAAAGAGTTTCTAAGGTAATGATGCCGGTGCTGGTAGTCCTGGCATTCATAATTGCTATTTACTCCATGACAAGACCGGGAGCCCTTGCAGGCGTCAAGTACTTCCTTGTACCGAACTTCCACCACTTCTCATGGATGACAGTTGTTGCAGCTCTTGGTCAGATGTTCTACTCCCTGTCACTGGCAATGGGCATCTTGTTCACATACGGATCATACATGAAGGACGATGTGGATATTGAGCATGCAGGTAACCAGGTTCAGATTTTCGACTCCCTGGTTGCTATCCTGGCAGGTCTCATGATCATCCCGGCTGTATTTGCTTATTCCGGTGGAACAGCAGAGAACCTCAGCGCCGGTCCGTCACTGATGTTCATCACCCTGCCTAAGGTATTTGCAGACATGGGCGGATCTAACATCATCGGCGCAGCATTCTTCCTGCTGGTACTGTTTGCAGCACTGACAAGCTCCATTTCCCTGGCTGAGACATGCACATCCACATTCCAGGATGAGCTGAAGATCAGCAGAAACAAGGCTGCAGTACTGACAGTGGTAATAATAGTTGTTCTGGGAAGCCTGAGCTCTCTTGGATACAGCGCACTGGCAAATGTTAAGATTATAGGCATGCAGATGCTGGACTTCTTCGATTTCACATCAAACTCAGTATTGATGCCAATAGCAGCCTTTGCTACCTGCCTTCTGGTAGTTAAAGGTGTAGGTCTGGACCAGTTCAGCTCCATCGTAAAGGAGACATCAGGATTCAGAAGAGAGGCTCTCTTCAGGGTATTCGTCAAGTACGTTGCTCCTGTATTCCTCCTCGTGATCTTCGCATCTTCAGTAGCTTCTGCATTTGGACTTTTCTCCCTGTAGTCGTGAAGTTTCGGTGAAAAATCTGAAGTTTTTTCCCTGGAATTGCCCGGCGGGTTTAAAATGAGTATAATCTATCAAGAACAAAAGAGCGGGAAGTTGCCCGCTCTTTTGTTTTGCGGAAGGAGAAGAAAATGTTAGATATCATAAATTACTGGGACGGACAAGTTCTAATCAAGTTTCAGGAACTGGCAATAAGACCGGAACTTACGCCGGTAATGAAAATTCTGTCATGGCTGGGGAACAAAGGCATGATCTGGATACTGCTGATTCTGGTGCTTCTGTGCTTCAAGAAAACCAGGCACGCAGCGGTTCTGGCGGCTGTTGCCCTTGCCCTTTCCTACTGTCTGAACAACCTTTTCCTCAAGGAGCTGGTGGACAGGACCAGGCCTTATGAAACCTGGAACCAGGTGCAGCTGCTAATAGGAAAGCAGCATGATCCCTCGTTCCCGTCGGGCCATACGGCCAGTTCTTTTGCGGTTGCCACCAGCCTTGCACTGTCATTTCAGCGCAGGTGGGCAGGTACCCTGCTTATAATCCTGGCTGCGGCCATAGCCATATCCAGAATGTATGTAGGTGTTCATTATCCCCTGGATGTGCTGTGCGGAATGGTGGATGCAATTCTGATTGCACATGTGGTAAACTACGTGGACAGGGAACATCAGGAAGAGCTGAGGCCGTCCAAACACTAGAATCACCAGGAAGGAAAGTACAATGGTTCACATCGGGAATCAATGGGACCAGCTGCTGGCTCCGGAATTTGAAAAAGAGTACTATCAGAGGCTGCGCAGGTTCCTGTACAGCGAGTATAAGAATCATACAGTGTATCCGGGAATGTATGATATTTTCAATGCATTGAAATACACCGATTATCCAGACGTAAAGGTGGTAATTCTGGGACAGGATCCCTATCATGAGCCGGGACAGGCTCACGGCCTGGCCTTTTCCGTGAAACCGGGGATAAAACAGCCGCCTTCACTGGAGAATATTTTCAAAGAGCTTCACTCCGACCTGGGAATTCCCGTACCGCCTAAGGACAACGGATGCCTCATACCGTGGGCGGAACACGGGGTGTTGCTGCTGAACTCTGCTCTCACTGTAAGGGAGCATCAGGCCAATTCCCATCACGACAAGGGGTGGGAACAGCTGACTGACCAGATAATAAGGCTGCTGGATGAAAGAGAGAAACCACTGGTGTTTATACTGTGGGGAGGCAATGCCAGAAGGAAGAAAGAACTGCTTCACAATCCTGAGCATCTTATCCTCGAAGGCCCGCATCCAAGCCCCCTTTCTGCCTACAGAGGTTTCTTCGGCGGAAAGTATTTCTCGAAGGCCAATGATTTCCTTAAGGCTACGGGACAGGAACCGGTGGACTGGAACCTTCAGGTCAGTGATTCATAATAAATCCACAAATCTGACATTAAGTGTCTGGTGGCCTGTGATAGAATACACGGGCGCGAAGAAATAATTATCTATTATTCTTTCAGTACAATTTTTTCGAAGGAGAGAGAACAAATGAAAAAGAATCTGAAAAGGTCAAAGCTATCCGTCACATTCTATGTGATCGCATGCATTCTGCTTGTATATGCAGTATATTCCATCTTCGGATCCATCGCTTATCTGAACACCTACTTCAAGACTTATGGAACATCGCTGGGTGCAAACCTTGGAGATGCCATTCCGTATATTCTCAGCAACTCCATCGTATACCTGATTTATGCAATCCTGGTATTCATCGGTGCAGTTGTTTACGATGAGGTAAGGGCTCTGAATCCTGCTAACTGCTACACAAAGGCTGAGCTGGCAGCAAAGGAAGCAGAGGCTAAGAAGAAGGAAGAGGCAAAGGCTAAGGCTGCTGTAGAAAAGGCTTCTAAGAAGGCTGCAGAGGCGGAGGCTCCTGTTCCAGAAGAGGACGAGGCTGATAAGGCAGCAGAAAAGGAAGCTGAGTCTGAGACTGAGACTGAGGCAAAGGACGCTGAGTAAGTCTCTTATATAAAAAATAAGTGGAAACCGGGAATGTGATGTTGTATAATCACTTCCAGAGTTTCCATTAAGGGGCGTTGGCGCAGCTGGGAGCGCGTTTGACTGGCAGTCAAGAGGTCAGGGGTTCGAACCCCCTACGCTCCACCAAAAGAAGATTCAGACCCGTTGGAATTCCAGCGGGTCTTTCTTTATGCTATACTTTTTGAGAGACAAATCGAAGTTTGTAGAGGCGAGCTATAATGGCATCAAGTAAAGAATATTTGGAATTTATTTTGGAACAGCTTCCTGGATCGAACGATACTTCCTATCGTGCGATGATGGGGGAGTTCATTATCTACTATCGAGGCAAGGTGGTCGGCGGGATTTATGATGACCGTTTTCTTGTTAAGCCTACAGAATCTGCATTGACCATGATACCAAATGCAGACATGGAAGTACCGTATGAAAGTGCTAAAGAGATGATCCTTGTTGATGATGTGGAAAACAGGGAATTCCTGAGAGAATTGCTTGAAGCAATGTATAAGGAACTTCCTGCTCCGAAGAAAAAGAAGTGAGCGTATGAAAGCAAGAGAACTTATAGGCTATCTGATGGGGCTGATCCTATTTGTGATACTGGTTCCGCTGATAATGTGGAAACTTTCGGGAGAAGTGCATCCGAATGCAGTGCGGTTGATTTGCTTAGGGGTAATGGCAGCCATCGGGATTGGACTTAGTATATGGTCCATCATATATATGAAAAATGTGGGTGAGGGAAACCCGATGGATGCTTTCAATCATGAGGTAGCACCGCGCACGGTCAACCTGATGACGGATGGCCCGTACAGATTATGCCGGAATCCTATGTTGTTAGGAGTGTTCATATATTATGTTGGCGTTATCATTTGTCTGGGAACATGGCAATCCGCCGCAGTATTTATAGCCTACTTTGTGATCATGATGATCCAGGTCAAACGAGAAGAAGAGCGCCTTAAACAGGACTTTGGTGAAGCATACGAAGAATACTGCAGAAAAACAAGCAAGCTGATACCACATATATGGTAAGAAAGTGACTGGGAGCATATATTGTCCTTCCAACCTAAACAGATTTTCTATTCACATAGGCCTGAAAGGGTATTGGATTGACAAATCGGCATTTGCGGAGGTCTTAAAAGTGAAGAATGTGAAATATCCGGATCCAAATGTGATCCATCCAATTGTCGGATATGATAAAGAGATCTATGTAAAACCAACAATAACGAACCCGAATATAATTATTGGGGATTTTACTTATATTGCAGATTCAGAGTTTGAAAACCATGTGACAAACTATTATCCCTGGAGCAGGGATAAGCTTATAATCGGCAAATTCTGCCAGATTGCAGCCGGAGTTGAGTTTGTAATGAATGATGCAAATCATCAGATGAATACAGTGACAACATTTCCGTTTTACACGCTTGAGGGATGGGAAATGAATGCTCCCGATCCGTCTGAAATGCCATTCAAAGGAGATACTGTGATTGGCAATGACGTGTGGATCGGGCAAAACGCGGTTATTCTTCCTGGCGTTCATATAGGCGACGGAGCAATCATTGGAGCAAACAGCATCGTAGGAAGTGATATCGATCCTTATACGATCGTTGCCGGAAATCCGGCAAAACCTTTGAGGAAACGCTTTGATGAAGAGCTTATAGGATTGCTGCTTAAATTCAAGTGGTGGGATAAAAGCGTTGAAGAAATAAACAGTTTGATTCCGATACTTATCTGCAGCGATCTGTCAAAGGCCAAATCAGAATTAGAGAAACGGCTGAATGCGGACTCAGATATATATGAGGACATTCATGATCCGTGTCTGCGCTTTCAGAGGTAGGGAATGACAAATTCCAGTTTGTAGGGGAAAATGATATACCGTGAGTTGAACACAAGTGAATATGATCTGCTGAAAGAGTTTCTTTACGAAGCAATTTACATTCCCGAAGGTGTAGATCCACCTGACAGGGATATCGTAAAACAGCCTGAGCTTGCCCTGTACTATGAAGATTTTTGGAGCGGTAAGGCAGATCATTGCATTGTTGCTGAAGATTCTGGCAAAGTGATCGGAGCAGTCTGGACAAGAATCATGAATGACTACGGACATGTAGATGATGATACTCCGTCTTTTGCTATATCGCTCCTTAAGGATTATCGCGGCACGGGCATCGGCACTCAGCTTATGAATCGAATGCTGCTGCATCTCAAAGACTGTGGATTTGAGAAGGCTTCTTTGGCCGTTCAGAAGGCAAACTACGCAGTCAGAATGTATAAGAAAGTCGGGTTCAAGGTAACCGATGAAAATACGGAAGAATACATTATGATATGCGACTTAAAGGAGATATAGGATTGAACGAATCGGAACTATACAAAGAGCTGGGAATACTGACTCGGGACAAAGACAAATGGCAAGACAGCATCCCATATATTGCTGCCCTGCTTTCGCATGAGTCCGTAAAAATACAGGCCAAGGCTCTCTGGCTGATTGGAGAAATGGGTCTTGCATATCCTGCTTCGGTTCATGACTACGTCTCTTTGATAGCGCCTTTCCTTGATAGTGACATCCCCCTGCTGCGTGAACGGGCTGTAAACGCGCTCGGCAGAATCGGGCGCGGAAGCTATCAGTTGATTGAGCCATATTGGGCCGATCTGTTCCGCTTTGCAAATGATGAAAATGCAAAAGTCAGGTTGAGTTTTATATGGGCATCAGAGAACATTGCCACTAATGCTCCTGATATCTATGAGGGCTATATGTCGGTGTTTGAGGCTCTGCTGTATGACGAAGATGATAAGGTAAGAATGGAAGCGCCGGAAATCTTTCGCGTTCTGGGCAAGCGCAGACCGGAATTCGTAATGCCGTGTGTCAATCAGCTAAGGCATATATCTGAAACAGACAGTAACCGTGTTGTCAGGTTACATTGTAAGGGTGCGATAAAGGCAGCCCAAAAGTAAGTATAAATCGAGCAACTGCACGTTGCTTGCCTTATTCTGAAGAGCCGCTGATAATAGAATTGTATCAGATAGAAAGGAGAACAATTCTATGGAAATCAAGGATATACTCAAGCAATTACGTGAAGACAGGCATCTGACGCAGGATGAACTGGCTGAACGTGTAATGGTTACCAGACAGGCTGTAAGCCGCTGGGAAACAGGAGAAACACAGCCGAATACTGACACACTTAAGTTACTCTCTAAGGAATATGATGTATCTATCAATACTCTTTTGGGCAGTCCGAGACAGCTTATATGCCAGTGCTGTGGAATGCCGCTTACAGAAGACGGTATGATCAGCAAAGAACCGGACGGCAGTTTCAATGAAGATTATTGCAAATGGTGCTATATAGACGGAGTATTTGCATATGAATCCAAGGACAGATTGATAGACTTCCTGTTAGGACATATGCCTAATCCGGAAAATGCTCCGGAATCAGAAAGAAGACTACAGTTTGACGGATATCTTTCGCACCTTAAGCATTGGAATCAATAGTTAATAAATAACTCCGCCCTGAATTGTAACGCGTTATGCGTTACAATTTTTTAAGGAGGAAATATCAATGGATAAGAATACGACATTAAACCTTCGCGTAAATCCTGATGTAAAACATAATGCAGAAGCGGTACTGTCGCAGCTTGGAATATCTATGTCTACCGATATTGACATTTATCTTAGGCAGATAAGTATGGTTGGCGGCATTCCATTTCCTGTTACAATAAGGCAGTCCCCTGATTCAGTAAATGCTGAAAGGATGACAGCAGGACAAATACGTGACAAGATCCAAAACGGGCTTGGCGATGTAGAATCAGGCAGATTTAGGGACCTTGACGAGCTTATGAGGAGCAGATAAGTTTTAGGATGATTATGTTTATTGTGCGTAGGGGCACCTCGCTGGTTGGATGAGTGGTTGGATGGAAAGTGATGGCGTGCTGTCCTCCTTCCATTTCAACGTGTTCAGCGATAGCTTGAGAATTCGAACCCCCTACGCTCCACCATATTTTCCGCACCGGAAGGTGCGGCTTTTTTATTGCAATTTTCATTGATGAAACAGGCTTATAGGACAAAAAACGTGTTTAGAATGCATGTTAACGATTGAAATTTCAACATGTATGGGCGTTATATCTTTCTGAGAATGAATTATCGGGAGGATACCTAATGAAGAGCGTAAATTGTCCATATTGTGGAGCTAAATGTATCAGACATGGAAAGAATAGTTCAGGTACGCAAAGATGGTTTTGCCCTGAATGCAAGTCATCATTTACACCAAAGATTGATAACTCTTCAAAACAGTTAAATATGTTCCTGAAGTGGTTGTTTTAATAAAGCACTTCGTAAAACGTGGCCTCATGGGAAACACCAAAGGTGGCTGTTTCATGTGTTTTCATGGGACTTTTTGACATTTCCCAGAGAAGCGCTACTCTTAAGGACTACTTGTCGATGACAATGCCATATAAGCTTTGGGAAGATATGTTGAAGGATTTAGACAAAAGCTGCCTGACAACCCATAGTTGGAAAATAATTGAAGAAAGGTTGTAAGCAGCAAATTCCAGTTTGCTGAGGAGATCATAATGCTGAAATATAGAAGGATGAATATTGGGAGGTAGCACTATGAAATCAATTCTTATCAAGGATACAACACGCGAAGAAAGAGAACAGATCGTCCGTCAATCACTTTGGGGAGACTGCGGCATCGAATGTGAATTCTGCTCGGGATGTGACAATCGGGGAGGAAGTTATTACGGATATAGCCTCATTCATAAACACCTCCGGATCAGATTTGTAAAGTCCGTGTGAGAATACTGTTGACCTGTTGCAAATCTAGAAGTATGATTAGTTATACAAATCATATCATTGTGCGAACCTGGAGGGGG